>RRZU012589314.1_pt1 | contig 11648 bp, 8 predicted proteins | sample 2165561 | NCBI WGS metagenome assembly RRZU01 (sample SAMN10456909, study PRJNA506462) | wastewater metagenome | isolation source: wastewater sludge | place: USA: Moscow, Idaho | reverse complement strand
CCTGTGTGGCCAGTTGCGGCAAGATGGGTTTGAGCAGCAGGGTAAGCAGGCGGAAAGTTTCAATGCAGGTGGTGCAGACTTGGTGCAGGCGCTCTTCCTGCCCGGCTTGCTTGGCCAGTTCCCACGGTTTGTTTTGGTCCACATAGGCATTGACCTTGTCAGCCAGTGCCATGATGTCGCGCACGGCGCGGGCGTAGTCGCGGCTCTCATACAGCGCGGTGATGCTGGCAGTGGCTTGCTGCATTTCGGCCACGAGTGCCGCGCCTTGCGCGTCGGGCGTGCCCAATTTGCCTTCAAAGCGTTGGCTGATAAAGCCTGCAGCGCGGCTGGCAATGTTGATGTATTTACCGACCAGGTCGCTATTGACGCGCGCCATGAAGTCTTCGGCGTTGAAGTCGATGTCTTCGTTCTTGCCATTGAGTTTGGCTGCCAGATAGTAGCGTAGCCATTCGGGGTTCATTTGCAGTTGCAGGTATTTGAGGGGGTCTAGGCCTGTGCCACGGCTTTTGCTCATTTTCTCGCCGTTGTTGACGGTTAAAAAGCCGTGCACAAATACGCCCGTGGGTGTTTTGCGGCCGCTAAAGTGCAGCATGGCAGGCCAAAACAGGGTGTGGAAGGTGATGATGTCTTTGCCAATGAAATGGTATTGCTCAACATCGGGGTTGTTGATGTATTGCTCAAAGTCTTGCCCTTGTTTGCCCAGCAGGTTTTTAAGACTTGCCAGATAGCCTACGGGCGCATCAAGCCAGACGTAGAAGTATTTGCCGGGCGCGTCGGGGATTTCTATGCCGAAATAGGGCGCGTCGCGCGAAATGTCCCAGTCGCCCAGTTGTGTTTTGCCTTCTTCATCGGGTGTGAACCATTCGCGGATTTTGTTGAGCACTTCGGGCTGCACGTGGGGCACGCCAGCGCGGGTTTGCGCTGCCGTCCAGCTTTGCAGAAATTGCACAGCGCGTGGGGCAGACAGGGTAAAGAAGAAATGCTCGCTGCTTTTGAGCACGGGCGTGGCTCCACTCAAGGCCGAGTAGGGCTGGTGCAGCTCGGTGGGGCTGTAAACGGCGCTGCACACTTCGCAGTTATCGCCATACTGGTCGGCAGCGCCGCATTTGGGGCATTGCCCTTTGATGAAACGGTCGGGCAGGAACATGCCTTTTTCGGGGTCGTAAAACTGCTCGATGACGCGGCTTTCAATCAGGCCAGCGGCTTTGAGGTCGCGGTAGATGGCTTGTGCCAGCTCGGTGTTTTCTGGGCTATCGGTGCTGTGCCAGTTGTCAAAACGGATGTGAAAGCCATCCAGATACTGTTTGCGCCCTGCGGCAATGTTTGCCACAAACTGCTGCGGGGTTTTGCCTGCTTTTTCGGCAGCAATCATGATGGGTGCGCCGTGGGCATCGTCAGCACCCACAAATTTCACATCGTTGCCCTGCATGCGCTGAAAGCGCACCCAAATGTCGGCCTGGATGTATTCCATGATGTGGCCGATGTGAAAAGTACCGTTGGCGTAGGGCAGGGCAGTGGTGACGAAAAGTTGGCGTGTCATGGTTATGGGCAGTGGTAATAAACAGTAATAGCAGGCTGGTAATAGCGTTGCGCATAAAAGGCTGCGCAAAAGAAAGAGCGTCAATCAAAGTGACGCACAAGCGCAAGCAAACCGCCTATTCTAAAGCGTGCGCCTTTTGTCGTGTAAGCCCCCGTATGCTTGCAGGTGGCGGCTGTGCGTTTGCAGCATGTGGCAAAAGGCGGTTTTTTGTTGCAGGCTATGTAGATAAAATGCTGTGCCAGTGTTTTATTTTTCATTGTAAATATTGCCCAACCGCAACAAAAACCCCCAATCATGCATTCTGATACTGCACAAAAAATACTCATCATCGTCCACGCGCCACCCTATGGCAGCGAGCGTTGTTTTTCGGCTTTGCGGCTGGCGCTGGCATTGGCCACGCATGAGCAGCCCAAGGCAGAGGTCAAGGTGTTTTTAATGTCAGATGCCGTTGTAGCAGCCTTGCCCAACCAAAAAGACGCGTCTGGCAAAACCATGCAAGGTATGCTTGATGAGCTGGTTGCTGCAGGCGTGCAAGTCAAGCTGTGCCAAACTTGCGCTTGGGCGCGTGGCATGGGCGAGTTGCCATTGATTGCAGGCTGTAGCCTTGGCACTTTGGCTGGTTTGGCGCAAGATGTGCTGCAAGCTGATAAGGTAATTACGCTGTAATGCCCGTTAGATTGGTTAGATTGCTTGAATTTGCTGGAGTTTTTGTTGTTTGGATTGGGATTGCTTTAAGGCAACAAAAACAACAAAAGCGACAAGCAGTATTTATGCGCCTTGCAGCCCAATAATGCCTTGCAAGGCGCATAAATGCTGCTTGCTCATGTTTTGGACTTTTCCCATAGGCGGCTACGCAAGTGATGTGCCATAGCAAGATGCGTTAAAGCGTTAAAGCGTTAATGGCTGATTTTTTTCGACCTGATTATCAAGAAAGCACCCATGCAAATTTTTGACTACGACAACATCCTTTTATTGCCCCGCAAATGTCTGGTAGAAAGCCGTAGCCAGTGCGACAGCAGCGTGCAATTGGGCGCACACCGCTTCAAGATACCCGCAGTGCCTGCCAATATGAAAACCGTGGTAGATGAAAATGTTTGCCAGTGGTTGGCAGAAAACGGCTATTTCTACGTGATGCACCGCTTTGATTTGGACAATGTAGCCTTTGTGCGTAGCATGCACGAGCGCGGCTTGTTTGCCAGCATTTCTTTGGGCGTAAAAGCGGCTGACCGCGCTACGGTTGATCAACTGGTGGCCGAAGGCCTAACGCCAGCCTATATCACGATAGATATTGCACATGGCCATAGCGACAACGTCAAAGCCATGATTGCCTACATCAAGGCCAGATTGCCCGAGAGCTTCATCATTGCTGGCAACGTTGGCACGCCTGAGGCGGTGATTGACTTGGAAAGCTGGGGCGCGGATGCCACCAAGGTGGGCATAGGGCCGGGCAAAGTCTGCATTACCCGATTGAAAACTGGCTTTGGCACAGGTGGCTGGCAGCTCAGTGCCGTGAAATGGTGTGACCGCGTGGCAACCAAGCCCATCATTGCCGACGGCGGCATACGCAGCCACGGCGATATTGCCAAATCCATACGCTTTGGCGCGAGCATGGTCATGATTGGCTCGCTGTTTGCAGGGCATGAAGAGTCGCCAGGCAAAACGGTAGAGGTGGATGGAGAGCTGTTCAAAGAGTATTACGGCTCGGCTAGCGACTTTAACAAGGGCGAATACCGCCATGTGGAAGGCAAGCGCATTTTGGAGCCAATCAAAGGCAAGCTGGCCGATACGCTGATTGAAATGCAGCAAGACATCCAAAGCTCCATCAGCTACGCGGGCGGTACGCAATTGATGGATATCCGCAAAACCAACTATGTGATTTTGGGTGGTGACAACGCGGGCGAACATTTGCTGTTTTGAGCAGCTTGATGGGCAGCGGTTTATTCGATTCCGCCGCGCCACCTGCATTTAGCTGTTTGGCATTGGCACTCCCGCGCAAGCGGGAATGTATCGTCAAAAAACGCTAGCCGTCTGCATGGGCGTTTGCGCGGAAATATGCTGGCTTGCCGCTTTTTTATTTGAGCCAGAAACAAATCCGTGGCTAATTAGAGCAGTAAAAACGCGAGCCCTGCCACGATGGTAGCGGGCAATGCAGCCATAAGCAGCCCCAGCGGTTTGACTGCGCCGTACTTGAAATGCGGGCGCAAAATGGCCATGCCAGCGGGGTTGGGCGCGTTGGCGATAACCGTAAGACCACCGCCTGTAACCGCACCAGCTACCAGTGCGTATTTAAACTCATCAGAAAGACCAGAAACCAACGAGCCCAAGTAGGTGAGGGCGGCATTGTCGGTAAATGCGGTGAGTATGGTGGCTCCAAAAAACACCTGATTGCTGTTCATCTGAAGCAGCACGGGCTGCAGCCACCATTGCTGCAATCCGCCCAGCACTACCAAACCAGCCAAAAAGAAAGCAACCAGCAAGGCTTCGCGCAAAATCAGGCGGTCGCTATGTCTGATGTAGGCAGAAGATAGCCCAAGAAACAGCAAAAACATACCCAGAAAAATGGCAGGGTGGTGCGCAAAAACCACGACACCAGCCAGCAGCAAAATATTGGCTGCAATGAGTGGCGCGGGTACGGGTTTGCTGCTGCTGGCAGGTGCAGGGGGCAGATTAACAAGTTCTTTGCGAAATAACACGGTTACGCCAATAGCGTTGACGCAAACAGCCAAAGCAGCCTTCCAGCCAAAGTGCGTCAGCATAAAGCCCATATCCCATTGCCAGGGCGTAGCAACCATAAGCACAGGAGGCGCGGCAAAGTTGGTAAGCGTGCCGCCAATAGAGATATTGACGAACAGCACGCCCAGCGTGGCGTATTTGAATTTTTCTGAAACTTCTCTGCTGAGAAACTGTTGCCCCAGCAGCATGGCAGCCAGCGTCATGGCAGCAGGCTCGGTAATGAAAGAACCCAGCAGGGGAGCCAGAATCAACACAGCCAGATAGCTGCCGCTGCTACCAGGCAGGTGCAGGAGCTTGGCCGTAGCAGCCACCAGTGCTGTAGCGGTTTGCAGAATCGGGCGCGTGCCCGACATGACCATGACAGTAAACACAAACAGCGGCTCGGTAAAGTTGCGCGTATCTATGTATTTGGTGGCCTCTTCAGAGCCCTGTATGGCAAACATCAGCAACACCAGCACCATCGCCCAAAAGCCGAAAACAATTTCAACTTCGCCCAACAAGTGCCAAATACCAGCGTGACGCGGGTTTTTATGAGCAAGCCTTTCAAAAAAGCGCGTGGCAAAAGTGTGGGCAATAGCTATAAAAAACAGAGCGGCAGCAATAATTTGAATGGTACTTGGTGTCATTACAGATATAAATTCCAGAAAGTAATAGTGTGCTTAAGTAAATAATGTACTTTAACACTGGATAAACCACGGGCAGGTGGCTTGTAATTAAAGCGCGAAAGGCAAGATTATTGCTTGTCGGCGTAGGGGTTGTGCGAGATTTTCATCTCGATGCGCATGGGCGTGCCGATGAGCTTGAAATGCTGGCGAAAACGCCCTTCAAGGTAGCGTTTGTAGCTGTCGGTTACGCCTTCGAGCGAGTTGCCGTGAATCACCACAATGGGCGGATTCATGCCGCCTTGGTGGGCGTAGCGCAGTTTGGGGCGGAACATGCCACTGCGTTTGGGCGCTTGAAACTGCACGGCTTCATGCAGCAAGCGGGTAAGCACAGGTGTGGACATTTTGCAGTTGGCAGCGGCGTGGGCTTGTGCAATAGCGTCCCACACGGGGCCCAAGCCTTGGCGCTTTTGTGCAGAAATATAGTGCAGAGATGCAAACTTCAAAAACGCCAGACGCGATTCAACCGAGCGCAATACCAGCTCGCGCTGGTAGCTATCAACCGCATCCCATTTGTTAATTGCCAGCACCACAGCGCGGCCAGATTCGAGGATGTAGCCTGCAATGTGCGCGTCTTGGTCCGTTACGCCTTGCGTGGCATCAAGCAGCAGCAGCACAACGTTGGCTGACTCAATGGCCTGCAAGGTTTTAACAACCGAGAATTTCTCAATCGCTTCAAACACTTTGCCCTTGCGGCGCAGGCCAGCCGTGTCAATCAGCTCGTATTTTTGCCCTTTGCGCACAAACGGCACCGTAATGGCATCGCGCGTAGTGCCAGGCAAGTCGAAAGCAACCAAGCGCTCCTCGCCAAGCCAGGTGTTGATGAGCGTGGATTTGCCCACGTTGGGGCGACCCGCAACGGCTAGCTTGATGGTGTCGCTCTCGGGCTGCGGGGCATCGTCGTCTTCTGGCTCGGGGATGTGGATGGTATCGAGCGCCAAATCCACCAGCGAGCGTATGCCTTGGCCGTGCGCGGCAGAAACAGCGTAAATCTCGCCCAAGCCCAGTTCGTAAAAATCAACCAGTTGCTGGCGGCTGGGGTCCATGCCTTCGGCCTTGTTAGCCACAAGAATGCAAGGCTTGCTCAAGCGGCGCAAGTAGTTGGCAATGTCGTGGTCTTGGGCAGACAAGCCTTGGCGCGCATCAACGATAAAAAGCACGATATCGGACTCGGCTACGGCCTGGCGCGTTTGGTGCGCCATTTCGCGGTAAATGCTGCCTTCGCCTGCATCTGGCTCAAAGCCGCCTGTGTCGATAACGATAAATTCGCGCCGCCCGTGTTTGCCGTTGCCATAGTGGCGGTCGCGGGTAAGGCCTGCAAAATCGGCCACGATAGCGTCGCGCGTTTTGGTCAGGCGGTTAAACAGGGTGGATTTGCCCACATTGGGGCGCCCGACCAGGGCAATAACAGGTTTCATTTATTTTTTAGTGTTTACTGGACTTGCAGGCCAGCAACCACTCCTTTGTTACTTACTACAACAACCGTGTTGCCTACCAGTACGGGTGCAATGTGAATGGCTGAGGTATCTACGGCTACGCGGTTGCGCAGGCTGCCGTCTTTGCTGGAAAGCACATGCAGCCAGCCTTGCGCATCGCCAATGACTATGCTGCTGCCAACCAGCAATGGTGCGCTCAAATCGCGGTGCTGGAACGCAGTGTTTTTCCACAAAACCTTGCCATCGGCGCGCGCCCAAGCGGTAACTACGCCTGCGTTATCTGTGCCTACAACCATTTGCGCATCACCCGCAACGCCAGTAGTGCCAACGCTGGCTTGCGACCAGCTCAAGCCACCAGCAAGCGAAGTGCAGCCTACGGAATACTGGTAAACACGGGCGCACAGGCTGTTGCCCTGGCGTGAAGCAGGTGCCATCAAGTCAATCACCTGCGATAGCGCATTGCTGCCGCGCGCTTGCGCCAGCAGGGTTTCACCGAGCGGTGCGCCGTTGTCGGGGTTAAGCGCAACAATGCGGCCATTAACGCCCACAAGCAAATTGCCATTGGCAGCAGTTAGCAGTGATGCTTGGCGCAACACCAAACTGCCTTCGGGCAAACGCGCTTTGTGCTGCCACAGCTTAAAGCCATTGCCGCCATCAAAAGCGGTAATGCTTTGGTCAGAGCCCAGCACAAACACCCTGCCGCCAGATACCAGTGGCGCAGTGTAGGTGGGCGATTGCAGCGTGGTGCGCCACACTATGCCGCTGCTGCGAAATACGAGCAGTTGCGCGTCTTGCGTAACTACGGCAGCGGTGTTGCCATCAAAACCTACCCCGGCCGAAAGGGGTTTGCCTGCCTGAAAGCTCCATTGGGCTGCACCTGTTGATGCGCTTAGGTCTTGCACCAGACCGCCGCCATCGGCAACCAGCACCTGCTCGCCTTGCGAGGCTATTTGCAGAGGGAATTGCAGCTCACGCGCCAGCTTGGCTGACCAGCGGGTTGCTACTGGCGTGGTGGCAGGGTTGGCCTGCAACGGGCTGGGTGCTGGTGGCTTGTAGCCCGAACATGCGGCCAGAAAAGAGCTCAGGCAGGCAGCCAGCAAGACTGTTTTGGTGCGAATGGTAGGCATAGCGAGTTTTGTTCCTGTTTCGGGTGCAGAGATAGACAAAAATAACCCTTATTTTGCGCTGGCAGCAGCATTGGGCGCGGCTGCTGATGCTGATGCGGCGGCTGATGCCAATGGCGCAGTTACATCTACACCCAGCCCGCCCAGTTTAACGGCAACCATCTGGCGATAAGGCTGCTCGGCGGGCAGGTCTTGCCATGCTTTGGTGTAGGCGCTAATGGCTTCGGCGCTTTTGTTTTGCAGGGCGTAGGCATCGCCCAAGCGGTCGGCAGCCAAAGCAGCATAAGCGGGTTCAATGTCAGTTTTGAGCAGCTTGATGGCTTCGTCGTATTGCTTTTGCTCCAGCATCAAGGCAGCCAGTTGCAGTTTGGCGGCGCTTTGCAGACCTTTGTCGGTAGATTGCCCTGCTACAAAAGACAAGGCGGCGCGGCTTTGGTCGCTTTGGCCTTGTTCGTAAAAAACGCGGGCAGCAATCATGCCTGCGTGCTGGGCGTGGGCGGTAGATGGGTAGCTTTCTTGCATCAGCTTGAAGCTGGCAGCGAGTTTGGCGCTGTCGCCCGATTGCGCATCAGAAAGCACCTGTTCAAACAGTGTGCCAGCCTTGGCGGCTTGCTTGCCTTGGTACCACTGGTAGCCGTTCCAGCCACCAAAGCCGAGCAATATGGCTAATGCGATTGCGCTGAGCGCGACTCCCCATGTTTTCCAGAAATGCCCGATGGAGGCAAGTTTTTCCTGTTCTTCGTGGTTGAGTTTGTGTGTTTTTATAAACATGGTGCGTATTGTTCAGGGCAAAAAAAGAATATGGATGCGATTAAAGGGGGGATTGTAGGCTGTTCGCCCAGCTTTGCACCTGTGCCAGTGCTTTTTTGCTTTGCTCGCCTACTCCGTCGCGCAGGTTTTTAACGGTAACACAGCCTTCGGCGAGTTCGTCAGCGCCAAATACCAAGGCGTAGCGTGCGCCGCTGGCATCGGCTTTTTTGAATTGCGATTTAAAACTGCCCATATCACCTGAGGCGCTGGCGTGCATTTGCACCCGCACACCAGCCAAGCGCAGTTGTTGCAGGGTTTGCAGGGCTTGTGGCAGGGCAGCAGCGTCGGGGATGATGGCGTATGCATCAGGCGCGGCAGCAGCGGGCAGCAGGTTTTGCTCTTTGAGCAGCTCAAGCACGCGCTCCATGCCAGATGCCCAGCCTACGCAGGGCGCAGATTTGCCGCCGATTTGGTCAATCAAGTAGTCGTAACGCCCACCCGCGCAGATGGTGCCTTGTGAGCCCAGGCTTTCGGTGATGAATTCAAACACGGTGGAGTTGTAGTAATCGAGCCCGCGTACCAGCCGCGGGTTGATGCTAAAGGCTATGCCATTGGCGGTGAGTATGGCTTGCAGTGCCTCAAAGCTGGCGAGCGAGTCTGCGCCTAAAAAGTCAATCAGACGCGGCGCAGCGGCAACCATTTCCTGCATGGCAGGGTTTTTGGTATCGAGTATGCGCAGCGGGTTGCTATGCAGGCGGCGGCGGGCATCTTCATCAAGCAGGGCAGCGTGCTGCTCAAAGTAGGCAATGAGTGCGGCGCGGTGCTGCTTGCGCTCATCGGGTTGGCCCAGGCTGTTGATTTCAAGGCGCACATCGCGTATGCCTAGCTCTTGCCAGAGGGTGTGCGCCAGCAAGATGACTTCGGCATCAACATGGGCGCCAGCAAAACCCAGCGATTCTGCGCCAATCTGGTGAAACTGGCGGTAGCGCCCGCGCTGGGGGCGCTCGTGGCGGAACATGGGGCCCATGTAGTACAGGCGGCGTCCGCCCTCGTAGAGCAAGTTGTGCTCAACGGTGGCGCGCACTACGCCAGCGGTGGCTTCGGGGCGCAGGGTCAGGGCTTCGCCGTTGAGCTTGTCTTCAAACGAGTACATTTCTTTTTCAACCACGTCGGTGACTTCGCCCAGACTGCGCACGAATAGCCCTGTTTGCTCAACAATAGGGGTGCGGATGTTGCGAAACGCAAACCGCGCCATAACGCAGCGCACCTTGTCTTCAAGCCATTCCCAGTGGGCAGATTCGGGTGGCAGGATGTCGTTCATGCCTTTGATGGCGGTGATTTTTTCGGCCATGTTTTATTTGATTCCAACAATAAAAAGAAAGGCTGTACAGCTCATGGAATGCACAGCGCAAAGATAAAAATCAGTGGGCAGATGCGCTGCCAAAGCGTTTTTGGATGTAGTCGGTAACGATGGTTTGAAATTCTTGGGCGATTGCCTCTCCACGCAGCGTAACAGCCTTTTCGCCATCGATAAATACAGGTGCGGCGGTTGCTTCGCCTTTGCCCGGCAAGCTGATGCCAATATCGGCATGTTTGCTCTCGCCCGGACCATTCACAATACAGCCCATGACGGCGATTTTGAGGTTTTCTACCCCCGGGTATTGTTTGCGCCAAACGGGCATTTGCCCGCGTAAAAAATCATCAATCTGTTTGGCTAGCTCTTGAAAGGTGCTGCTGGTAGTGCGGCCACAGCCCGGGCAGGCAGTTACGCTGGGTACAAAGTTGCGCAAGCCCAGTGCCTGCAAAATTTCTGATGCAACAACGACTTCTTGCGTGCGTGATTCACCCGGCTGGGGTGTGAGTGATACGCGGATGGTATCTCCAATCCCCTCTTGCAGCAGTATGGCAAGCGCCGCGCTGGAGGCAACCGTACCTTTGGCACCCATGCCCGCTTCAGTCAGCCCCAAGTGCAGGGGGTAGTTGCAGCGTTGCGCAAGCGCACGATAAACAGCAATCAGGTCTTGTACGCCACTGACTTTGCACGAAAGCAGCACTTGCTGGCGCGCCATGCCAAGCGCAACGGCACGGTCGGCAGAGCCAACAGCCGATGTAATCAGCGCCTCATACATGACTTGCTGGGCAGACCAAGGCTGGCTGCGTTGCTGGTTTTCGTCCATCAATTGCGCCAGCAATTCTTGGTCCAGACTGCCCCAGTTTACGCCGATGCGCACAGGCTTGTTCCACTGCAGAGCCGCTTCAATCATTTGCGAAAACTGCTTGTCTTTTTTATCGCCTTTGCCGACGTTGCCCGGGTTGATGCGGTATTTGGACAGGGCTTGGGCGCAGTCGGGAAATTCAGTCAGCAGCTTGTGGCCGTTGTAGTGAAAATCGCCAATCAGCGGCACGGCTATGCCCATGCGGTCAAGTTGCTCGCGGATGTGGGGCACGGCTTGCGCGGCTTCGGGGGTGTTTACCGTGATGCGCACAAGCTCAGAGCCAGCTACGGCCAGCTCCTTGACCTGAATGGCTGTGCCTATGGCGTCAGCCGTGTCGGTATTGGTCATGGACTGCACGCGCACGGGCGCATCACCGCCTACGGTGACTATGCAGTCGCCGTGCCGGATGGTGGCTTGCAGGGTTTGGTGTTTACTGGGTGCAGCCAGTGGCACTGGTGCTTGCAGGGCGGGTGATGTCATCAGGGGGCGAGTTCAAAGCGGGCTTGGCCTTGGCTGGCAAGTGCGCTTAAATCAAAAGGGGTACCGCGATCGGTGATTTGGGTGTTTTCTGTTTGGCCGACTTCAACAGAAACGGGATAGTTGTTTATTTTAATGCTGTGTGTTTGCCCCGCAACCAGATTGCGGCGGTAAAGCGTTTTGCCAGAAGATGAGCTAACCTTGACCCAGGTTTGGCCTGTGGCGGTAATTTGCAGTGTGTTGTTCAAGGGCGCTTCGGTGGTTGCGCTTGCTGCACTGCTGGGAACAGCAGCTTGGCTAGATGCTGCAACTTCCGAGGCTAGAGTTGCTGGGGCGATAGGTGCTGCGCTGCTGCCAGAGGCATCAGCTCCTTCAGGCTGCTCGGATACAGGCGCATCAGAGGTGATGCTGTTTGCCTGCGGCTCTTGTCCGCGCACGGCGGCATTCAAGCGGGCGCTTAGAGAGGGAATGAAGAACAATGCCGCTGCTGCGGCAAGCATAAGTGCAATAGCAGCTAGCAACCAGCGCGCTTTGGCAGAAGTGTTGCTGCGCATGCCTGTAGATGTCATGACGGACTCTATGCGCCGTACTGTAGGCGGTGCGGGCTGGTCTGCATTGTTGCTGCTGCCAGATGCTTTGGCAGAAGGCTTGTCGTCGGGGATTTTTTCCAAAACAGGCGCGGGGACTTGCCCCAGTTGGCGGCAAACGCT
>RRZU011951857.1_pt1 | contig 11650 bp, 8 predicted proteins | sample 2165561 | NCBI WGS metagenome assembly RRZU01 (sample SAMN10456909, study PRJNA506462) | wastewater metagenome | isolation source: wastewater sludge | place: USA: Moscow, Idaho | reverse complement strand
TGGTCGCGCGGCGCGTCGACAAAAGCAGGTTGGTTTCCGAGGTCATCACCCCCTCCATATTGCGGATGCGGCGGATCACCTCGTCCAGTTCGGCCAGCGATTCCGTCGCCAGTTCGACGATCAGATCCCATTTGCCATTGGTCGAATGCACCGCCGTCACCGCCGGCAGGCCGGTCAGCCGCGCCATGATGCGGTCGCCGCCGCGTCCCTCGATCCCGATCATCATCAATCCGCGCACCGGCGCCTCGGAGATGTCGGCGCGGGTCAACGCGATGAAGCCGGCGATCTCGCCCGCCTCTTTCAGCCGCTCCAGCCGCGTCCTGACCGTCGCCCGGCTGACCCGCAGCCGTTCCGCCAGTTCCGAGATCGAGGCACGCCCGTCGCGGCGCAGTTCAGCGATCAGTCCGGTATCCAGATCGTCCATAATGGCGGATTAGCTTTCCATTTTGCACATTAACCTGTGCAGATTAGTCGAATATCAGGTTGAAGTCACCACAAACCGGCACGATCCTGACCGGCAAGACATGGAGACTGGAATGAGCAGAATTTCCCTTATCGGCGCCCCCGTCGATTCCGGCCAGCGCAACCTTGGCTGCCTGATGGGCCCCGACGCCTATCGCGTTGCCGGCATCGAGAAGCTGCTGACCGAACTGGGCCACGAAGTCCGCGACCTGGGCAACCTGAGCCCCGGCGTCCTGCCCCATGCCCATTGCGACAACCCCGCGGTCGACCAGCTTGACGAGACGCTGGGCTGGACCAAGGTGCTGCGCCACCGCGTCGCCGAGGTTCTGGCGGGCGGCCGCATGCCGGTCACGCTGGGCGGCGATCATTCGCTGGCGCTGGGTTCGGTCGCCGGCGCGGCCGAGCACGCGACCCGCGCCGGGCGGCCGCTGTTTCTGATGTGGCTGGATGCGCATAGCGATTTCCACACGCCGATGACCACCGTTTCCGGGAACTTGCACGGCACCCCCGTCGCCTATATCGCCGGGCGCAGCGGCTTTGACGCCTTTCCGCCCTTCCCCGCGCCGATCCCGGCCGAGCAGATCTGCCTGTTCGGCATCCGCAGCGTCGATACCGCCGAGCATGAGGCCTTGCTGCGCTATGACATCGCCATGAACGACATGCGCGTGCTGGACGAGCGCGGCATCGTCGCCCCCCTGCGCGAGTTTCTGGAGCGCGTGCGCGCCGCCAACGGGCTGCTGCATGTCAGCCTTGACGTCGATTTCCTCGACCCCTCGATCGCGCCCGCCGTCGGCACCACCGTTCCGGGCGGCGCCACCTTCCGCGAGGCGCACCTGGTCTGCGAGCTTCTGCACGAAAGCGGGCTGATGAGTTCGCTGGACCTGGTCGAGCTGAACCCTTTCCTGGACGAACGCGGGCGCACCGCCAAGCTGATGGTCGATCTGGTCGGATCGCTCATGGGCAAGAAAGTGTTCGACCGCCCCACCCGCAGCTTTCACTGAGTAGCCCCATCATGCTGAAACCCTCGCAAACCGCCTATGTGCCCTTCGTCAGCGTCGAAAACATGATGCGCCTTGTCCATCACATCGGGCTGGAACCGATGCTGAAGGAGCTTGCCGCCGAGATCGAGGCCGATTTCGTCCGCTGGCCGCTGTTCGACAAGACGCCGCGCGTCGCCAGCCATTCCGATGTCGGCGTGATCGAGCTGATGCCGACCTCGGACGGGGAAACCTACGGGTTCAAATACGTCAACGGCCATCCCTCGAACATGAAGAAGGGCTTGCAGACCGTCACCGCCTTCGGCCTTTTGGCCGATGTGTCGACGGGCTATCCCCTGATGCTGACGGAAATGACCATCCTGACCGCGCTGCGCACCGCCGCCACCCGCGCCATGGCCGCGAAGTGGCTGGCGCCGAAGGGCGCGACGGTCATGGCGATGATCGGCAACGGCGCGCAGGCCGAATTCCAGGCGCTGGCCTTCAAAGCGATCTGCGGCATCGAGGAGGTTCGGCTTTACGATATCGACCCGGCCGCGACCGAAAAATGCGCCCGCAACCTTGAGGGACTGGGCCTGCGGGTCGTCGCCTGCAAGACCTCGCAGGACGCCATCATGGGCGCGCAGATCATCACCACCTGCACCGCCGACAAGCAATATGCCACCATCCTGACCGACAACATGGTCGGCAGCGGCGTGCATATCAACGCCGTCGGCGGCGACTGTCCCGGCAAGACCGAACTGCACAAGGATATCCTGCTGCGCTCGGGCATCTTCGTCGAATATCCGCCCCAGACCCGCATCGAGGGCGAGATCCAGCAGCTTGACGCCGACTACCCGGTGACGGAACTGTGGCAGGTCATCACCGGCCAGGCCGAGGGGCGCAAGGACGCGCGCCAGATCACGCTGTTCGACAGCGTGGGCTTTGCGGTCGAGGACTTCTCGGCGCTGCGCTATGTCCATTCGCGCCTGAAAGAGGCGGGGCTGTTCCAGGACCTGGACATGATCGCCGACCCCGACGATCCGCGCGATCTGTTCGGCATGGTCCAGCGCGCGAAGGCCGCCTGACCCACCCCCTTGCGGCAGCGCCGGCGTTGCCGCACCCTTCGCCGGGCCGACCATCGCGGAGAATCCCATGTCCCCCCTGTTCCCCGGTATCCGCATCGAGGCCGCCGAGCTGCGCCTTGTGCGGCTGCCGCTGCTGACGCCCTTTGTCATCTCGACCGGCACCATGACGGAAAAGGTTTTTCCGCTGCTGACCCTGAAGGCCGAGGGGCTGGAGGGTTATGCCGAAGGCGTCATGGACATCCTGCCCGATTATCTTGAGGAAACGCAGGCCGGCGCCCTGCCCTTTCTGCGCGAGGCGCTGCTGCCGCAGGTCGTCGGCCGCCGCTTCGCCAGCCCGGCGGAGCTGGGCGCCATCCTCGACCCGTGGCGCGGCCACCGGATGAGCAAGGCCATGGTCGAGATGGCGGTCTGGGACCTGTGGGCCAAGGCGCTGGGACTGCCGCTTTCGGCGGCGCTTGGCGGTGTGCGCGACGCGGTCGAGGTCGGCGTCAGCCTGGGCATCGCCGATATCCTGACCACGCTGGAGCGCGTGCGCGAGGCGGTCGAGCGCGGCTATCGCCGCATCAAGCTGAAGATCAAGCGCGGCCATGACCTTGACCTGCTGGCGGCTGTCCGCGCCGAGTTTCCGCGCGTCAAGCTGACCGTGGACGCCAATACCGATTACCGCATGGCGGACCTGCCGCTGCTGAAGGCGATGGACGCCTTTGCGCTGGACTATATCGAACAGCCGCTGGCTTTCGACGACATTCAGGACCATGCGAAGGTGCAGGCGCATCTGCTGACTGCGATCTGTCTGGACGAAAGCATCCGCTCGGCCGTGGATGCGCGTCAGGCGCTGGTCGCCAATGCCGCCCGCGTCATCAATATCAAGGTCGGCCGCGTCGGCGGCTTCGGGCCTTCGCGCGCCATTCACGACCTTTGCGCGGCCTTCGACGTGCCGGTCTGGTGCGGGGGGATGCTGGAATCCGGCATCGGCCGGGCGCAGAACATCCACCTTGCGACGCTGCCCAATTTCACCAAACCGGGCGACACCTCATCCTCCAGCCGCTATTTCCGGCAGGATATCGTGAACGAACCGCTTGAGGCGGCCGAGGGGCTGATGCCGGTGCCGCGCCACGGCGCGGGCCTTGGCGTCACGCTGAACCGCGAATTTCTGGACCGCGTCACCAGCCAGACCGAGGTCATCCGCGCATGAGCGATGTGACCTTCCGCGAACTGGCCTCGCTGGCCGAGCTGAAGCAGGCCGAGGACGTGCAGCGCCGCGTCTGGGGCGATGGCGACATGCCCGACAATGCCGACCTGATGCTGGCCATCCAGCACGAGGGCGGGCTGGTCGCCGGCGCCTTTCGCGACGGGCAGATGCTGGGCTTTCTGTTCGCCTTTCCCAGCGCCACGCCGGGCATCCAGCACTCGCACCGGCTGGCGGTTCTGGCGCAGGCGCGCGGGCTGCGGCTGGGCGTGCGGCTGAAATGGTATCAGCGCGACTGGTGCCTTGCGCGCGCCATCAGGCATGTGCGCTGGACCTTCGACCCCCTGCGCGCGGTCAATGCCGGGCTGAACGTCGCCTCGCTGGGCGGGGTCGCGGACAGGTATCTCAACGACTATTACGGCGCGATGGAGGGCATCAATGCCGGCCTGCCCTCGGACCGGATCATGCTGGACTGGCATCTGGAGAGCGAGGGCGTCGCCGCCCGCGCCGCCGGTCGGGCGCCCGCCCCTGACGCGCCTGCCCCCGACATGCCCACCCGCATCGTGCCGATCCCGCGCGATATCGACGCGCTGATGCGCGACGACCCGGCGGCGGCGCTGCGGGCGCGCATGGAACTGCGCGCGGCGCTGACGGAAAGCTTTGCGCAAGGCTTGCGGATCACCGGCTTCGACACCGGCGCCGCCGCCTATCATCTGCGCTGACATGTCAGCGCAGCGATACCAGCCCCTCAAGCGCCATGCCACGGAACGGTTTCACCGTCTTCAGCACGATATAGCTGGACAGGTTGTTGACCTTTGGCCCCAGCCGCAGCAATTCGTCCGACAGCATCTGATAGGCCGAGATGTCGGGGCAGATGAAGCGCACCAGATAGTCGATGGGGCCGCTGACCTTGGTGCATTCGATGACGAAGCGCATCCCGGCGACCATGTCCTCGAACACCTCGAAATCCTCAAGGCCGTGGTCGCGCAGCGTCACGGCGGCGATGACATCGACATGGCGGCAGACCTTGCTGAGTTCGACATGCGCCTGATAGCTGGAAATGACGCCGGCCTTTTCCAGCCGCCGGACGCGGTTCAGGCAGGGGCTGGGCGACAGGCCCACCGCCTCGGCCAGTTCCTGATTGGTCATGCGGCCATCGACCTGCAACCGTTCAAGGATGCGCAGGTCGATCTGGTCCAGGGTCAGGCTTCCCTCATTGTCCTTCATCGCGTCACTCCGGCGGGCTTGTCTCAAGTTAGCGCCGCAAGCCACGGATTGCGCAAGCCGATTCTTGGAAAAAATCGTCCGGATCCGCGTTCGGGGCGCCGTCGCGCTGGCAGTTCTTGCCTTGGCGGGGCCGGTGCGGCGCAGCATGTGCCAAAAGGCCGGGGAAGTTCGAAAGGACTTTCTGCGCGGACGCTGTGTAAACTTTCGTCAACAGGGTCGTCACGACCCAAGAATAACACGAAAAGCGGGGAACACGAATGAACAGCGCGCCAAGCCTAGCGCAGCGCCTCTTGCGCCAGAAGCCGATCGAGACCTTTGTCGCCCAGTTGCAATCGCATCATCACGGCGCCGAGCTGAAACGCTCGATCACGCTTTTCCAGCTGACCATGTTCGGTGTCGGCGCGACCATCGGCACCGGTATCTTCTTCGTGCTGGCCGAACAGGTGCCGGTCGCGGGGCCGGCGGTGCTGTTCTCGTTCCTGATCGCGGGCTTCGCCGCCGGGCTGACCGCGCTGTGCTATGCGGAAATGAGCTCGATGATCCCGGTTTCGGGCTCAAGCTATTCCTATGCCTATGCCACGCTGGGCGAGGGCATCGCCTTCATGGTCGCGGCCTGCCTTGTCATGGAGTACGGCGTCTCGGCCGGCGCGGTCGCCGTCGGCTGGAGCGAGTATCTGCACAACCTGCTGCTGATCACCACCGGCTATGAACTGCCGCGCGCGCTGCTGCACGCGCCCCTTGTGGCCGAGGGTTATTCGCTGAAATTCGGCGGCGACGGCTATATCAACCTGCCGGCCGCCATCCTTGTCGGCATGTGCTGCGTGCTGCTGATGCGCGGCTCGCGCGAGTCGGCGCGCGCCAACGCGATCATGGTGGTCATCAAGCTGGGGGTGCTGGCGCTGTTCATCGCCATCGCGCTGACCGCCTTCAACGCCGACAACTTCACCCCCTTCGCGCCAAGTGGCTTTGCCGGCGTCAGCGCCGCGGCCGGCTCGATCTTCTTTACCTTCGTGGGTCTGGACGCGGTCTCGACCGCCGGCGAAGAGGTCGAGAACCCGCGCCGCAACCTGCCCCGCGCCATCATCGCCGCGCTGATCATCGTCATCAGCTTCTATCTTCTGGTGACCATCGCCGCCCTTGGCGCCCAGCCGCAAAGCATGTTCGACGGGCAAGAGGCCGGGCTTTCCGTGATCCTGCAGAACGTCACCGGCTCGACCATTCCTTCGGTGATCCTGTCGGCGGGGGCGGTGATCTCGGTCTTTTCGGTGACGCTGGTGGTGCTTTACGGGCAGACGCGGGTGCTGTTTGCGATGTCGCGCGACGGGATGCTGCCGCCGATCTTCAGCCGCGTGAACCCGCATACGCTGACGCCGACCGCGAACACGGTCATCGTCGGCTGCATCGTGGCGACGATCGCGGCCTTCCTGCCCTCGGCGGTGCTGTGGGATCTGACCAGCATGGGCACGCTGGTCGCCTTTACCGTGGTGTCGGCGGGCGTCATCATCCTGCGCTATCGCCGCCCCGACGCGCCGCGCGGCTTCCATGTGCCGTTCTTCCCGGTGCTGCCGATCCTCAGCATCATCTCGTGTCTTTACCTGATCTCCAGCCTGTCCTCGATCGTGTTCAAGCTGACGGCGATCTGGGCCGTGCTGGCGGGCATCATGTATGTCTTCTACTCGTCGCGGAACTCGGTGCTTGAGCCGGGCTCGGCCGCCAATGCGGAAATCTCCGAATGAAGCGCTATCTGGTCGGATATTCGGCGGATAAGGGCGGATGCGAGGCGCTGCGGCTGGCGGCGATGCTGGCGCGCTCGGCCGGGGGCAGCGTGGTCGTGACCACGATCCTGCCCGAGACCTGGGACCACCCCTCGCCCGCCATGGTGGACGTGGAATATGCGCAGTTCCTTGAACGCCACGCCGGCAAGACGCTGAGCGCCGCGCGGGCCGAAATGCCCGGCGACGTGCCGGCGGAATACCTGCACCGCCACGCCGAATCCGCCAGCGCCGGGCTGCTGGCCTTGGCCGACGAGATGCAGGTCGATGCCATCGTGCTGGGTTCGTCGCGCAAGGCGCCGATGACGCGCTTTCAGGAAGGCACCGTCGCGACCGAGGTCCTGCGCAGCGCCCGCATTCCGGTGGCGCTGGCGCCGCGCGGCTATCGCGCCCCCGATGGCCCCGAGGGCAAGGTCAGCCGTGTCACCTGCGCCATCGCCAGTTCCAGCGAATCCGGCGCGCTGGCCCGCACCGCGGGCGAGATCGCGGCAGGCTTTCACGCGCCGATGCGGCTGGCGACCTTCATCGTCCGCGACCGCCAGATGTATCCGACCGGCGCCGGCTATGACGTGGAAAACCTCGTCTCGAACAAGTTCCTGACGCAGGCGCAGGCCGCCCATGACCGCATCCGCGAGGGATGGCAGGGCGCCGCGCTGCCGGAATCGGCCTTTGGCGACGGGCGCAACTGGAAAGAGGCAGTCTGCGTGCTGGACTGGATGCCCGGCGAACTGCTGGTCATCGGCTCCAGCCGTCTGGGGCCGCTGATGCGGGTCTTCGTCGGCTCGAACTCGGGCAAGATCCTGCGCCACGCGCCGGTGCCGCGGATGATCGTGCCGCGCGTCGCCGAATAAGAAAGGCCGCCCGACAACGCGCTTGCGCGGACTGTCGGGCGGTGATCCAGTCAAGATATCGGGCCCAACGGCCAGACACGTCGATAAGTCGATAAACAGTCACACAGGAAGGAAGCGCGAATGAATATCGAGGGCACCTCGGTCTATGTCGGTCCCAACGTCCACGCCAAAGAGCCGCTGATCCGCCTGACCATCGACATCAAGCCTTCCTATGCCCGGCGGCTTGAGGAACTGGGCGCGCGCGTGCTGGACCAGTTGCTGGCGGTGCTGCCGGCCTGGGGCGCGGCGGGGTCGCATGACGCGGACTGGCTGGCCGACGCCCGCGCCGCGAACCGCTTCGACCTGGGCGAATTGCTGGCGAAGCTGGCGCTGGAACTGCAACGCGCCGCCGGCGAGCGCGGCAACCTGGCCTGGGCCGAACGGACCGACGACCCGGATGTGGTCGAAGTCTTCTACAGCTTCGATTCCGAGGATATCGGCCTTGAGGCCGGCGAGGTCGCCTGCGACCTGCTTGCCGCCATCGCCAATGCCGAAGGCGACGCCGCCCCCGACCTGACCGAGGACGTGGACCGCTACCTGCGCTATGCCGACAAGCGCACGCTGGGTCCCTCGGCCATGGAGCTGGTGCGCGCGGCCGAGGCCCGCGACATCCCGTGGTATCGCCTGAACGACGCCAGCCTGATCCAGGTCGGCCAGGGCAAGTATCAGCAGCGCATCGAGGCCGCGCTGACCAGCCAGACCTCGCATATCGCGGTCGAGATCGCCTCGGACAAGAACATGTGCAACCAGCTTCTCAGCGATCTGGGCCTGCCGGTGCCCAAGCAGCGGCTGGTCTATGACGCCGATGAGGCGGTCTCGGCCGCCAAGCGCATCGGCTATCCGGTCGTCATCAAGCCGCTGGACGGCAACCATGGCCGCGGCGTCACCGTGAACATCACCGACGATGCCGGCGCCGAGGCGGCCTTTGCCGTCGCCGATCAGGAAGGCAGCGCCGTGGTCGTCGAAAGCATGATCCTGGGCGACGACCACCGCCTGCTGGTCGTGAATGGCGAACTGACCGCCGCCGCCCGCCGCGTGCCCGGCCATGTCAAGGGCGATGGCAAGCATTCCATCGCCTCGCTGGTCGAGATCGTGAACCAGGACCCGCGCCGCGGCGTCGGCCACGAAAACGTGCTGACCCGGCTGGAGCTGGACGCGCAGGCCCTGCGCCTGCTGGAAGAGCGCGGCTACACCACCGAGACCGTCCCCCCCGAGGGCGAAGAAGTCTATCTGCGCAAGACCGCCAATATCTCGACCGGCGGCACGGCGGTCGATGTGACCGACACCATCCATCCCGACAACAAGCTGATGGCCGAACGCGCGATCCGCGCCATCGGTCTGGACGTGGGCGCGGTCGATTTCCTGACCACCGACATCACCCGCAGCTATCGCGAAACCGGCGGCGCCATCTGCGAGATCAACGCCGGCCCCGGCCTGCGCATGCACATCGCCCCCTCCGAGGGCAAGCCGCGCGACGTCGGCGGCAAGATCATGGACATGCTGTTCCCGCCGGGCAGCCAGAGCCGCGTGCCGATCGCCGCGCTGACGGGCACCAACGGCAAGACCACCTGCGCCCGGATGCTGGGCCATCTGCTGAAGATGGCCGGCCATGTCGTCGGCCAGACCTCGACCGACGCGGTCTATATCGACGGCAACGTCACGGTCAAAGGCGACATGACCGGGCCGGTCTCGGCCAAGATGGTGCTGCGCGATCCTTCGGTCGATATCGCCGTGCTGGAAACCGCGCGCGGCGGCATCGTCCGCTCGGGGCTGGGCTATAACTTCTGCGACGTGGGCGCGGTGCTGAACGTCACCTCGGACCATCTGGGTCTGGGCGGCGTCGATACGCTGGACGGGCTGGCCGAGGTCAAGCGCGTCATCGCCGAGGTCACGCGCGGCACGGTCGTGCTGAACGCCGACAACCAGTATACGTTGAAAATGGCCGCCTATTCGCCGGCCAAGCACATCCTTTACGTCACCCGCAACCCCGAGCATGAGCTGGTGCGCGAGCATATCCGGCTGGGCAAGCGGGCGGTGGTGCTGGAACAGGGCATCAATGGCGACCAGATCGTCATTTATGACAACGGCACCCATATCCCCTTGATCTGGACGCATCTGATCCCGGCGACGCTGGAGGGCAAGGCGCTGCATAACGTCGAGAACGCCATGTTCGCGGCCGCCATGGCCTATGCGCTTGGCAAGACGCTGGACCAGATCCGCACCGGGCTGCGCACCTTCGACAACACCTTCTTCCAGTCGCCGGGCCGGATGAACGTGTTTGACGAGCACGGCTTCCGCGTCATTCTGGATTACGGCCATAACGAGGCCGCCATCGGCGCCATGGTCGATCTGGTCGACCGGCTGCGGCCGCGCGGCAAGCGCATCGTCTGTGTCACCTGTCCGGGCGACCGCCGCGACGAGGATCTGCGTGATATCGCCGCCAAGGTCGCGGGGCATTTCGACACCTATATCTGCCACCGCGACGACGACCTGCGCAACCGCGCGCCCGACGAGATGCCGCGGCTGATGCGCGCCGCGCTGATCGACCTTGGCGTGCCAGAAAGCGCCATCACCATCATCGAGGAAGAGCAGGACGCGCTGGCCGCCGCGCTGAACATGGCGCAGCGCGACGACCTGATCCTGTTCTTCTGCGAGGCGATCACCCGGTCGTGGAAGCAGATCATCAACTTCACCCCCGCCTTCGAGGCGGCGGAACCCGAAGAGGATCGCGCCGCGCGGCGGGTGCAGGACAGCAGCTTCGACATTCCCGACGGCTTCACCGTCGTCACGGATGATCGCGGCGTGCTCATCGCGCCCGCATCCTGACCTCTGACCGTTCAGGTTGACAATGACTTTGAAAAGCGTGCCCCTTACGGGGAACAATCCCAAGCTGGCCGTCATCGGCGGCCGGCTTGAGGACGATAACGATGCGATCTATGCTGAAATGCACCGCCTGTCCGGCGGCCGGATCGTGGTGTTTCCAACCGCCTCCTCGGAGCCCGACGTCGTCGGCGCCGAGACGGTCGCGGTGTTTCGCAATCACGGCTTTGACGTCGCCCTTGCCGCCATTCATGGCGAGGGCGCGGCCGTGGCCGCCCAGGACCCCGCCATCGTCGCGCTGGTCGAGGATTACGGCAATGTCTTCTTTACCGGCGGCGATCAGGCGCTGATCACCAGCGCGCTGGCCCCGCAGGGCGTCGAAAGTCAGGTGCTTGCCGCGATCCGCCGCGTCCATGCGGCGGGCGGAATGGTCGCCGGCTCATCCGCCGGGGCGGCGATCATGTCGGGCATCATGATCGAGGGCGGCACCTCGCTCGAGGCCGCGACCTATGGCGTGGTCACCGATCCCGACATGCCGGGGCTGCTCTTGCGCCACGGGCTGGGCTTTTTCCCCTGGGGCATCGTCGACCAGCATTTCATCAAGCGCGGCCGCCTTGGCCGGCTGATCGTCGCCATGACCGAAAGCGGCACCCGCCGCGGCTTTGGCATCGACGAGAACACCGCGCTTTTCGTCGATGGCGGCATGGGCCGGGTGATCGGCGAATTCGGCGCCTTCATTCTGGACCTCAAGGGCGCCAGACAGGACAAGCGCCGCCGCAGCGTCGACAACATCACCTTTGGCTATGCCGATGACGGCGACAGCATCGACCTTGCGAATGGCCGGATCGTTCCCGGCCCGGAAAAGCGCCCGGTGGGGTCGCGCGACATCGCCTATCGCGCCGCCGCGCGCTCGCTGCGCAATGTCTTTGGCGCCTATACGCTTTACGACCTGCTGGCGCGTCTGGTGCTGGGCGACCCCGAGAGCTACCCCTCGGACCGCGCCCGCGCCATCGAGCCCAAGGCCGGCGTCGCCACCACGATCGCGTTCTCGCGGGTGCCGGACTCGCAGGCGCTGATGTTCGAGCGGGATCGCGATTTCCGCATGACCGCCATCGACTTCCGCGCCGGCATGAGCACGCGCAAGCTCAACGCCAAGCAACTGGCCGAGAACCGCCGCACCGCGCTGGCCCGCGATTACGGCGTCAAGCCGGGCAAGGCCGCCCGGATG
>RRZU013438048.1_pt1 | contig 11651 bp, 9 predicted proteins | sample 2165561 | NCBI WGS metagenome assembly RRZU01 (sample SAMN10456909, study PRJNA506462) | wastewater metagenome | isolation source: wastewater sludge | place: USA: Moscow, Idaho | reverse complement strand
TACATTTGTGCGCGCGTTCTTCCGTGTACTGTTATTGCGACCGCACCGTTTTTCTCAATCGTTGTTGCCGTTTTAACAGCATTTTTCGTTTCGTTATCCCAACCGATTCTGATTTTAGCGGTTATTGGTTTATCTGTAACAGAGTAGGCACTTTTCAGTATTTCTCCGATTACATCAGGCGTTTTCAAAAGAGCCGAGCCGGAGCCGTTACCGGCTATTTTAGGTGCGGGACATCCGAAGTTAAAATCAATAAAATCCGGATTTTCGGTTTCAACCGATTTCACCGCTTTTTCTATAACTTCCGGTGAATTTCCGAATAATTGTATACCTGTCGGGCGTTCACCGTTTGTTATATGCATAAGCTCGTATGATTTTTTGTCGCCCATGGAAAGTGCTTTAGCACTTATCATTTCGCTCTCTGTAAAAGCGGCACCGTAACCTCTGCAAATTTCTCTGAATGCTCTGTCGGCAACGCCTGCCATAGGTGCCAATGCCGCAAATCCATCTATGTGTAAATTTCCGATATTCATAATAACAGCTTTCAATAGTTTTTTATAAAGTATATCACATACTAAAAATATTAACAACTTAAAAATATAGTGCATTCGTATGTGTTTTATGATACAATATATTGAAAATTTATTAGGAGAATGACAAATGAAACTGCTGGTTTTGGACGGGAACAGTATTATTAACCGTGCTTTTTACGGTATAAAGCTTCTGACAACCAAGGATGGTAGATATACCAATGCCATTTATGGATTTATGAATATATTTTATAAGCTGTGCGACGAGCTTCATCCTGACAGCGTTGCGTTCGCTTTCGATTTAAAGGCACCCACATTCAGGCACAAAATGTATGATGAGTATAAGGCGGGACGTAAGCCCATGCCTCCCGAACTTGCGGAACAGATGCCGGTCCTTAAAGACCTGCTCAGGGCGCTCGGATATAAGATAGTAACAAAAGAGGGGTATGAGGCAGACGATATTCTCGGTACTCTTGCTTTTTCCTGTAAGGACGGCGATGAATGTTATATTGCCACCGGAGACCGTGACAGCTTACAGCTTGTCGGAGATAATGTAAAGGTATTGCTTGCGTCAACGAAAATGGGCAGACCTGAAACCAATATTTATGATGTTAAAAGAATTAAAGATGATTACGGTGTTACTCCTCATCAATTGATAGACATTAAGGCTCTTATGGGTGACAGCTCCGATAATATTCCGGGAGTATCGGGCGTTGGGCAAAAAACAGCTCAGAGTCTCATTTCCGAGCTTGGCTCAATACAAAATATTTATGATAACATTGATACTATTGACATAAGGGAAACTTTACGCAATAAGTTGAAAAACGATAAAGACTCGGCTTTTATGAGCTACAAGCTCGGCGAGATTTGCAAAAGTGTTCCGATTGAGACCGATTACTCTTTTTATGTTCCGGACGAAGGTGACAAGGGTGAGGCTTTGTCTATTTTGCGTTCTCTTGAAATGTATAAGCTGATAGACAAAATCGGCTTAAATACCGTCACGTATGACGCTAAGCCGGAAAATACGACTGTAAAGGAATATAAAAGGGTAAACAGCTTAAATGACTTTTTGTTAAAAGCGAATAAGCTTTACTTTGTATACTCTGTTAAAGACGGTAGATTTGAAAGTCTTGCCGCTTGCAACGGCGATGACATATGTGAAGTAAATACCGAGAATGACAGCGAAGTCGAAGCTTTTATAAACATTCTTGAGGATGAAAATACAGAGAAATATACTTTTAATATAAAGCCGCTGTATGCGTATGCATTTTCTCACGGATTTGAGATTAAAAATGTAAAAATGGATTTAATGCTCGCGGCGTATTTGCTTAATCCGTCGGCTAAGGATTATGACATTGAAAAATTGGCGGCAGAGTACAATGTGTACTATGAAGCTGATGGTGGCTTTTCGGCACTTTCCGAAACCGTATATCCTCTTACGGTGAAGCTTTCGGCTTTGTTGGAGGAACGGGACCAAACGGAACTTTTAAGCAATATTGAATTGCCGTTGGCAGAGGTTCTTGCCTCCATGGAAAAAATCGGTGTAAAAGTAGATAAAAGCGGCATTGAAGCTTTCGGAGATATGCTCGGTGAGAGAATAAAAGGGCTGCAAAGCCGCATATATGAACTTGCAGGTGAAGAATTTAATATAAATTCTCCGAAACAGCTCGGAGAAATCCTTTTCGTTAAGCTTGCCATACCGACTAAAAAGAAAACAAAAAGCGGATTTTCCACAAATGCCGAAGTTTTGGAAAAGCTTGCCGATGAATATGAAATAGTTAAGTTTATTTTAGAGTATAGAACCTACACAAAGCTGAAGTCTACTTATTGTGACGGTTTGCTTAAAGAAATAGCCGCCGACGGACGAATCCACTCGACATTTAATCAGACCGAGACAAGAACCGGTCGTATTTCGTCTACCGAACCGAACCTTCAGAATATTCCCGTCAGGACAGAACTGGGCAGAGAAATGCGAAAGTTCTTCATTGCTGATGACGGCAAAGTGCTTGTCGATGCGGATTATTCGCAGATAGAGTTAAGGGTTCTCTCTGATATAGCCGATGACAAAGCTATGATTGACGCTTTTAATAACGGTGATGATATTCACGCTATTACAGCGTCGCAGGTATTTAAAATGCCTTTGCAAATGGTGACGCCGCTTATGAGAAGTCGTGCCAAAGCGGTCAATTTCGGGATAGTATATGGCATAGGTGCGTTCTCTTTGGCAAAGGATATCGGCGTCAGTAGAGCCGAAGCAGACAGATATATTAAGGATTATCTACACCATTACTCCGGCGTTGACAGATATATGAACGAAGTGGTTGAAGAAGCAAAGAAAAACGGTTATGTCAAAACTTTGTTTGGAAGACGCAGATATCTTCCGGAACTCTCTTCCTCAAACGGTATGTTGAGAGCGTTTGGAGAGAGGGTGGCAAGGAATATGCCGATACAGGGAACGGCTGCCGATATTATTAAAATTGCCATGATAAGGGTATATACAAGGCTTAAAGAAGAAAATCTCAATGCTCGTCTGATATTGCAGATTCACGATGAACTTATAGTAGAGGCACCGGAGAATGAAAAAACAAAAGCCGAGCTGATTGTTAAGGAAGAAATGGAAAACGCATGTAAAATGAAAGTTTTGCTTAAAAGCGACGCACATTCGGGAGAGAGTTGGTATGATGCTAAAGCATGATGGTGTTTTGTCATTTCATTCTATGACGGATAAAGATGTGATGTCGGTGTATGAGCTTGAAAGAGAGTGCTTTAGCGTGCCGTGGAGTATAAAATCAATTTCCGAAGAACTCCAAAATGCAAATGCGCGATTTCTTTTGGCTGAAATAAACGGAGAAACGGCGGGATATGTCGGTTCATATTTTGTTTCCGGCGAAGTGTATATAACCAATGTTGCCGTAAAAAACAAATACAGGAGAAAGGGTGTAGCTGTGGGTTTGCTCGCGGAGCTTATCGATTTGGCAAAAGAGGCCGAATCCGAATTTGTTTCTCTTGAAGTCAGGTGTTCAAATACACCGGCAATATCGCTCTACGGTAAGCTGGGTTTTGAGAAAATAGGTATTAGGAAAAACTTTTACGAAAATCCGCGTGAAGATGCGTTGATAATGACAAAATATTTATAAGAAACAACTGAACGTCAGTCTTTTTAATGGAATGTGGTGGTTTAATGTTAATTCTCGGAATAGAAAGCTCCTGCGACGAAACTGCGGCTGCCGTTGTAGAAAACGGCAGAAAAATAGTTTCATCTGTAGTGGCGACACAGATTGAAAAACATAAAATATTCGGCGGCGTAGTACCTGAAATAGCTTCAAGAATGCACACGGAAGCAATATGTGCGGTTACAAAACAAGCGTTATCCGACGCAAATTGCAAAATGTCCGATATTGATGCCATAGCTGTAACCTATGCACCGGGGCTGATAGGCGCATTACTTGTCGGTGTAAATTACGCAAAGGGCTTGTCTCTTTCATCCGGAGTACCGTTGGTTCCCGTGCATCATCTTCGTTCTCATATTGCCGCTAACTATTTATCTTATGAAAATTTGAAGCCTCCGTTTTTGTGCCTTGTAGTCTCCGGCGGGAATACACTGATAACAGAAGTTAAGGATTATACTGATTTTAAAATTCTCGGCAGAACACGAGACGATGCTGCGGGAGAGGCGCTCGATAAGGCTGCGCGTACATTGGGACTTGATTATCCGGGCGGTGTGAATCTTGATAAAATTGCAAAGAACGGGAATTCCGACTCATATAAATTTCCAAGACCGCACGTTGACGGTTCTCCGCTTGATTTCAGCTTTTCGGGGCTTAAGACTTCGGTAATTAATCTGATTCATAATGCAGAACAAAAAGGAGAGACTGTCAGTGTGCCCGATGTCGGAGCATCGTTTTTAAAGGCCGTTGTGGATTCTTTGGAAGACAACGTCAGAAAAGCCCTTGACTCTACCGGATACGACAAGCTTGTTTTAGCAGGCGGCGTTTCCGCTAATTCTGTTTTGAGAGAACGTATGCTCTCTCTTGCAAAAGAGAAAAACGTCGAAATTTATTTTCCCGAGCTTTCACTATGTGGAGACAATGCGGCAATGGTCGGGGCACAAGGGTATTTTGAGTATGTTTCCGGCACTCGCGGCGATATGACACTAAACGCCAGAGCAACGCTTGATATCGACAGTGTTCAATAACTTTTGCCATATCATTATGTAATATTTGTCATATCATTTCTATTTGTTTATTGTTCATCAAAAATACGATAAATATTGACAACTATTTAACACTTTTTTGCTTGCCAAAATGAAAGTTTTAGACTATAATAATTCATAATGGCGGAGGTTGGGAAAACCCTGAAAATTCGTCTGAATCAGTTAAATATTTCGGCTGTGCCGAATTAGTTAAAAGGAGATAATACTATGGCAGCACTTACAACTAACAAAAGCATTTTGTCATGGATTGACGAAAAAGCAGCTCTTGTTAAGCCCGACGAAATCGTTTGGATTGACGGTAGCGAAGAGCAACTTGAAAAGCTTCGCGAGGAAGCTTGCAAGTCAGGTGAGATGCGTAAATTAAATGAGGATTTACTTCCGGGATGTCTGTATCACAGAACGGCTCCCAACGATGTTGCTCGTGTTGAAGACAGAACTCTTATTTGCTCAAAGAAAGAGGAAGATGCCGGTCCCACAAACCATTGGATGGAGCCCGGCAAAGCTTATGAAATGCTCTATGCTATCGCAAAAGACAGCTATAAGGGCAGAACAATGTATGTAATCCCTTATTCGATGGGTCCCGTAGGTTCACCGCTCGCTAAGGCAGGCATTGAGCTTACCGATTCAATTTATGTTGTTCTTAATATGTCAATTATGACCAGAGTCGGCAAGAAGGTTCTTGACGTTCTCGGTGACAGCAATGACTGGGTTCGCGGACTTCATTGCAAATGCAATGTGGATCCCGAAAAGAGATGGATTTGCCAGTTCCCCGAGGACAATACAATTATTTCCGTTAACTCGGCTTACGGCGGAAACGTTCTTCTCGGCAAAAAGTGCTTTGCACTTCGTATAGCTTCTTACCAGGGCAAGAACGAAGGCTGGCAGGCAGAGCATATGCTTATCCTCGGTATTGAAAATCCGGAGGGCGAAGTTAAATATATCTGTGCGGCTTTCCCGTCGGCTTGCGGCAAGACCAATCTTGCAATGCTTATTCCTCCGGAGGGATATCGTAAAAAAGGCTACAAGGTTTGGACTGTCGGCGACGACATTTCTTGGATTAAGAAGGGTGCGGACGGACGTCTTTATGCAATTAACCCTGAGAACGGTTTCTTTGGTGTTGCACCCGGAACTAATGATAAATCAAACCCGAACGCTCTTGCTTCAACAAAGAAAGGCGCAATTTTTACGAACGTAGCATTAAATCTTGACGATAACACCGTTTGGTGGGAAGGTCTTGACAAGAATCCGCCCGTTAATGCAGAAGAATGGACAGGTAAAAAGGTTAACGGCGTAGAGTGGAAGGCCGAGGGCAAAAACCTTGCTCATCCGAACAGCCGTTTTACCGCTCCCGCAAGAAACTGCCCGTGCCTCAGCAAAGAGTTTGACAATCCGAACGGTGTTCCGATTTCCGCATTTGTATTCGGCGGCAGACGTGCTAAGCTCGCTCCGTTGGTATATCAGTCAAGAGACTGGAACCACGGCGTATTTGTAGGTGCCACCATGGCTTCGGAGACAACGGCTGCAGCTGCAGGTGCTGTCGGTGTAATTCGTCGTGATCCTATGGCTATGCTTCCGTTCTGCGGTTACAATATGGCTGATTATTGGCAGCATTGGATTGATATCGGTGCTACTCTTGACCCTGATAAAGCTCCGAAGATATTTAATGTTAACTGGTTCAGAAAAGATGACGAAGGTAACTTTATGTGGCCCGGATTCGTTGATAACCTTCCTGTCCTTGAATGGAAAAAAAAACAAAAAAAAGGTAAAGTTGATGCTCAGGAAACAGCTATCGGCTATATTCCTTATGCAAAAGACATTAACATTGAAGGCCTTGAAGGTGAAGTTTCACTCGAATCGCTTGAAAAGATTCTTGATGTTGATAAGAATCTTTGGGAAGAGGAAGCAAACGGTATTGAAGAGTTCTTCAAGAAGTTTGGCGACAAGCTTCCCAAGGAGCTTAAAGAGAGTCTCGAAACTCTTAAGGCAAACCTTAAATAAGTTAAAATTTTTCAATCACCGCACAGTTATTGCTGTGCGGTGATTTTTTATGTTCATGTAGATAAAGTGTGTTCTGCTGTGAGTTTTGACTTTTATTTTGCGCGATTATGTGTTATACTTTTGACATAAAAAAGAAAGTTGGTGCGTTATGGCTTCTCCGATAGGCAAAGCGAAAAGCTTAAAATTTAAGAAAGACGGTACTTTCCGCATTATGCAGATAGCCGACACTCAAGATACAAACATCACGTCAAAAAACACTGTGGAATTTATCGGTAAAGCGCTTGACAGCGAAAACCCCGACCTTGTAGTGTTTACGGGTGACCAGATAAAAGGCTACGGCCTCAGTTTTGCCACGGGTAATCGCGACAAAAAGGTTGCCGAAGCAATACGTAATATCGTAACACCGGTTGCCGAAAGAAACATTCCGTTTACATTTGTATTCGGTAATCATGATGATCAGGCTTTCGGTATTTCCAAGGAAAAGCAGATGATAGTATACAAGAGCTTTCCTACCTGTCTTGCAGAACCCGGCGATCCTTCTATCAGCGGATACGGTAACCATTACATAAATATTCTAAGCTCGGACGGCAAAAAAATATTATTTAATATATATCTTATAGATTCACTTTCCGCAAGTCTTGACGGCCATTGCAGTGCGGTTTCCGAGGAGCAGATTGCTTGGTACAAGAGTGCCAGAGATTATTTAAAAGACAAAACAGGGGATTACGTGCCGTCTTTATTGTTCCAGCATATACCGGTACCCGAAATGTGGAACGTGCTGAAAGAAGTTCCGAAATCACATAAGCCGCACGCTGTCGGATATAGGTCTCATTACGGAAAATACTATTGGATGGATGAGAAATATCTTATCCCGGGTAACTGCGATTTCTTGCTTGAAACTCCGGCTACACCTGAGAAAAACAGCGGTGAATTTAATGCGGCGGCGGAAAAGGGCGATGTACTTGCCATGTTTTTCGGTCATGACCATAATAACAGCTTTATTGCCCACTATAAAAATGTTATTCTCGGTTATACACAGGGCTGCGGATTTAATGTTTACGGTCCCGATTTAAACAGAGGCGTGCGTGTAATTGACTTAGACGAAAACAATGTGCGAGAGTTCAAAACACATACGGTAATGTATAAGGACTTTTACACATCAAAGGACTTACATGATAAGCTGAAATATGCTTATTACAAATTTGCTCCGCCGAGCTTTGAATCCGTATTACCGCTTATAAAAAAAGGCGCAATTGCAGGAGGCGTTGCGGCAGTAGCGCTGGGGGCGGCACTCTATATTAAAAATAAAAATTAATATGATGCGTTAAAGAGATTACAATAAAAATAACCCTCGGAGTTGACCGAGGGTTATTTGCTGCCGTTTTATATTACAAATTTACTTTTTGCGGCATACCGTTTTCTTCGCGTGATTTATCTGCGAGATAAACGCACAGATGACCTGCCACCGAATCAAATATTGAGGTGCAGGCGAGAGAGGGTTTACCTCCTCTTAAAAACTCGACGAAATCGGCCGCAAGCTTTTCGTCGCCGCCGCCGTGACCTCCGTAAGCGCCTACCATATCACCGTTTACATTTAGATCAACAACTTCGACCGTTTTTTCATCCGTTTTAGTAGGATGAATTTTAGCCACGGTGAATTTAGATTCTTCAAAATCACCGTAGATTTCGCCTTTTGTGCCTATAATATGTATTCTTCTCATCGGTCCTGCCGAACCGCCGACCATATTATGCGTACCGGTTGCTCCGTTTTTGAAGTTCACGAGCACCGACTGATGGTCCACAACATTGTTGTCGCATTTGTATATACATCTGCCGTAGTTGCTGTCGCCTTTAAGCAGATTTATCCTGTCTTCATCTGTGGGGTTTTCAATTCCCTCAAGCTTATCCCAAATATAAAATGCCCAACGCTTAGGCTGATCAAGGTATAGTCTCTTTGCAGAATATCGGCACGTGTCAACAAGCGGACAGTCTACAAGACATTTTGTGCCGGCTTCCTTTGGTGCATTTTCCGGCTTGAATTGGAATTTACTGCCGAAACTTGATATCATACTCGGCTGTGTATCGGACATCATCCACATCATCAGGTCTATATCGTGGCAGCATTTTGCGAGTAGCATAGATGTGTGGCAAACATCGGAGTTAGCCCATTTCCCTCTTACATACGATGTTGACAAGTGATGATAGCTCACGTGCTCGCAGGTTTGTATGTTTATAATGTCGCCGATTTCTCCTGAAGCTACTCTTTCTTTAATTGACAGATAAAACGGCGTATATCTCAGTACGTGGCATATCATGACTTTGTTGCCGTTTTCTTTTACACATGACACAAGCTCGCGCATTTCTTTTTCATTTGTTGCAAAGGGCTTTTCGAGAAGCATATCATATCCCTTTTTCAGCAGGGGAATAGATGTTTCAACATGCTGTTCATCCATTGTACCGTTGATTACGGCGTCTGCAAATTTAGGAACTCTGGAGAGCTCAAGTGCCGAGTCAAAGCAGTTCTCTTTCGGGAAACCGAACATTTCCATTGCCTTTTTTTGCCGAATTTTGTCCGGGTCGGCAACGCCGACAATTTTTAATTTGTCCGGATCGGTAAGGGCAAGCTTTGAATATACAAAAGCCCTGTGACCGGCTCCCACAATAACGGCTGTGATAGGCTGATTACGCACGAAACAGACCTCCTTAAATATTTTAAATGGATTATACATCAATCTTTTTGTAAAATAAAGTCATAATGTGAAAAATAAAATTGTTTCTGTGAGAAAAGTATGTTATTATATAAAAAACACAAAGGAGTTGACGACGTGAAGCATTTGCGAAAAACAGTTTCAATATTGGCTTTGTCAGCCGCACTTTTATGTGTACTTTGTTCGGTAGCTTTTGCGGCTTCAAACAATGATTCCGCATTTGCGGTAAGCGAGAGTGGAGCCGCCGGCGATATAATAAATGTTGATGTGTATTTAAGCGGTAAAGATATCGGTTCTGTTTATATTGACCTTGAATATGACAATACTGCTCTGGAATTTGTTTCGGCGAGAACATTTGTTGCGGGTCTCAGGTTTAATTATAATTCATCAACTGTGCTTTCCGGCGGCAACATCGTTAGGTTTACCGGCTCTGTTGACAGTTATGACGCCCTTAATGTAAACGGTGCGGTTATGAGAGTTGAGCTTAAAATATTAAAATCCGATGTGCGCCCGCAAATTAAAATATCCGGTAAGTCATACGGTACCGACGGTGCATCAAGAGGCAGTCTGTCATACAGCGGGTTTATTAATGTTTATAACTATGATAGCGAAACGCTGTTTTGCAAAGATACAGAAACCGCCGGAAACCTATATTCCGCATACAAAAATATTTCCAACTCGGTAAAGATTGTGGATTATAACGGAGTTACGGTAAGGAATGACGGTCCTACAGTCAGGACGGGCGATAAGGTAATAATAAACGATAAAATCACAAAAAATATTAACACGTCAGATTCTTAACACAAAAAAGCACCGCAGATTTTTGAAATCGTGTGGTGCTTTTTGTTGAATTTGTATTTATTATTTTACTGCAAGGTCTATAAGCTGAAGTACGGCATTTACATCACCGTCAACCGAAACTCTGCCGGTTGTATAAGCGATAGCGGGTTTAAGCTTACCGTCGAGTATCTTTAAGAGATTGGTAGGTGCTACGGTTACGATAGCTTTGTTGTCATGATAATCGTAAGGCTCAACATTAACCTTGCCGTCTTTTGCTTCTATGTAGAAAATACCTTCCACATTTTTGCCTGTAAGATTTATCTGAATAGCAACGGTTCCGCTAAGAGAAGAAGCATCTGCATCTGCATATTTCGCTTTAACTTTTGATACGATTTGTTCGTAAGTCATAAATATTAACTCCTTTTTAATTTGTTATTATAATTTTATCACTTTGATAAATGGTATGCAAGTTTATTTAATCGTCAAACAGACGTTTTTTATATATATTATTACTAAGATTTTATTCAAAAAATATACAAGATGCTTAATATGTCGAATATTGACGACAGAAAAGCCGAGTAAACAGACACTTCTATTAATTTATCTTTTGCAATTAAAAAATGATGACAAACGGCTGAAAATAATGTATAATACTTTAATATGAAAATGTATATAAAGTGGAGGAAAATGCCATGGCGATTGTTCGTACCGAAGCATATTTTAATTCTTCGAACGGAATTAACAAAATAAGAACGCTTATTTGGAAAGATGATGAACTCACTCCGCGCGGCGTATTCCAGATAGCGCACGGAATGGCTGAGCACATAGGACGCTACGATGAGTTTGCTAAGTATATTGCTTCTAACGGATTTGTTGTATGCGGAAATGACCATTTAGGCCACGGTAAATCGGTAAACGATGTTTCCGAACTCGGATTTATTGCCGAAAAGAACGGTGATAAGCGGCTTGTAGACGATATGCATATACTTACTAAGATCATGAAAAAGAGATATCCGGATTTACCGTATTTCCTTTTTGGTCACAGCATGGGTTCTTTTTGTGCAAGAGTTTATACAGCCCATTTCGGCGATGAGCTGAACGGAGCTGTTTTTTTGCGGAACGGGGGAGCTTCCGGCAGTTGCCGCCGCTTTACAGGAACCGATAAACAAACTTTGTGAAAAGCTCGGTCCACACACTAAATATGAAATCATGGGCAGTGCTATGAATGCATTTTTTAATGTGATGGTTCCCGATAAAACTTCGCCGTTATCATGGATCAGCGCAAATGCAGATAATATTGAAGCATATAAGGATGACCCGCTTTGCGGATTTACATTCACACTCGGCGGTTACAGAGACCTTTTTTCGTTTGTTTATGACGCATCACGCAAGGAGTGGGCGTCTGAGGTTCCTCTTGATCTTCCG
>RRZU012056466.1_pt1 | contig 11651 bp, 11 predicted proteins | sample 2165561 | NCBI WGS metagenome assembly RRZU01 (sample SAMN10456909, study PRJNA506462) | wastewater metagenome | isolation source: wastewater sludge | place: USA: Moscow, Idaho | reverse complement strand
TTGAAATAAAAATTTCTACGCAAATAGATTGCGTACTTTGATTTGAAATTTGTAGTATTGAACAAAGAAATCAACCATGGCAACCAATAAAATTGCATTAATACGTTATCAAACGATCGATAAATGTCTTCAAAATCATTTTAGAAAATGGACATTAGAAGATTTGATAGAAAAAGTTTCGGAAGCATTGTATGAATATGAAGGAATAACTTCTGGTGTTTCGAAACGTACAATTCAGGGCGATATACAAGTGATGCGCAGTGATAAATTGGGTTATAATGCGCCAATTGTTGTTCGAGAAAAAAAGTTTTATGAATACGAAGATCGTGATTATTCGATTCATAATTCGCCTGTTTCGTCTGCTGATTTAGACAAAATGAAAGAAGTGATTTCGGTGATGAAACAATTGAATGGTTTTAATTATTTTGATGATATGAACGAGATTATTACGCGTCTCGAAAATAATTTATCCAAACAAACTCATCAACAACCAAATTATATTCAGTTTGAGGAAAATCCTTTATTAAAAGGTTTGGAGCATTTGAATCGGTTGTATCAAGCAATTGTGAAGAAGCAACCTTTGTTGATTTCGTATCAATCATTCAAAGCAAAAAATCAAGAGCCAAAACAACAAGTTTATTATCCTTATTTGTTGAAAGAATACCGTAATCGTTGGTTTTTATTGGCCAAATCAAGAAAAGATAAAAATTTGTATACACTCGCTTTGGATAGAATAGTTGAGTTTTACGAATTAGCAAATGAACCGTTTGTAGATGAGCAAGAAATTGATTTTGATACGTATTACAACAATGCGATTGGTGTAACGAAAAGTGTGAAAGAAAGAGAGCAACGTGTTGTTTTTCGTGTGAATAAAAAATTGGCGCCTTATGTGGTGACAAAACCAATTCATGCGACGCAAAAAGTATTGGAAGTGACGGACGAAGGAACTTTATTTTCGATAGAAGTTATACATAATTTTGAGTTGGAACGAGAGCTTTTAGGTTTTGGAGAAGAAATAGAAATTCTTGCGCCAAGATTAGTGAAAAAAAGAATTAAAACACGATTAGAAAAAGCATTAGAAAAATATAAAAAATAGAATTTCTTTCATACATTTAATTCATTAAAAACTACCTTAAATGATATGGAATAAAAAATTGATGACACTTTTGAGTGTTTTTTTATTAAGCTTTTCTACAAGTTTGTTTGCGCAGAAAACGAGTAATTCTGTGAAGAAATACATCTATTTAACTTTTGATGATGGACCTTTGAATGGAAGTGAAAATATTGATGAGGTTTTCAAAAATGAGAAGTTAAAAGTGACTGTTTTTCTTGTTGGAGAACATGTAGAGAAAAATAAAACAATGACGGATTATTTTAAATATTACGAAGATAACCCGTATATCGAAGAATGTAACCATAGTTGGACGCATGCGAATGATCAGTACAAAAAGTTTTATAGTAACGAGCAAACGTCGGTTGCGGATATTTTGAAAAATCAATCGACCTTAAAATTACAAGATAAAATTGTTCGTTTACCCGGAAGAAACATGTGGAGATTGGATGGGAAATCGAAGAATGATGGAGCTTCAGGAGTGCAAACGGCTGATGGTTTAGCAAAGTTGGGTTATAAGGTTATTGGCTGGGATTTGGAATGGGCTCATCATGCAAAAGATGGAACGCCGGTGCAATCTGTTCAAGCGATTTATAAACAAATTGTTAATCAATTAGAATCGAATAAAACCTTTACAAAGAATAATATAGTTGTGTTGATTCATGATGAAATGTTTCAGAATAAATGGGAAGAGTCCGAATTGAAACAATTGGTTGATCTTCTTAGAAAACATTATAATTATATTTTTGAGCAAATAAAATTTTATCCTCAATAAACCTTTATAAAATACAAAAGCTGTCCAAATTGGACAGCTTTTTATATGTAATAATTTGTGTAAATTAGTCTCCCATCATTCCTCCAACTAAAGAATTGACAACCGCTAAAACAATACCAAATAATAATGCGTACCAGAATCCGTCAACATGGAAACTATCTCCCATAATTGCGCTTGCTAATAAGATAATAATTGCTGTAATCACAAAAGAAAATAATCCTAATGTTAAGATTGTTACAGGTAAACTAATAAAGTTTAAAACTGGTTTTACAATAGCGTTTAAAAGTCCAATAACAATTGCAACGATAATTGCAGAACCATACCCTTTTACAGATACTCCAGGTAAAATGTTAGCAAGTCCGAAAACAACTAATGCTGATACCAGAAGATTAATAATAAAGCCCATAATTTGTATTTTTTAGATTAATATTTCCAATTAAAATCAAAAGCTTTGCCAAATTGTTAAAAATTTTAATAAAAATAAAAAAAGCTCAGAAATTTCTGAGCTTTGATCTTATTGTATTGAGAAAATATTCTTTTTATAATTGTTCAAAAAGATATTTCATGTTCACTTCTTTGTCGATAATTTGAGCTAACTCATCAATATTAACACGTTTTTGTTCCATTGTATCACGGTAACGTAAAGTAACAGAATTGTCGTTTAACGAATCATGGTCAACAGTGATACAGAAAGGAGTTCCAATCGCATCCATACGACGATAGCGTTTCCCGATTGTATCTTTTTCTTCGTACATTACGTTGTAATCTAAACGTAATTTTTTCAAAATTTCTTTCGCTAATTCAGGTAAACCATCTTTTTTAACTAATGGTAAAACAGCCGCTTTAATTGGCGCTAATGCAGCTGGTAAAGACAATACTACACGTTCTGATCCATCTTCTAAAACTTCTTCTTTCAATGAATTTGAGAAAACTGCTAAGAACATACGATCCAAACCTACAGAAGTTTCTACCACGTAAGGTGTGTACGATTCGTTTGTTTCGTTATCGAAATATTGAATTTTTTTACCTGAATGTTGTTCGTGAGCTTTCAAATCGAAATCTGTACGAGAGTGAATTCCTTCTAATTCTTTGAATCCGAATGGGAATTTAAACTCAATATCAGCAGCAGCATTTGCATAGTGCGCTAACTTTTCGTGGTCGTGGAAACGGTAATTATCATTTCCTAAACCTAATGTTTGGTGCCAACGTAAACGTGTTTCTTTCCATTTTTCGTACCAATCTAACTCAGTTCCTGGTTTTACGAAAAATTGCATTTCCATTTGTTCAAACTCACGTTGACGGAAAATAAATTGACGTGCAACAATCTCATTACGGAAAGCTTTACCAATCTGAGCAATTCCGAAAGGTAATTTCATACGTCCAGATTTTTGTACGTTCAAGTAATTTAAGAAAATACCTTGAGCCGTTTCTGGGCGCAAATATAAATCCATTGCCTGATCAGCTGTTGCACCTAATTTTGTTCCGAACATCAAGTTGAATTGACGAACTTCTGTCCAGTTTTTAGAACCAGTTACAGGATCAGCAATTTCTAATTCTTCAATCAAAGCTTTTACATCATCTAAATCTTCGTTTTCCAAAGATTTTCCCATGCGCGCTAAAATTGTATTGATTTGATTTTGATATTCTACAACACGAGGATTTGTCGCAACAAATTGATCTTTATCAAAAGCATCACCGAAACGTTTTGCAGCTTTTGCAACTTCTTTCTCGATTTTACCTTCAATTTTTGCACAATGATCTTCAATTAAAACATCGGCACGGTAACGTTTTTTAGAATCTTTGTTATCAATCAAAGGATCATTAAACGCGTCAACGTGGCCCGAAGCTTTCCAAGTAGTAGGGTGCATAAAAATAGCAGAATCAATGCCGACAATATTTTCGTGCATTTGTACCATTGCTTTCCACCAATATTGTTTGATGTTATTTTTTAGCTCAGCTCCGTTTTGACCATAATCGTAAACGGCTGATAATCCATCATAAATCTCACTCGACTGAAAAATGAAACCATATTCTTTCGCATGAGAAACTACTTTCTTGAAAATATCTTCTGACATAATTAATTGTGTGTTCTTATTTAAAGTGCAATTTTAGTGATTTTTGATGACTATTGAGGTATATTTTGATAAAATCATAAAGCTTTAATCACTTAATAAAAAAATAAATCGATATTGTTAGGCTAATAAGAAAAATAATTATTTAACTAATTTATTAAAATCTTCTTGGTTTCCATTGAAAACATTCAAATCAACATAAGTATTTATCCCTTTTATGTGCGCTCTATTCGCAAATTGCCAAAAATCCCAATGTCTATTATCCTTAATAGTTGGTTTTTTATATATATCCCTAAACCATATCATATTTTCCTCAAATTGACCTATCAAATAATCATTATAAAATTCTTCAGTCACATAAAGAATAGGTTTTTTGTTGTAATGTGAATGAATAATATTTTCAAAAATCTTGATTTCAGAAATCAATTCATTTTTAGATATTACAAGTTTACAATTTCCACCATATTCCAAATCAATTACAGGTGGCAAATTATTTTGTTCAATAGGAACTGTTTCTATAAAATTATTAGCCTGCTCTTCACCTGTTTTGCAAAAAGTGAAAAAATGATATGCGCCAACAAAAAAACGATTTTTTTTAGCATTTTTCCAATTATAATCGAAACGTTTATCTTTAAAATATCTTCCTTCTGTAGCTTTTATATATACAAAATGAATTTTAGTTTTGTCTATTTTTTCCCATTCAATTAAATTTTGAAGATTAGAAACATCAATTCCTTGTATAGGGTATTTTTTAGATGATGGATAGTTAAATCTCAAAACTCCTGTATAAAATAAAATACCAATTAATAAGATTAATGAAAATGGTAAAAGTTTGATATATTTTTTTCTACTTAAATGCATGTCATTATAATAAAATATTTTATCTAAATTAATCATTTATATTTCAATCAAAAAAACATACTTTTAAATCATTAAAAAAATGATAACCTTATGAAAAAGTTTATTCTTCCTATTCTATTATTAAGTTTTGTTACAAGTTGTAATTCTAATAATTCATCTAGTTCATCAACGGAAAATAAAGTTGAAAGTGAAGTGAAAGATTCGGTTAATGAATCAGATGTTAATTATAGTGTTGCGCTTGATTTTATGAATAATTATGTTGATTATATTATGGATACAATTGGTAAAATAAATCAAGATGAGTATATCAAGCAAAATGAATTGTTGACGCAAAGTTTTAAAGATCGATACAAATTTGTGCAAGATTCTGCTTTTAAAGTTGAGCCAGAAGTTGGTCTAGGATTTGATCCGATTGTCGATGGACAAGATTTTCCTGATAAAGGATTTAAAATAAAATCGATTGATAAAGCAACAGGTTTAGTGACTTTGCAAGGAATAGATTGGCAAGATTTTGAAGTCGTTTTGAAAGTTGTTAACGAAAACGATAAATCGTTGGTAAATGGTTCTGGAATTATTAATATTCCGATGAACAAGCAACCGAAAAGATGATTTAGTAAAACTGAAAATTCTATAATAAACTTGGAAAATGATATAAATCTTCAGTTTGTTTTGATTTGAATTTTTTGTTTATTTTTGTCCAACATGAAAATGCAACAGTACATAAAGTATGTTTTGTCGGTGGTTTTGATTTTTTCAAATCTTAGCTACGCATTTTCTATGCACTTTTGTCAAGGAGTGATGGAGCAAGTGAAGTTGAATCATTTGGATAATAATTCGCGCGAAATGGAAATTTCTACTTCGTGTTGTCCTTCAAAAACAGAAAAAAAGCATTGCGAATTACCAGAAAACAATAACTCTAAAAAAGACGATTGTTGCAAGGATATTTCGTATTCGGATAAGTTTGTAGAAAAGCAAACTGTCAAAATACAGAAACTTGTTCCGATTAGTTTTATAGCTTCTGAAATTCTTCAAATTAGAATTCCTATTCAAGATGAAGAGGTGAGCAATCAATCAAATTTCCTTGGTTTTTATGTTGCGTCAAATGCACCGCCAAATTATATACTCAATTCTCAATTAACATTTTACGAAGGATAATATCCGTTGTTTTTGATTAAATCAATCAGAAAACAATACGCTATTATCTGAATATTAAAGTATTTGATGAAAATCTAATCAACAAGTACAAAATAATAAATAGGCATTGAGCCTTAAATCGTAAAAATGAAAAAAATATTCACTTCAGTATTTATACTAAGTGCTGCGTTATCTTACGCGCAATCTACATTAAAGGGAAAAATTACAGATCAAAATCAACAACCAATCGTTGGAGCAGAAGTGTTTTGGCGATCGTCAGATATTTCTGTTATCACAGATGAAAAGGGAAATTTTGAGATCGAAAATTATCAACCAACCTCAATTTTAGGTGTTTTTTATGACAATGAAACGACAACTTTTAAGGAATTAAAAGACGAATTTCAGAATATCACGATCAATGTAAAAGATCATTTTGGTGATACTTCGTTGAATGAAGTTGTGGTTCGTGATACAAGTAGTTCGCTTAAAAAATCGAAGTTTGCAACCAATATGACGACAATGACAGGAAAGGAATTGTTGAAAGCGGCATGTTGTAATTTAGCTGAATCTTTTGAAACAAATCCTTCTATTGATGTCAATTTTTCGGATGCTGTAACGGGAAATAAGCAAATTAAAATGTTAGGTTTAACTTCTCCTTATATTTTGATTGCAGAAGAAAATATACCAAATGTTCGTGGAGCTTCGCAAGCTTTTGGGCTTAGTTTTACGCCAGGAACTTGGGTAGAAAGTATTCAGGTGACGAAAGGTGCAGGAACAGTGATTAATGGTTATGAAAGTATTTCTGGGCAGATTAATACAGAATTAATTAAACCTTCAAATGATATTCCGTTGTTTGTGAATCTTTATGGTTCGACAGATTCGCGCTTCGAAGGAAATGTGCATTTGAACAAAAAATTGAATGATAAATGGAGTACTTCTTTGTTTATGCATGGAAATGCACGCGTTGCAAAAAATGATATGAACGATGATGGATTTTTGGATAATCCGCTTGGACATCAAATTAATGTGATGAATCGTTGGCAATATCAAAACTTAGAAAAAGGTTGGGTTGGATTTTTATCTGCACGATATTTGAATGATACAAAACAAGCAGGACAAGTTGATTTTGATAAAGATCGCGACAAATTAACAACAAATTATTGGGGATCAGAAATCAATACAAATCGTGTGGATGTTTCGTCAAAAATTGGGTATGTTTTTCCAGAAATGCCTTATCAAAGTATGGGATTGCAAACGGCGTTTAGTTATCATAAACAAGATTCTTACTTCGGATTGAATCAATATGATATTGAGCAACAAAGTTTTTATTCCAACTATATTTTCAGTTCGATTATTAGCAATACAAAAAATAAATTTTCTACAGGAGCGAGTTTTACGTACGATAAATTCAAGGAATTTGTAGCGCTTCCGACTGATGTAAATTATGATCGAATTGATAATTCTGCAGGAGCATTTTTCGAATATACATTTGATAATATGAAGAATTTCAATATGATTGCTGGGCTTCGTGGAGATTATAATAATCGAATGGGATTTTTCTTAACACCTCGTTTGCATACGCGTTATACACCTGTAAAAGGAACAACAATAAAAGCGTCGGTTGGTCGTGGAAAACGAATCAATAATATATTTGCAGAAAATCAGAATTTATTTGCATCTTCAAGACAATTTAATATTTTGGGCGATAGAAATGGAAAAATATATGGTCTAGATCCAGAAATTGCATGGAATTATGGATTTAGTGTGACGCAAGAGTTTAAATTATTTGGAAAAAATGCAGATGTAACAGCAGATTTTTATCGAACAGATTTTCAAAATCAAATTGTAACTGATATCGATTATTCGGCTCGTCAAGTAAGATTTTATAATTTAGAAGGAGATTCGTATGCAAATTCGTTCCAATTTGATTTTAATTATAATCCATTTACGCATTTCAAAATTAGAGCATCGTACAAATATTATGATATAGCAACTGATTATGAAGACGGAAAATTAGAGCGTCCATTACAAGCGAAACATCGTTTCTTTACCAATCTTGAATATGAAACACATGAAAAGAATGGTAAGAATTGGCGTTTTGATGCGACATACAATTGGATTGGAAAACAGCGTTTGCCAAATACATCAGATAATTTACCAGAAAATCAATTGAATGATTATTCGAATCCATTTGGAACAATTAATTTCCAGATTACACGTGTTTTCTCAAAACGTTTTGAAGTATATGTTGGAGGAGAAAATGTAACGAATTATCAACAACATCGCGTAATTTTAGGAGCAGATAATCCTTTTGGTTCAAATTTCGATAGCTCGATAGTTTATGCGCCAATTTTTGGACAAATGTATTATGCTGGATTAAGATTTAGTTTAAAATAAAATCATAAAAATAATAAAACAATGAAAAAATTATTAGCCTTTGCTTTGGTTGCGACTTTAGGAATTAGCGCACAAGCACAAAATAAAAATGCAAAACACGATTTACACGTCAAAGGAAATTGTGGGCAATGTAAAGATCGAATAGAGAAAGCGGCTTATGGTGTAAAAGGCGTAAAATCTGCTGAATGGGATAGTAATACGCAAAATTTACATATCATATTGAATGAGAAAAAGAGTAAAGTTGATGATGTAGAAAACGCTGTAGTAGCGGTTGGACACGATACTGATAATAAACGTGCAGAAGAAAAAGTGTACGGAAATTTACCTTCTTGTTGTTCGTATGATCGTGAAGGTTCAGTTGGTGAAGCTAACACACATAGTCACTAAAATAAAATTATTAAACAAAAAAGGGATTTCTAATTGAAATCCCTTTTTTGTTTATAAGATGTTAATATTTTAAAAATAAAAATTCAATTTTTAACTTTTAGTTAACATTAACATTCTATCTTTGTTGTCTTTCCTTTTTTGGAAAGGAGCAAATAAATTAATTGAAGTGAAAATAGGTCAAATTGTAGAGATTCCAAAAAATTCTTCTATTTATAATAAAGAAAAACCATCTTTTCGATCAAAAGAAGAAGAACTTTCATGGAAGGTAAGCCAAAGAAATTATTCTTTGTTTGATGGTTTTATTGTAGGAGAACATACTGGAATAGAAAAATTTGAAATAGGACAACGAAAAGGTTTAAATGTTAGCGGAAAAGAATTTCCGGTTTATGTGATTGGAATTGATGAACGCGAAAACAGAATTTTTGTAGGACAAGGAAAAAATCATCCAGGTCTTTTTATGGACGTACTCTATTTTGAAGAACAAAATTTAAGTTGGTTAGAAAAACCATTTTTAATAGATGATATAGAAGTGAATGTTACGTCTATACATTTGAAAGAAGAAATAAATGCGAGGTTTTATCAATTTGGAAAAATCTATTTTTTGGAGTTTGAAAAACAAATTCCTTTGATAATGAAAAATTACACATTAAGGCTTTCTTATGAAAACAAGGAAGTTATACTATTAAATAAATAATTGTTATAAAAATGAAATTGAAATTTACTTTTTTATCATTTGCTTTAGCATTATTCGCACAAGCTCAAAAAGCACCTGCGTATTACTCGAGCATTAATTTTAGTAAAACGAAGAATGAGTTGAAAAATGATTTTGCTAAATTAATTACTGACACTCACAAGCAAAATGTTTCTTATTCAGAAGGTTTGAAAAATCTATTTCAAACTAGTGATGCCGATCCTCAAAATCCATCTAATTTATTGTTGATTTATGGATCTCAAAGTTCAGGTACGCATCAAAGAAGTCGTGCTTTTTCAGGATCTTGGAATAGAGAGCATGTTTATGCAAAATCTAAAGGAACGCCAAATTTAGGAACTTCTGGACCTGGATCAGACGGACATCATTTACGTCCTGCTGATGTCACATTGAATAGTACTCGTGGAAGTTTGCTTTTTGATGATGGAGTAGGAGCAATGGCAATGAAAACGAGCCGTGGTGGTTGGTATCCAGGTGATGAATGGAAAGGAGATGTTGCGAGAATTTTAATGTATATGTATGTACGTTATGACAAACGAACTTTACCTCTTAACATTACCTTTGGACCAAGTACGTATTCGTCAGATTTCCCTGATATTCTTTTGAAATGGAATGTAGAAGATCCTGTTTCACAATTTGAAATTCAAAGAAATAACGTTGTAGCGAATGTTCAAGGAAATAGAAATCCATTTATCGATAATCCATATTTAGCAACTGTTATTTGGGGAGGTCCTAAAGCGCAAAACAATTGGCCAGAATCTTTTGGTGAAGGCGGAGGTTCTGAAGAGGATACTGAAAAACCTACTGCACCAACAAATTTAGCTTCAACAACGATTACGTCATCAAGTGTGTCGTTAACTTGGACAGCTTCTACAGATAATGTAGGTGTTAATAGATATGATATTTATGTAGATAACACTTATAATACAACTGTTTATAGTAATAACGGAACAATTTCAGGATTAAATCCTTCGACAACTTATTCTTTTTATGTTGTTGCAAAAGATGCGGCTGGAAATAAATCGGATAATAGTACTGCAATTCAAGTAACAACAAAAGAATCTAATACAGGAGGAGGTTCAGGAGAAGGAACAAGCTGTGGAACAGAGGATTTTGAAAATATTCCATCTACAGGAAGTACGCCTCCAGCATCATCTTATACAGATAGAACTTGGTCGAATAGAGGAATTGTGTGGACTGCAACAAATGCAAGAACAGACAAGCAAATTTATATCGATGGAGATAGTAATAAAGCAATTTGTATTAGAAAAGGAAATTTAAAATCATCTACAATTTCTGGAGGAATAGGTTCTTTATCAGTAAAAACATATCTTCCTTTTGCAGATTCTGATGGATTTTATACATTAAAAATTAATGGAGAAGTAAAAGGACAAATACCTTATTCTAAAACAGCTAAAACAACAAAAATTGATAATATTAATGTTGAAGGAGATGTTGTAATTGAGTTGATTGATGAAACTTCAAATAACCGTGTTTCTTTTGATAATTTATCATGGACTTGTTACGAAAAATTAGCAACAGATGAGGTTAAAAAGCAAAATAATAAATTAGTTATTTATCCTAATCCAGTTAAAAATCATGAGTTTGTTGTCAATGGAATTGAAAATAAAGAAACAATTCAAATTTTTACTATCAATGGACAATTGGTTCAAACGATTCAAAATGTAACAAATAATTCTAAAGTTAGATTAAATAAATTACCTAAAGGAGTTTATATCGTTAAAACAAAAAATCAATCTAATAAAATTATTGTTGATTAATAAGTATCTTAATGATAAATAAAAAAATCCATCTCAATTGAGATGGATTTTTTTTGATATATATTTTTCAATTACTGAAACATATCTTTCACACGTTCAAAGAATGATTTTTCATTTTTAGAAGGTTCTGGTGAAAAATGATCATCGTCTCTCATTTTTTCAAAATACGCTTCTTGGTCTTTTGATAAATGAGTTGGTGTCCAAATGTTAACATGTACAAATAAATCACCTTTTCCGTAACCATTCAAGTCAGGTAAACCTTGACCTTTTAAACGTAATACTTTTCCTGATTGAGTTCCTTTGTCAACTTTAATTTTTACTTTTCCATTAACAGTCGGAATTTCTTTTGAAGCACCTAAAACAGCATCTGGAATAGAAACATACAAATCAAAATGTAAGTTGTTTCCATCACGTTTCAATGTGT
>RRZU011361992.1_pt1 | contig 11652 bp, 9 predicted proteins | sample 2165561 | NCBI WGS metagenome assembly RRZU01 (sample SAMN10456909, study PRJNA506462) | wastewater metagenome | isolation source: wastewater sludge | place: USA: Moscow, Idaho | reverse complement strand
GTCGCTATACTGGTCAATAAAGAGTTGTACGACAATAAGCCGATGGATCAAATGACCCCTCAAGCGCGGTAGGGGCGATTAGCGATTTTTGCGTAATCGCCCGTTCGTTACTCTGATTTCATTCTCGTTCGTACCTACGGTTTTATCTGATGTTATTTCACCCACGCATCGCCCATCGCATAGCCTCATGGTAGAATGCGCCCATAATTTTAACCCACAGCAGATTCATTCAAACCCATGAGCGCGCGCGACCCGCAACTTGCATTGACCCAAAAAGCCAATCGGCATGCCAAGTGGCTTGCCTTGTGGCAGTCGCGTGGGGCTTTGGCTCGACTCTTGTACCCGTTGTCATGGCTGTTTGAAAAAGTCGTGCGTGTGCGCCGCACGGCATTTATGCGCCATTGGCGCGCGCAATACCGTATGCCAATTCCCGTGGTGGTGGTCGGCGGGATTATGGTCGGTGGTGTGGGTAAAACGCCGATTGTCGCGGCTTTGGTGCAGGATTTGCGCGAAGTGGGTTTTCACCCTGTGGTGATTTCGCGTGGTTATGGCGGTGCGAACGCAGCGAATCATCGCATGGAAGCGACCCGTGTGACCAAGGATAGTTTGGCGAGCGAGATCGGCGATGAACCTTTGCAATTGGCTCTGAACACGGGTGTACCTGTGTGGGTCGGGCAAGACCGCGTGGCGGTCGCGCGTGCGGTCTGCGTGGCGCATCCTGAGTGCGATGTGATTGTGTGCGTCGATGGCTGGCAGCATTATCGTTTGTACCGTGTTATTGAGTTGGTGGTGATGGACGAGCGCGGCGTGGGCAATGGTTGGTGTTTGCCTGCGGGGCCTTTGCGCGAGTCGCCGCATCGTTTGAACTCGGTGTTTGCCATTGTGCAACATTTTCGTGGTCATGGTATGGCGCAAAATACGCGTGCGTTTGCCTGGATGCCTGATAATTTGAAAACCCCGCAGTATGCTGTGAACAGTGTTCTGAGTGATGCCTATGGTTTGATTGAGCGCGTTGCGCGTCAGCCATTGAATGCGTTTGCGGAGCAAAAGGTGTTGCGTTGCGCAGGGATTGCCCGTCCGCAGGTGTTTTTTGAAATGTTGGCAGGTGAGGGGATTGTTGGGGAAACATTGGCATTGCCCGATCATGCGCCGTTTGATAACGATTTGGCGCAGTCTTTGAGCGCGATGGATTTTGATGTATTGCTGTTGACTGAAAAAGATGCGGTGAAGTGTTTGCCGTGGGTGGATGCGCACCCTGAATTGGCGCGAAAAATTTGGGTGGTTCCGTTGGCGATTGCTCCGAGTACCGATTGGGTGGATTTGTCGCAGCAGATTGTGGCGCGTTTGCGTACAATTGGGCATTGATGTTTTTGCGTCATATTCGCGAAAGCGGGTATCTCGTCCTTCATACCGTTTGGTTTGGTATTTAGATTTTGGACTACGGCAGTGACGTTAGAATGACAAACTGGGTTCCCGCTAATACCTTGCGGGAATGACGGGGGATGCAAACGTGCCCGATACAATATTTTAGGTGTTACATTTAGGAAATTATTTATGAATGAAAAATTATTAAAAGCCCTGCGTTGCCCGAAAACAGGCAGTGAGTTGGTGTTTCGCCCCGCGCAAGATGGGCAGCCCGAAGGCTTGTACTCAGAACAAGCGCATGTGTTGTACCCGATTCGTGATGGGATTCCAATTTTATTGATTGAGCAAGCCATTGCATTATGAATGGATTTAAAGTCGTAATTCCCGCCCGCATGGGCAGCAGCCGTTTTTATGGCAAGCCGCTGGTACCGATTTTGGGGCGAGCGATGGTCTTGCGCGTGGTTGATCAGGCATTATCAGCGAATGCAGATGAGGTCATCGTCGCCACAGATCATGCGGATATTGCTCAGGTCGTGAACGATGCGGGTTTCAATGCGCACATGACGGATGAACACCATCCATCGGGCACAGACCGCATCGCTCAGGTCGCCATAGAGCGCGCTTGGGCGGATGATGCGATTGTGGTCAATGTGCAGGGCGATGAGCCTGCCATTGCACCTGATTTGATTCGCGCCGTGGCGCAGGCTTTGCATGATGATGCCGATTGTGTGATGGCGACTGCGGCGCATCCTTTACACACCACGGCGGATTTTTTCAATCCGAATATGGTCAAAGTGGTGCTGGATAATCAAAAACGCGCGCTGTATTTTTCGCGCGCGCCCATGCCGTATCCGCGCGACTGGCTGCGAGCGCAAGGGGATGAACGACCTGAGCGATTGCCCGATGATTTACCTGCTTTGCGCCACATGGGGATTTACGCGTATCGGGTGGGTTTTCTCAAACGCTACGGCGCGCTACCCGTGAGTGTTTTGGAGCAGATTGAGAGTTTGGAGCAATTGCGCGTACTCGCGCATGGTGAAAAAATCTCGGTTTATATCAGCCATCAAGCCGCCGCACCTGGGGTTGATACCCCCGAAGATGTGGCGGTTGTCGAGACCTATTTGAAACCCCATCTGTGATTCCTTTATTTTGCATCACACATTGACTTGACCCTGCGCTCAGTCTGCGGTAAGGTTACAGGTTCATAATTTTTATTTTACTTTTTGGAAAACATCATGCGCATTATATTATTAGGGCCACCCGGTGCGGGCAAGGGGACACAAGCGGCATTTATCAAAGAGCATTGGAGCATCCCACAGATTTCCACAGGCGATATGCTGCGCGCGGCGGTCAAAGCAGGTACGCCGTTGGGCATCGAGGCAAAATCGGTGATGGATGCAGGGCAACTGGTCTCGGATAACCTCATCATCAATTTGGTCAAAGAGCGTTTGACTGAAAATGACTGCGTCAATGGTTATTTGTTCGATGGTTTTCCACGCACGATTCCACAAGCGGACGCACTCAAAGATGCGCAAGTCGCGGTGGATTTTGTGCTGGTAATTGATGTGCCTGCCGAAGAAATCATCAAACGCATCAGTGGTCGCCGCGTGCACGAGGCTTCGGGTCGCGTGTACCACGTTGAGTACCATCCACCTAAAGTTGAAGGCAAGGACGATGAAACGGGCGATGCTTTGATTCAACGCGATGATGACAAAGAAGAAACCGTGCGCAAACGTTTGGACGTGTATCAAGCGCAAACCCGTCCATTGGTTGATTATTACAGCAATTGGGCGAACAGCGGTGACGCTGCTGCACCGAAATACCGTAAAATTTCAGGTGTGGGTGCGCTGGAAGACATCCGCGCGCGGATTTTGGATGTGTTGAAATAATCCTCAATTGTTGGGGTTCGCAAACATTGCACACCGCCAACCTACCCCAGTTTAGGCTGGGGTATTTTTTTGTACGATAAAGCCCTCGCGCATCGTAGTGATCCATCTCAAATATATGAACACAGACACCCAAAACCCAGAAGAATCCAACCTTGAGCAAAATCCGCACGGACACATCAAGAGTTTCGTGCGTCGGTTGGGTCGATTTACCGACGCGCAAAGAAGTGCGTATGAAACCCTATTGCCGCAATTTGGCGTGGCGTATGAAAAGCAATTGAAAACTGCCGCCGACTGGGCGAGTATTTTTGGTAACGAGAACCCCATCGTTTTAGAAATCGGTTGTGGCATGGGCGAGACCACAGCGAAAATCGCCGCGCAAAATCCGCACATCAACTACATCGGCGTGGAAGTATTCACCTCTGGCGTGGGTGCCTTGCTCAAACGCATCACCGAGTACGGTTTGACCAATCTGCGCGTGATGCAACACGATGCGGTCGAAATCATCCGCGACATGATAGCGCATGGCACATTGGACGGTATTCACATCTATTTTCCTGACCCGTGGCACAAAGCGCGTCATCACAAACGTCGCTTGATACAACCGCCATTCGTGCATGAATTGGCACTGCGTTTGAAACCGAAAGCCTACATTCACTGCGCCACTGATTGGGAAAACTACGCTGAGCAAATGCTCGAAGTGTTGTCCTCAGAACAGCTGTTGCACAACACCAGCCCGACCCAAACCTATATTCCACGACCTGAAACCCGTCCACTGACCAAATACGAAAACCGTGGCAATCGTTTGGGTCATGGGGTTTGGGATTTGATGTTTACTCGAAAATAATCGGTTGCTGGGTTGCACTTGGGGGCGACTCATTTTTTATTGTGGGCTCATCCCACAAACCGACAGACATTTGCCCGTCAATTCGCTACAATAACAATACTATGTGGTATTTAAACTTGCTCAAAGACAGGAAAGACATGCACGCGCCCACTCGATTAGAAAAAACATTGGCTCACAACCGCACAACTCAACGTAAAAACTTAGTGACCTTCATCACCGCAGGCGACCCTGATTTGGCGACGAGCGAAGCCTTGATGCACACCTTGGTAGCCAGTGGGGTGGATGTGATTGAACTGGGCGTGCCGTTTTCTGACCCGATGGCCGATGGTCCTGTGATTCAGCGCGCGAGTGAGCGCGCCGTGGCGCAGGGTGTTGGGGTACGCGATGTGTTGACCTTGGTACAAAAATTCCGTATGCGCAACATCGACACGCCCGTGGTACTGATGGGCTATGCCAATCCGATTGAACACATGGGGCAGGATGCCTTTATCCAAGAAGCAGTGGCAGCAGGGGTGGATGGCGTGCTGGTGGTGGATTATCCACCTGATGAGTCCATTGAATTTGCGCAAAAATCCCGCGCGGCAGGATTGAATGTGATTTATTTGGTCGCACCCACGACGACCGCAGCGCGTATGCAAGCCACGGCGAAGGTCGCCAGCGGCTTTATTTACTACGTTTCGCTCAAAGGTGTGACAGGCGCGGGCACACTGGATGTCAGCGATGTGACCCAAAAAGTCGGCGTGTTGCGCCAGTACACCGATTTACCGATACACGTCGGTTTCGGGATTTCTGATGCAGCGAGCGCGCAAGCCGTGGCAAAAACCGCCGATGGCGTGGTCATCGGCAGCAAATTGATTACGATGATTGAATCGGCGGTGGCGAACGGTCGCGATCCCAACCTCGCTTTAAGCGCATGGTTAAGTGATGTTCGCACCGCTTTGGATGAAAATTCCGTGGCTTAAAATACGATTTTTGCGAACGGTAGTGCGGTTAAAATCAATGGTTTTATACGTGCAAAGTCATTATAATGGCGCACCCAAATACGATGGAGCAAGATGATGAGTTGGTTAGATAAAATTTTACCCCCACGGATGCAATCCACCGAAGTTAAAAAATCAGACGTGCCTGATGGTCTGTGGATGAAATGTCCCTCGTGCGATGAAGTTTTATACAAATCTGATTTGGAAGCCAATCAGTACGTTTGTCCCAAATGTGACCACCACCTGCGCGTCAAAGCGCGCGCGCGGATTGAGCAACTATTGGATGCGGACAACCGCGTTGAGTTGGCGCAAGAAGTCAAACCTGTGGATAGTTTGAAATTCAAAGACAGCCGCAAATACTCCGACCGCTTGACCGAAGCGGTCAAAAACACGGGTGAAACCGAAGCCTTGGTGGTGCAAGCGGGCACAATTTTTGAGCAGCCCGTCGTCATCGCCGCATTTGAATTTGACTTCATGGGCGGCTCAATGGGCTCTGTGGTCGGCGAGCGTTTTGTGCGCGGTGTGCGCCATGCGATTGAAACCAACTCTGCGTTCATCAGCATCTCGGCTTCAGGCGGCGCGCGCATGCAGGAGGCATTGCTATCCTTGATGCAAATGGCGAAAACCACCGCAGCATTGACCCTGCTCGCTGAGAAAAAACTTCCTTATATCTCACTGCTGACCGACCCGACCATGGGCGGCGTGTCGGCGAGTTTTGCATTCATCGGTGATGTGGTGATAGCCGAGCCAAAAGCCTTGATTGGTTTTGCAGGACCGCGCGTGATTGAACAAACCGTGCGCGAAACACTGCCCGATGGATTTCAACGCTCAGAATTTTTGCTCGAGCACGGCGCAATCGACATGATTGTTCACCGCAAGCAAATGCGCGAAGAAATGGCACGTTTGATTACATTGCTGCGCAATCAGGCGGAAATCAACGTGGCGTAAAGTAATGCGAGCAGGATAAACACAGGGGCGAATGATTTTCGCCCCTTATTACTTGTAAAGTGCTCCAATACAAGCAAACTTTGGTAAAGGTTATTGGGGTATGTGATTCGGATGAGTGTGATTTAGCAGTGTATATTTTCTATATTAAGCCGCAATTGCAGCACAAAACAGGCGTGACAAAACGTATAATAACGCCTGTTTTCTGTTGTGCCAAATTCCCATCGCATCCATAGGATTTTTCATGTCTGTCATCACCTTATTGCACGGCTCGCGTGCTTTGTCTGAGTTTCGTGTTTCGCGTTTGTTGAGCAAAATCACCTCGAATACACCTGCTGTGCAAACCATCCAATCGCGCTTTGTGCACTATGTTTGGTCAAACGAGCCATTGACAGCGCATGATTTGGAATTGCTCAATGGTTTGTTGGCGTATGGCGAGACGCATATTGCCAATGCGTTTGATGCGGTGACGCTCACCGTAGTGCCGCGCATCGGTACGATTTCACCGTGGGCGAGCAAAGCTACCGACATCGCGCACAACGCGGGTTTGACCCATATTCGTCGCATCGAGCGCGGGATTGAGTATGGTTTGGGTTTGCAAAAAGGTTTGTTGGGTGGCACGAAACAGTTATCAGATGATGCGTTGGCGCAAGTCGCGGCGCACATGCACGACCGTATGACCGAATCGTGGTTTGTCGGTGAATACGATGGTCATGCGTTGTTCCAAGATTTGCCGAGCCAGCCCTTGCAAACGGTTGCCTTGCTCGCCGAGGGGCGCGATGCTTTGGTTAAAGCCAATGTTGAGTTGGGTTTGGCTTTGTCCGAAGACGAAATCGATTATTTGCGCGATGCGTATTTAAAGTTGCAACGCGATCCGACCGATGTCGAGTTGATGATGTTTGCGCAGGCGAACTCGGAGCATTGCCGTCATAAAATTTTCAACGCCGACTTCATCATCGATGGACAAGCGCAGCCGATGAGTTTGTTTAAGATGATACGCAATACCCACCAATTGCACCCAGAGGGCGACGTGGTGGCGTATGACGACAATGCTGCGGTGATGCAGGGCGCAACGATTGAGCGTTTCTATCCGAATGCACAAGGTGTTTACACGGCCAACACTGCGCTCACGCATACCCTAATGAAAGTCGAAACCCACAATCATCCAACCGCGATTGCGCCATTTTCGGGTGCGGCGACGGGTTCGGGTGGCGAAATTCGCGACGAGGGCGCAACGGGGCAGGGCAGCAAACCCAAGTCAGGTTTGACGGGCTTTACCGTATCGAATTTACATTTGCCCGATGCGCCACGGGCGTGGGAAATTCATTATGGCAAACCTGAACGGATTGCTTCGGCACTGGACATCATGCTCGAAGGCCCGATTGGTGGCGCGGCGTTTAACAATGAATTTGGTCGCCCAAATTTAACGGGCTACTTCCGTACGTTTGAGCAAGCCGTTGGCGGGGTGAATGGTACACAGGTGTATGGCTACCACAAGCCGATTATGATTGCGGGCGGTATGGGCAATATCGATGCGCAACACGTGGGCAAAAAAGATTTGCCTGAAGGTGCGTTGCTGATTCAACTCGGCGGGCCAGGGATGAAAATCGGTTTGGGCGGCGGTGCGGCCTCTTCGATGGGTGCAGGCACGAATACTGCGGATTTGGACTTTGATTCGGTGCAGCGCGGCAATCCTGAGATTCAACGCCGTGCGCAAGAGGTGATTGACCACTGCTGGCAACTCGGCGCGGCCAATCCGATTTTATCGATTCACGATGTCGGCGCGGGTGGGATTTCCAATGCCTTTCCTGAGATTGTCGATGGTGCGAAAAAAGGGGCGATTTTTGATTTGAACCAAGTGCAACTCGAAGAGTCGGGTCTATCGCCGCGCGAAATTTGGAGCAATGAGGCGCAGGAACGTTATGTGATGGCGATTTTGCCTGAGTCTTTAGCGTTGTTTGCACAGATGTGCGAGCGCGAGCGTTGTCCATTTGCCGTGGTCGGCACGGCAACCGATGCGCGCCAACTCAAGGTTTTAGACAGCCGTGCGGATGTCAGCAACCCGTGCGAGCCAGTGGACATGCCGATGGACGTGTTGCTCGGTAAACCGCCAAAAATGACCCGCGATGTGAAACGTCAAGACACCGACAGCAGCGCGGTGGATGTGGTCGGTTTGGATTTGACTGAAACCGCATTGAATGTGCTGCGTCACCCAACGGTGGCGAATAAAAATTTCCTCATCACCATTGGCGACCGTACCGTGGGTGGTTTGACCGCGCGCGATCAATTGGTTGGCGCATATCAAGTGCCTGTCGCCGATTGCGCGGTGTCTTTGCGCGATTATGTCGGCACACTCGGTGAAGCGATGGCGATGGGTGAGCGCACGCCGTTGGCGGTGCTTGATGCGCCTGCATCAGGACGCATGGCGATTGCCGAAGCGATTACCAATATCGCGGCTGCGCCGATTGAAGCGATCAACCAAATTAAAATTTCTGCCAACTGGATGGCGGCGTGTGGTGCAGCGGGTGAAGATGCCAAGTTATACGACACCGTCAAAGCCGTTGGCATGGAGTTGTGTCCTGCTTTGGGGATTTCGATTCCTGTCGGTAAAGATTCGCTTTCAATGCAAACTCGCTGGAACGATGGTGTCGATAAAGCCGTGCGTTCACCCGTGTCGCTGATTGTGACTGCATTTGCGCCTGTGTCGGATGTGAATAAAACCCTCACACCTGAATTGGTGAAAACCGATGAGCCGACGCGATTGTTGCTCATCGACATCGCGCAGGGCAAACAACGCATGGCGCAGTCGATTCTCGCGCAGGTCACGCAGCAGGTTGGTAGTGTGCAAGATGTGCCTGATTGTGATTCGGCGGAGGTTTTGAAAAATGCTTTTGATGCGCTGCAAGCATTGCGTGCGGCGGGTTTGGCTTTGGCGTATCACGATAAAAGCGACGGCGGATTGTTTGCGGCGGCGGCAGAAATGGCGTTTGCCGCGCAGACTTCGGTGGCATTGAATGTTGATTTACTGACCATTGACCCAAATACATTGGATGCGGGCGACTTTAAAATCAATGGTGTGCAAATGCAAGTGCAACGTCAAGAAGCACTTGTCAAAGCCCTATTCAACGAAGAATTGGGGATGCTGATTCAAATTCGCAAAGATGACACCAGTGCGGTGATGGATATTTTACGCGCACATGGTTTGGGTGCGCACAGCCATATTGTGGGTCAGGTCATCAATACCGAGCAGGCCAAAGCTGAGTTTACAGTTTGGCAAGATGGCGAGTCTCAATTCAAACAACCTTTGGCGGTGTTGCACGCGGCATGGTGCGAAACTTCGTTCCACATTGCCAAATTGCGTGACAACCCAGCCTGCGTGGAACAAGAATACAGTCGTGCGCCAGAACCATTGACCCCGAAACTCACATTCACCCCCGATGCAAATCTTTCTGCGCCGTATCTGAACTTGGGTGCGAAACCCAAAGTTGGGATTTTGCGCGAACAGGGCGTGAATGGTCACGTTGAAATGGCAGCGGCGTTTACTGCGGCGGGTTTTGCTGCGGTGGATGTGCACATGAGTGATTTGCTCGCTGGGCGCGTGCATTTACAAGACATGAAAGGCTTGGCGGCTTGCGGTGGTTTCTCGTATGGTGACGTACTGGGTGCGGGTGAAGGCTGGGCGAAAACCATTTTGTACCATGAAAATCTGCGTAATCAATTTGCTGAGTATTTCGCCCGTACCGATACCTTTAGTTTAGGCGTATGCAATGGTTGCCAAATGATGAGCAATTTGAAAAACATCATCCCAGGAGCCGAACATTGGCCAAAATTTGTGCGCAATACCTCAGAGCAGTATGAGGCGCGTTTTGCTCAAGTACACATCACCGAATCACCCGCGATTTTGCTCAAAGGCATGGCGGGCAGCGTTCTACCCGTGGTGGTCTCACACGGTGAAGGTCGCGCGAGTTACGCACTCGCCAGTGATTTGGATGCGATTCAAAGCACGAATAAAGTTGCTTTACGTTACGTCGATGCGCAACACAATCCGACTGAAGTGTATCCACAGAATCCAAACGGCACACCATTGGGCTTGAATGGGTTTACCACCACCGATGGTCGCGTATTGATTATGATGCCGCATCCTGAGCGTGTGTTCCGCAAAGAATTGTTCTCATGGACACCACGCGAATGGAGCGAACTCAACGTCTCGCCGTGGTTGCAATTGTTCCAAAATGCGCGCCAATGGGTGGGATAAGCCACGGGTTTGTATTTAAAAAAGACTGATTGGGGCATGGCGTGAAATTCGGATTGATTATTATCGGCGATGAAATTGTGCAGGGCGAGCGCACCGATGCACATTTTCCCGCCATAAAAAAAATATTGGCAGAATGCGGTCTGCGTTTGGCGTGGGTTGAATATCTGTGTGATGACCGTGCAGAGTTGGTAGCACGGTTTCAGAGAAGTTTTGCGCAAGACTGTCCTGTGCTTGTGACGGGCGGCATTGGCGCAACACCCGATGACCATACGCGTCAAGCGGCTGCTCAGGCTTTGGGATTGCCGATGGCTTTGCATCCCGATGCGGTGCGCATGATCGATGAGATCGCGAGCCGCCGAGGTGAAACGGATTTACAAACCGTCACCCACCAACAACGCCGACAGATGGCGAATTTTGTGGTGGGGGCGCAACTGATTCCCAACCCGTTCAATGGCATTGCGGGCTTTAGCATCCGTCAGCATTATTTCATGCCAGGTTTTCCTGTGATGGCGCACCCGATGGTTGAATGGGTGCTGGAGACTTACTACAAAAGCGCGTTTTTTAAAGACAATTTCACCCAACGTTTTTGCATGGTGTATGATTTGCAAGAGTCGCAAATCACGCCCTTGATGGAAGCGATTGAGTCTGAATTTAGTGGTGTACAAACCTATAGCCTACCGACGCTGGGGCACTATGGCGAAGTCAAACGTTACAGCATCGAATTGGGTGTCAAGGCTGAGGATGATGCGGTGCGCTTGATTGACGCGGCGTGGGAAAAACTGCTGGCTCAGGTGCTGGGCATCGGTGGGTGCTTGGAGTAAGATTCGTTCGCGTCGGTAAAGTTGTTCCGTTGATTAACCCCTCAGCTCACAGTGATGGGGTTTTATTATCATCAATTGATGCAAAAACAAAACATTGTTTTAAAAATCTAATCAATCTCAATAAAAAAACATTGAATCATAAAAACGCATCATATACACTTTGATTGCTATTTGGCTTTGTAAAATAGTTCGTTGACATTTTAAACCACGTGCAGCATATTTTAAGGAGTGTTTTATGCAACATCGATTCAAATTCAAAGTATTTGCGTTGTCGCTCATGGCAATGTTATGGGGCAGTCAAATGGCCCTTGCTAAAGGTACGGATACCGATGGCGATGGTAAATTCAGTAAAGCAGAAATCACCGCACAGCGTCAAGCGCAGTTGGATAAAAAGTTTGCCAAATTCGATGCCAATCAAGACGGTCAACTGACAATGAATGAGGTTAAAGGCAAACGGGGTGGCGTTGCCAAAAAAGCTGATATTAACAAAGACGGCGTGATTACCAAAGATGAAGCGCGTGCGCATTTGTCAGAAAATATTGATAAATACGTG
>RRZU012714575.1_pt1 | contig 11654 bp, 13 predicted proteins | sample 2165561 | NCBI WGS metagenome assembly RRZU01 (sample SAMN10456909, study PRJNA506462) | wastewater metagenome | isolation source: wastewater sludge | place: USA: Moscow, Idaho | reverse complement strand
CTATATTTATATTGCTTCGGTACGTTACAGGGGTCCCGCCACTAGAGAAAGCTGCTGATAAGAGGTGGGGCACTAATGAACAATATAGAGAATACAAAAAACGGACGAATCTCTTGTTGCCGTTTCGAGCAAAAGTGTAGAATAAAATAATGACAAAGACAAATATAGCAAATGGCGTAGTCCATACAGTACCGAAAGATTTGGAAAAAGCTCTGAGGGCAGACGAATCTGCTCTAGAGAGGTGGCAAGACCTAACGCCACTTGCGCGTAACGAGTGGATTTGCTGGACCATAACCAACAAAAGGCAAGAGACAAGGGCAAACCACATCGAGAGAACTGTCACAGAGCTGATAGTGGGCAAGCGCCGACCGTGTTGCTGGGCCGGCTGCATACACCGCAAAAAACTAACAACCCATAAACAATCCAGCATGATCTAATATTGACTAATCCTTTTATAAGTTGTAATATATTTTTATGATTGAGCCTCAACTGGGTGTTGTTTTTCCCAATAAAGACATTGGTGCTTCGCCATCAGATTTGAATGATTTTGCACCACTGGCCGAAGCAGCCTGTCTAGATTTTATCGTTGCTTATGACCATATTGTAGGAGTTCACCCAGATTTCCTCGACGATAGCCAGAGTGAATGCAGGTTTGATGCAGATACAAACATCCACGAAGTTATTGTAGTATTGAGCGCAATGGCAGCTCGGACTCAAAACATCAGATTAGTGTCTGGCTGCTTGATTACACCTCAGAGAAATACTTTATTAGTAGCAAAACAGGCTGCAGAACTAGACATAATTAGTAATGGGCGTCTAGATCTCGGGGTTAGCATCGGATGGAATGAGGCCGAATTTCTGGCACTTGGGGCGGACTATAGTACGCGCGCTAGGCGACTTGGTGGCCAAATTAACCTTATGCGAAGGCTATGGACAGAATCTGATGTAGTCGACGAAGAAGCCGGCTTGCAACACATTAGCATTAAGCCAAAGCCAGTCCAACAGCCCATCCCGGTATGGGTAGGCGGGCTTGCGCAACAAGCAATCGAACGTGCGATAATTTTTGGTGATGGTTGGTTGCCACTTGGCAAATACGATGATGCCATGCATCAAAAGATCAAATATTACTTTGAGTACGAGCCTGACGAACCAACTGGACGTAGCAAACAGGTAATGGGGCGCGTAAACCCTTGGAATACTTCACACGAGTCTGCAATGGATGAAATGCGAGACTGGTCTGAGGCCGGTGCATCGCACATAGCCATAGGCTCATCGGAAAATGTTTTCGATAACAAACGACAGTATTTTTCTGAGTTGCGAGAATTCCTAAATTACGTTCGAAAAAATCGGGTACACGGTTGGAATTGACATAAAAAATACCGTGTCGTCGAATCTAAAAACTATCAACAGACTGATATTAAATAACCGGCCAAAATGGCCGGTTATTTAGTTAGCATAGGAGTCTCTATGCTTAGATGGTTTTTCTTCTAATGTAGAAGAAGTAGACGAGGCTGGAACCTATAGTTACAGCACTTGCAACGATTGCTGTGATCGTTCCAGGGCCAGTATCAGCAATACTTTCAGGTGTTGGTGTTGGGCTCGATCCCACTACGCCAGTAGTCTTGATGATACAGTTACCTGCGGCGTCACGTGTGTAGCCTTCTGGGACCTCGTCTTGCATACCCGCTATGTTAGGGCAGACATCGGTTTCTTCAGTTATAGGCACACAATTTCCTTGGTCATCTTTAACCATGTCGTCGGGGATAGCGTCTTGTATCCCATCTATGTTAGGGCAGACATCTCCGGTAGCTATGACACAGTTACCGTCCGCGTCGAATATATATCCTGCAGGAATCGTGTCTTGCATGCCATCTAAGTTCGGACAGACATCGACAGGTTCTGGTTGGCATTTTTTACCGCCGAGTTTATAGTTGACTAAAATATCTTGAGGGTACTTGTAGTCGGCATCGCCATTAATTGATTTTGGACGTCGTTGTCCTAGCAAGTCTACCTGCCAGAAGGTACATTCTGGAAGTTGCGCAGTAAGAACATGTCTTCCAACCGATAGCTTCTTTGTTGTATTGCCAAAAAATATTTGATCCTTTAGTGGCAAGCCATTTTTTGTAGCAGATTTCCATACTGATAGAGTGGCGTAACGGTTGCAGGCGCGGTTTGTACCAGTAACATTAAGGGTTGTTGAAACTGATTTCTTGTCTGCTGATAGTTTTATGCCATTATTGCTGGGGCCACCTACTACACTTACATCGCAAGAGTATGTTTCTGCTTCTGACGTGGGGTTGGTGAATGACTTGCTGACAAACCAAGTACATATACCACTGACTAGTCCAATTACTAATATAAAAATAATTGCACGGAGATCATTTTGTTTTCTATTTTGTCTCGTATTTTTCTTTTTCATTTTTTACCAATTTATATATCTATTATGTTTATATTTTAGTATGTACAACTACATCAAAGCATAACCGAGTCTAGCTTGTCAATCTATAAATTAATTATGCTTAAGAAAAGTGCCATACTCCTAGCGACTACAAGAACACCAAAAACCATTAAAATCCTATATAATGCTGATTGATATATTGAGCATAAGCATTTCATGAAACCCGAAGAACAAAATAACACACCTAACGATCCCTATAGCGCACAACAGGCGGCTAATCTCGCCCGTGCAAAAATTCAGAATTATCATCAGCCTAATTTACAGACTGGCCCCGATCCATACTTGGCCAGCCCTATGACCGTTTCACTGTCAAAACACCAACAATATATGCAGCAACTTAGTAATTCGGGGAAATCGATAGCCGAAATACAAACCGCCTGGTACCAATATTATGAAAATCTCCCTGACATTGAAAAAAATGAAGTCTGGCAAGAGTTTTATGCTGTAAGTGGCAAGAAACAGAACAATGTACCTGGGTCTGCAGGCGCAGCCATGGAACAAACAGGCATTACAACATCAAATGGCAACCCCATCGTGCAGACAATGCAAAATAGGCCAGAAATTAACCACAAAACAACAAATAAGCAGAAGATACAGTCATTAGCCTTCGGGTTAGGGATGGGCGGACTTGTTACAATCATACTGCTGTTTGGTTTTTTCAACGAACGGTTTATAGCGCCTTTTATAACTCCTAGCCGTGCCGTTAGCTCTACACCAATTATCGCTGACCCTCTATCTACGAAGGCTGGGCCAGACCCTGAAATAATTATTCCTAAAATTAATGTGGAAATACCAGTTGTTTATAAAGTGCCGTTCAACCCGGACGCGGATAAATATGAAAAAGCAATTCAAGCAGGTTTAGAGAAGGGGGTGGTTCATTACAGCACAACCCAGCAGCCTGGAGAAAACGGCAACGTCGTTATCGTTGGCCATTCCAGTAACAATATATTCAATAAAGGGAAGTACAAATTTGCTTTTGTACTACTGAATAAACTCGAAAAAGGCGATCTTTTTTATCTGACCAAAAATCGCAAGCGCTATGTTTATCGAGTCTATGAGAAAAAAATAGTGAATCCATCCGACACATCTGTTTTAGGCGCGACATCCAAGGTAGCAGCAGCGACACTAATTACTTGTGATCCACCAGGAACATCATTGAATAGGTTGGTTGTGAACGGAGAGCAAATAAGCCCAAACCCAGAGTCAAACTCTGTATCAGAAGAAGATACAGTCAAGCAGCCTAAAGTACTGCCAGGCAACGCCCCAAGTCTATGGAATCGAATCACCGACCTGGTTTTGTAGCCCATAACAGTTGATTCGTGTTGGGTGGAACCATGATGATGAAATATTCTAAACATCCGTTTTTGTTATTATGTAGATACTACTTAAAATAGGAGTCCAGATGAAAGTTATTACGCCCAACCTATGGTTTGATGGCAACGCCAAAGAAGCGGTTGATTATTACGTTTCGGTTTTCCCTGATAGTAAAATAGTATCGATAGAATACTACCCAAATAGCAAAGATGAGGGGCTGGCTGAGTTCCAGGAGCAATTGGCTGGAAAAGTTTTAACTATTGAGTTCGAGCTGAGCGGAAATAAATTTGTAGCAATAAACGCAGGTCCAGAATTCAAATTCACAGAGGCAGTGTCTTTCTCCATACCTTGCAAAGACCAGGAAGAGATTGATTACTATTGGGAGAAACTGTCAAAAAAACCAGAATCCGCGCAATGTGGTTGGTGCAAAGATCAATATGGTCTCAGCTGGCAAGTAGTCCCTGAAAATATGGGGGAACTAATGAAGCGACCAAATGCTTTTGCCAAATTGATGAAAATGAAAAAAATAGTTATCGCAGATTTCTAACAATATACTTCCTTGTCATAACTACCCTAGCTCTAGTTCGGGTGCTGTTGATTATGCAACTTTCTTATTGGGTGGGGTCTTTGTCAACAAACCCACTCTCTCTAATAACCTGAATGCAACTCGATCGCGTCTTCTGCTACCAGCCAACATATCGTCGGGCCTATCATGGTGTGCCTGATGACGCCTCAGATTAACTTTCAGCAGACCTCTTATTGGCATTTGGCCATCAACTTTACCACTACGGGCTTCTCCGTAACTAATTAGTCCAACAGCAGAACCAAGACTTGCTATTGTACTTCCCGTAAATACTGCCGCTCTTGTGAAAGGCCTATCCCGACCCAGATATTTGTTAGCTAGACCAACCATAACCGTAGCAGCAATGACAGGGGCAACGCGAGTAGTGATATTTTTTGACGCTAGTTTCTCTACACTTGGATCATGCCGGAAGGCAAGACTGCCATCGTATCGTTGCGTCAACAACGGATCATCATCAAATGTATAACCCGGGAATAACAACGCTTCATCACCGGTATTTAGCACCGAACTATCTCCGCCGGTAAAATCAAAAGCTTCCTTCACTGAATCGATGTATCCTTTTGGCTCTTCATCCGATATTCCATGATGAACTCTGTGGTTCAGCGCTGCTCTGTTAGGACTCATTCCTGTAGCAATCATTACTGCACGCGATGCAGTAGCAAGAGTAGGGTCATAGTCTGCATTGCGATGAGACATGCTCTGATGCACCCAACCTTCCAAAGCGACCACATCAACGGCTAGACCAAAACCGATTCCAGCAACAACATCAGGGAGTAACCCGGCCAAATTTGTCGCATTTTCTGGTGTTGAATTAGCCATATTTATTTATACTATGCCAGATGAATCAAGAATAATCAATATGTCATATCTTTTTCTCTGAAATATTATATAATTAGCGGTATGATAAGAGAAAGTATGGCAGTAGCCCAAACCGGCATAGAGGCTCTTCGCTGGCTTCGGGACGAATCAGACTCTGAAGCTTCTTCTCGTAACCTAGCACGTCACGGACATTTTGGCGAAGCCGCACTAGTGCTGGGATCGAGAGCTGCCCAGAAACTACCTAGACTTGCTTACAGGGATGTCGTGGAAAAACTTCTACTGCCAGAGTTCGACCTAATTGGCGTTGGGGCCGAAGCAATAGTGCTTGCAGGGGATGATGACAAGGTCGATAAATACCTAACGGGTAAAACGCAAAATTCGCACGACCTTGCGGAGCGCTTAAAACTTTATGATAATGCTGTTAGGCCATATATTGGTGATTTTTTACTGCCAACAACAATAGACCGCAGAAGAGTTAAATTGTTCAAGGGAATCCCCGAACAAAGCTACGTACATTTGTCACAACCCCTGGTCACGAATGGCGTAATCGACCCACACATGGACCCGACATTACTCGCAGAACAACCAAAGCTAGTCCAACAACTAGATCGGTTTTCAACTGGCTTGGAAGAGCTATTCTGCGAAGAAGGATTACTAATGGATATAGTTAACCCGGGCAATTTAGTATGGACGCAAATGCCCGTTGAAAAAACGCCGAGATTATTATTAATAGATACCTTACCAGTGAATTACGGCGAAACAGACTTCAGTGGAGTTAGAGTGCCACTTTGGAGCCCCGACCTACATTTAGAAGCATTAGCTAGCTTCACACTCGCGCATGGGCCGCAACAACCTCTAGACTTATCCCTGGTGATTACCGAGTCCTTGCTTACTGCCTATCAACTGTCTAGCTATTGAAGCGCCGATTTCAAAAATACGAGCATCCTCTTGGGGTGAAGCGGTCTCGAATATATACGCTAACTCTAACTCGACTCTTTGCTCCAGCTGCTGCTTTGGATCGCCCTCAATTTGTCGAGCGGTAAATCTTGCAGTGAACTCATCAAACGCGCCAGGCAGCGCTGTCGTGCGCGCTACTAGCCAGTCTCGAGCCTTTTTCTTGCCTAGAAGCGTTACTGCACCCTCGTAGTCAGAAGGTAACAATGCCCGAGGGCCAATGACTGACATTTCTCCTCGCCATATGTTCAGCAACTGAGGGAACTCATCTATCCGAAACTTGCTCAAAAATCGCCCAATATTACTTCTTCTTTCGTCCGCGTGACCGTTACTAGAGACATCGGTTGTCTCGCGTGGCATTGTACGTATTTTGGCTATTTCCATTGGTGCACACAAATAGCCAACACGATCTTGTCTATATATTGGATTAACGCGGTCGAATAGAACAACAGCCAGCAGCCCGATCGTGGCTGGGGCAGCACCAATCAAGCCAGCTTTAACTATTTTTGAACGATCAAAATCTTGTTTCTCTTGACTATGAAGATACGGAACAGCCATAGGTAAAACATCAAGTTGCCGTGATCTATAATCAGCACCAAAAACACCACGTAATCTTTGTTCTATCGAATTAGCCCCTACTGTCATAGTTGCTACCATCCTAGCCATAAAACCAAGCCAACTCAAGCATAAGTAGGTTGCCGAGGCATTACCTGGACTTTGTTTAGTCCACCGATTTCTAAAAGTACAGTAAAAAATTTCACCTCTGTACAGACTGCTAGATAAAAATAGTCAATAAATTTAAATCTTAAAAACCCACTTATGGGTTCAAATGATAAACCTGTGCATAAAAGCATTAGCTCTATTGCTATTAAATGTATATAAAGTAGACTTATAATACATAACTTTAAACATAAAGACGGGGGGTAATTAATAGAGAAGTCACATATCCCGACAACAAAAAGTACAAAGTACAGTATTTTAGAATCTATTAATTAAGGAGAAACGATGAATCGAATTCAAAAAATTGGAATTAGCCTAGGAACAGGCGCAGCAACTGTTGCATTAATGACAGCACCTGCATTTGCCCTTGTAAACACTAAAGATATAGCAAATGGCGCTGTAACTACTGCAAAAATTGCAGGTGGATCAGTAAACACTGGTAGCCTAGCTGCAAATGCAGTTCGAACAGGCAACATCGTAAATGGCGGTGTCCAGAGTGCAGACATTAGTAACGGAACAATCGTTGCTGGTGATCTTGCTTCTGGTGCTGTAACAAGTGCCAAATTAGGTACTAACATCGCTGTTACGGGTACTCTAACATCTGGTGGGGCACTAACTGTAACTGCTGGTGGTGCAACTGTATCAGCTGGTGGACTAACCGTATCTGCTGGTGGTGCTACTGTAACTGCTGGTGGACTAACCGTATCTGCTGGTGCATCTACATTCAATGGTACTACTGCTAAGTTTGGTACAACTAACCCAACTCACCTAGTTTCGGCTCAGACTACAGCTCCTACAGCTGCTGTCTCTATGACAGGTCTTTCTGCAGCTTCTGTTGCTGGTACTGACACCAAGGGTGTTATTACAACTACAGGAACGCCATCTGCAGCTGGTACAGTCACAACTACCTTTAATGTCGCTTATGCCAGTGCGCCAGTAGTAGTCATTACTCCTGCAAACGCTTCTGGAAATGCTGCTCTAGCTTACGTGTCTAGCTCTACGACAACAACATTTGTTATCACAACAACTGTTGCGACTCCTGGTGCAACACCTAGCTGGAACTACGTCGCTATTCAATAGAGTAAAACAATTACTTTATTGTTCTTGCATAGTAGAACAAAGTTAGTCAAAGTAGGTGCTCGTAAGGGCACCTACTTTGCTTTATAATTCATATTGATGAAGAAGACTGCAATTATCATATTTGTTACTCTATTGATTCTGTCTGTTGGCGGAATACTAATCTATAATAACCGGAATAAACCCAAGGAAACTATGCCATCAGCGCAAAACACCAGCCTAACCATCGAGCTAAAAGATGGCAAGTTATTGTCAGCACCATCAACATACCTAGTCCAGCCCGGAACAAAATTAGAGTTTCAAATAAAAAGTGACAAATTTGGTAAAATTTTTCTGACTGAACCTGCCCAAACAATTACTTTTACCGAGAGCCCCTTGATATTTAATTTCAATGCACCTACAAAACCAGGCAACTACCCGATGGCTTATCAGGCCAATGGCAGTGAACAGGTGATTAAAATCGGTGATATTACAGTAAAAGATAACAGCAAAAAGTAACCATTCTATCAACTTATTATTGTGATCAAGTCCGCTAAATTGCTTAACTCTGAACTATTAGATATACTTCTTACTACTAATGAACTTTCGAGAAATTAACAAACGTGGCGCATTCAAAAATGGCCTAATTGCAATCCTGCTGTTGGCTGTAATTGGCCTCGGTATTTATGTTGTTTTCCACAAAAATAGCTCTAATGAAGCATTAGTCACAGAAGAGAAAGTCCAGATAGCGCCTAGCGGCATTGCCTACCCAGATGGCTGGACAGAAGCAACTGAAATCACAGCGAGCAACAAGGACGCAGGTGTTGTTGCTGAAGCCTCCCACACAAATCCAGACATAAAAGTTGTAGTTCGCGAGCAAGAAACAACATTGCCCAATAATTTTGATATTAGCGGGTTCCCTGACGTTATAGTAGCAAAATTAGAGGATACACAAGAAGAGTTTAAATCAATAAGCAAAGAGGTGATTAAAATTGGTAGCTATGATGTCGTCAGAGTTAAATACACTGACCTGGATGCAAATCAAGTCAAACATACTAGTGAAATGTTTGTTGTGCCAACCCCGAAGAAAACATTTTACATAAACTATCGAAGCAGTAAAGATTTCTCTGAATTAAACGACGATATAGCAAAGATCAATCAGTCAGTTGCAAACTACATAAAATCGCACTAGTCTCAAACACGAACAAAGACTGGACAAGCTAAGCTTTGTAGTCAGTGAATTTTACGTCAGTAGGAGTTATTTTAATAACTTGGTGATTACCAGCCGCAATCTTAGTTATTGGTGGCCAAGCAATCCGTTTATCATATATGTGGGGCTGGATAAACCTATCTATCAAGTAACGCGTCTTCCGAGGATCAGCTTCGCCCTTTGCTAATCCCTGGACCTGAGCTGTTTTCAATTGATTGGTGTCATATATAGTCAGTGCGACTTGATTGTTTTTAATAATATTCTGGGCTTTTTTGGTCTGAGACTTTGTGACTATATAGAATGTGTTATCGGGGGACAAAGCATAATACACGACCGCACCCGACACTTTGCCATCCTGGTCAGCGGTAGAAAACGTAGCAATATTATGTGACGTCAAGAATACTCTAGTCGTCTCATCGATATTGGTTCTATTGCCGTTATTTTTTGTTATAGCAGGGGCATTTTGCACAGTAGAACTATCCGTTCTTTCGATCCGTTTTTGCTCTACATATCTTACAAATTTTTCTGCACATGCATGATTAACAAACCTAAGAGGATAATCACCGAGCCTGGTGTGCACTACAATCCCCACAAACCTGCCCTGATCGTTATAGCTTACGCCGCTCAACACATCGTAAGCCAACTCGTCATTCCTGGAATATAGAAACTTGTGGTCCATGATCAACAGGCGCTTGTTGGTGGCCACTATCATGAGGCTACTTTTCTTATATCTACCGTAGATTACTCCACCAATATGTTCTGTCTCATGTAATACAGATGGTAAATGACGTGCTTCACCCTTTGACAAACCGTAGCTCGTCATACCAGCAGCAATTAGTTCTTGTTTGACGCGTATCTTTTGCTCATTTTTTACAGCCATTTCATACTCCTGTTTATATTATGCTCCATAAACACAATCTTTTACAGTAGTCCGCGCCGTGACTTATATTCAGCTAAATCTCAAGTTATCTATGTATTCTCTGTTTGTTGCCTTGAACAATAATTTAAGGCAGCAGAACATTATAAATTCCAATATATTCTGCAATGCGACAGCCGAGGATACACCCAAGGCGTTAGGAAAAACGTCAAGTTATAAAGTGTACGGTAACGTCGCCACGACAGAGATAAAGGAATTATTAACTAGAAAGGATTGGATCATTAAAGATATTGTTAAAAAATCGCTGCTTGTTGGTGGCGTTCTCGGTACGGTTGGGCTCAGCAGCCTGGTTGGAATCGGTGCAGTCTCTGCAGCGTCAAGCAACAATGGACGATCAGATTTAGTGGACAAGATTGCAAGTACATTTAGCCTTAATAAGGACGACGTACAAAAGGTCTTTGACGAAGAGCGCACAGCACACCAAGCAGAGCGCAAGGCGAAGGTAAGTGCGCGCCTGCAAAAACTTGTCGACAAGGGCACAATAACTGCGGAGCAAAAAACAGCAATAGAAGCCAAGCTGGAAGAAATGCGAGCAAAACGAGAAGCCGAACACGGAACAATGAAAGATTTAACTCCCGCCGAGCGAAAAGCGAAACGACAGCAAAATAAAGCAGAAATGGAGGCATGGGCAAAACAGGAGGGTATAGACCTGGCCAAACTGAAAGGTATTTTCATGGGCCACCACGGACCCAGGATGCACGCCGAAGATGATGGCAATGAACAAAACGGGCCACCACCACAAGACATGCAATAAAAAGTAAAGGAGGGTGCAATAAAAAACCACCGGTTCCCAAAAAAGGGCCGGTGGTTTAAATTATTTACCTAAAAAGGCTTAGACTCTGGGCAATCGGATAGTGAAAACTGTGCCTTTTGCGGGAGTACTTTTGACTGTGATTCTTCCGTTATGACGATCGACAATATTTTTTGCTATGGACAAACCAAGACCATAGCCACCGGGAGAATTGCGCGATCTAGAGGAATCAGCCCTATAAAACCTATCAAAAATGTGAGGTAATTCTGTGGCTTTTATACCTAGGCCTTGGTCGACGATAACTATCTCGTCATGGGTCCGCTTGGATTGTCCTCTGACAAAAACTTTTGATTTATCGGGGCTATATTTCAGAGCGTTATCCAGTATTGTGACCAGTGCTTCGACTATTGTTGTCTTCTCAGCAAAAAATACGGCTTTGTCGTCGGTTTCGTTAGCTATCAGGATATGTTTTTTCTCCGCGCTCGGAAGGACTCTATCGATGGCTTCCTGTGCAACAAGCCTTTGACGCAGCTTCTTTTTTTGGATATTTACATCATTCATTCTGGCTAAAGATAACAGTCCATCGGATAGCCTGGTTAGTCTATCTAGCTCTTCTAGGTTGCTCGCGAACTGTTGGCGAGCATCTTTTACGGTTAACCTCGGTTCAGATAATAGGGTCTCTATCTCTGTTTTCATGGCCGTTATTGGGGTCCGGAGTTCATGACTTGCATCGGCAGTAAATCGTTCTAGAGCTTCGTGAGATTCCTCGATTGGCTGCATGGTTCTGCGTGCCAAGTAGTAGCTGAGCGCCCCGGCGCCAACGAAGATAAACAAGTTTATAAACAATATTTG
>RRZU011060680.1_pt1 | contig 11655 bp, 8 predicted proteins | sample 2165561 | NCBI WGS metagenome assembly RRZU01 (sample SAMN10456909, study PRJNA506462) | wastewater metagenome | isolation source: wastewater sludge | place: USA: Moscow, Idaho | reverse complement strand
GCATTTTATATGTTCCCGAAGATCGATACAAAGAAATTCGACATCGTAAATGATGAAAAATTTGCTCTTGATCTCCTGCGTGACAAAAAACTTCTGATCGTACATGGTGGCGGATTTAACTGGAAAGAACCGGATCACTTCCGTGTTGTATATCTTCCGAGAATTGAGATCTTAAAAGAAGCCGTCGAAAAGATCGGCGACTTTCTGAGTTACTACAGACAGTAATTTCTGTATCCGGTCGTTTCATTTTTTATTGAATACAGATTTATAAAATGCTCACTTCCCGGGCGAACCGATTTTCTGTTCATCCGGGAAGTTTTTCATACCAGGCTATTCAGGATGAGCTGCCAGCAGCAGGTTCTCTGTATACCCGATCATCTTTATTTTCCTACTGAAATATTATTTCTCCGGCATTTTCGCTGATGTATCCCACACAGTTCATTTCCACACGCCCACAGTAAAAAAACAACTCCGGCAAACCAGTAATCTCTGTCGTAGGAACTGCTTCTTCCTGAAATTGTGATGATTCCTCTCACCAGACAGCCCGCAGTCAGTGTTGCAATCCATACAACGTATAACCAATCCCAAAAGACAAAAGCGAAACTCCTCCAATTTTCAGGATTTCTCTGTATAGGAAACTGTATGCTGTCTTCAGGGCTGCTCCCTTTCCCTGATTTTCCGCATATCCGATCACGGTTGCCCATTCTGACCGTCCATTCTTGGGCCGCCCTGTCCCGGTCCCTGCATGCTCTGCCCTTCTGAATAAACCAGGCTGCTCATCGTAATTTTTTCACTTTCCAAACCGGTCGTAAGAGTATAGGCTGCCCCCTCTTCCAGTTCCTCACAACTGATCACAACAGAATTAAAATCCCTGACCGGTGTATAACTTACCAGCACCGTTCCATCGGTATCTTTCAGTGTAATTTCACCACTCTGATCTGTATCCAGATTGATGAGCATCGTTCCCTGCGTAGAATCTGATCCAAAATTCTGTGCCATTCCGCTCATGCCTGCTGCAACGACTGTTCCACCTGTGATGGTCGCTGTTCCGTCATAATCCAAAGCTCCGTTTCCGTCATCCCCGGGACCTGATACATAGATCACACCACCACTCACGCTGAAATCTCCATTACTGTCAATTCCGTCACCTTTTGCATCAATTTCAATTGTTCCGCCAAGGATATCGATATATGCATCTGAATCTTCCTGAAAAGTATTTTCACCAGGACGTCCCATACTGCTTTGATCGTTTCCTCCCGCTGCATTCAATCCGTCGTCACTGGATACAATTTTGATCGTTCCATCCTGTATCGTCACACTTTGCCCTTCAATTCCTTCATAGCAGTTCGTTATATCAATTTTCCCATCCAGTACAACGGTCTGGTCATCTGCATGGATTCCATCATCTCCCGAATTAATGGAATAAGTGCCTCCGCAGACATATACATTTCCGTTACAATGGATTCCATCATCCGCCGTGGCAAGCTGATATGTTCCATCTTTCAGAATGACATACTTTTGTGCCTTGATTCCCTTCGTACTGGTATCTGTCTCTGTGGAGCTGGTAGAAATATCAAAGCTTCCTCCGTCTGCCTGCACCACATAGGAAGAAGAAATTCCATCTCCTCCGGCAGCCAGTGTAAGAACACCTCCGGTTATATAAACAAATCCTTTTGTATCTTCATCTGTATCCTCACTGTGGATCGCATCTGTACCGGAAGTAATCGTAAATGTTCCATCTGCAATACGCACACTTTCTTTTCCTGAAAGTCCCTGCTTTTCTGACTGAATCTGATAGACTCCTCCGGTAAGAACAAGATCATCCTTTGAGACAATGCCATGGGCAGCAGAGGTGATCTTTAAAGTACCACTTCCATTCAATGTCAGATCTTCCCGCGAAAAGATTGCTCCGTCAATATTTGTATCCTCATTTCCAGTAAAAGAATTGGATACAATTTTATTTGTGCTACCATCTGCGAGGGTTATAAAGACTTTGTCTGCCTGTTCCACGCAGATTCCTGCCCCCTCTTCGTTTATAATGGATACATTTTCCAGGATCAGTTGTACTTTTTTCCGTTTTATCTGTATCAACGACAACACTTCCATTACTTAGCGAACCGGTCAGAAGATACGTTCCACCTTCTGTAATCGTTACAGTCTGTCCGTCCATTTTTACTCCGTCACTGTCGCATTTTGTTTCTTCATCCGAAAGACTGATCGCAGTACATTCACTTTCATCATACTCTGTGTCTCGATCTCGTTCAGTAAACATATCCTCTGTATCTAAAATCGCAATATCACTTTCTGATATGATTGTATTTTCTGATCCGGTCGTTCCGTTTTTTGCTGAATTTGAAGTCCCCTGGGAGCATCCCGTCAGTTCCAATGCCCCTGCCATCAGTACGATAATCATATATTTTCTTTTCATAGAGTTTTCCTCCATTTCATTACAATCTGCCTGCCTCCTTCAGATATATTTTTACAGGCTTGTAGTTGTGGTTTCCTGATTTTTCACCATGATTTCCAGATTCCCATTTCTGCACCGCAAATGGTCGATCATTTCTTTTTCCTTTGAAGTATCTTTCAGGCTTAACTGATAGGTCAGTTTGAAAAGACTTCCCATATTGGTGGTCTTTACTTCTGTCAGTTCATAACGGCTCGTATACGCCTCAAGCAGATCATCAAAAACTTCCGTATAGTCCAGATCCTCCGGGATCGTGATCACCATGGTCTTCTCACTGCCTGCGTTCTTTTCCCATGCACGGATCTGCACATAGAGAGCCATGACTAGAGAAAGGATCACCGTATAAAGCACTGCATACCCCAGATAGCCCATCCCACTTACCAGACCTGCTCCCATGGCAATAAAAATCGCTCCGATCTCTTTTGCACTGCCCGGCACACTTCTGAAACGAACAAGACTGAAAGCTCCTGCCACTGCCACTCCTGTTCCTACATTTCCATTTACCATCATAATGACGATACATACAACTGCAGGAAGAATTGCCAGCGTCCTCACAAATCCTGCATTATATTTTGATTTATATGTATAGGCTGCCGCAAGCACGATTCCAAGTAGCAGTGAGACTACCACGCAAAGCAGAAACTGATATACCGGGATCACCGTCACTGTACTGCTGTCAAAAATTCCTCCAAATAAGTTACTAAACATAATTTATTTCTCCTTCTCTTAATAGTGTTCTGTATGCATTTCCGTATTTTGAATACGATGTACGGAACATTTTATTTTCTGTAAGAAAATGACTCAGCCATAAAGGAATCGCATGCCCCACTTTTATTTCCAATAATGACTGATCCTCGTCCAGCAGGCTTCTTCCATAGATCGGACTGCTCAGGTCAAGATCTTCTGTTCTCCATAAAATATTCTGATCAAATGTCATCCGCAGTTCATGATCTTCTTTTCCATAGAATGCCTCACGCTCATAGGACAGCCACATTGCCGGGCGGATTCCCTGGTAAAGTCTCAGAGCATAATCCAGTTCTTCTCCGATCTGACTTTCCCCGACAACCCGTTCGCCCCGGCAAAGATACTGGATCGCTTTTTCGTATTCCGTACAGATTCGCCTTTTGTAGACGACTTTTTTATACTTCTTCTTTAACTCGATAAATGCCTCACCTGCCGGCTCTGCTCTTCCATAGGTACGGAGCCGCACTTTTTCTTTATATACTTTGTTCTCTATGGATCTGCGGATCAACAAATACTGTGGTGTGTCAAAATACAGATTACAGATGGTACTTTTTCCATATTCATCCGGGATCATGTACTCTTCCATCACGTTCTGTAAAAGCTCTTTCTGCTCCCGGGTCAGCAGATATTTATATTCATAACGTTTAAAAACTTTTTGCACTGCCATTGTTCTTTCCTCCTTACATCCTGCATTTTATCGGTCGTACCTTAAATCAACTTTAAATTACTTTTAAAGACACAAATACTACACATATTGCATCCATACAGTCTGCACATTGGTGTAAATGCAGAATTTCCTGGCACTGGCAGCTTTTTCTGTGTGTCCGGGTATAAAAAAAAGATCTGAAAATCATTTTTATGATCTTCAGATCTTTTCCTGCCCTGCCACCCGGGTCTTTTCTTACTTTCTATTCCGGCTTGCTTTCTATTCCGGCTTGCTTTCTTTTTCTGATTTCAGTCAGTCCAGCAGCTCTTTTACCATTTCTGCATCAAATACAACTTTCTTTTTCTGTTCCACTTCAATCTGATATAACGCATTTGCCGCAATATGCTCTGCCGCCTGCTCCAGATCACGGATTCCTGTTGTATCGGAATACAATTCAATCACCTCATCCAGTGCTTCGTCTGTCATGATGCACTCTTCTTCTCTCAGGCTCATACGTTTCAGTACTTTTGGTAATGCAAATTTAGAGAATATGATCTTCTTTTCCTCCGGAGTATAGTCCGGTATATCAATCACCGCAAAACGTGACATTAGCGGTGCACTGATCTGATCCTTATCATTCGCCGTTGCGATTGGATAAACACCTACAGTCGGAATCATACACTCCATATAGTTATCCGTAAATCCAAGATTATCAAGAAGTGTCAGAAGCACATCTGCCGGATTTCCATTTCCCTTTCCTGAAGCTGCCTTATCAAGCTCATTGATAATAAACACAAGATTCGACTCACCCGCCATGGAAAAGGCCTCCATAATGATTCCTGGCTTCGCATTGGAATAAATACGGGAACTTCCTGTCAACTGTTCAGGGTCATTGATCGAACTCATATCCAATGTTGTCCACGGTAATTTTAAAATACGTGCCACCGCATAGGCAATCTGAGATTTTCCGGTTCCTGCAGGACCTACCAGCAACAGTCCGTATGCCGGCAATGTATGTGTTCTGTTGATCTGAATGATCGTCTCGATGATCCTTTGCTTTACGCGTTCCATTCCATAAAGCTCTTCATCCAGAATCCTTCTTGCCTCTTCGGGATCAATGGCTTCAAAATAATCATTTTTCCATTGAATATTCATCATAATGGATAATGCCCGCTGTGCATGACGACGTTCTTCCTGCGACACCTCATGGGAACGTGCCACAGCAAGATTTCTTCTCGCCCAGAGACGGATATTATCCGGTAGCGTCCTTCCTGCACAGGTCATGAAATCAGTAATACTCTGAATACTGGTCAGCTTCATGTCATCCCCGTTCTCTTCTCCGTCTTCATCTTCTACTTCTTCCGCAGGTGCATTGCTTGCAAAAAGTCTCTCAATCATAAACTGCAGGAATCCATCCTCCGCAGACAGCTTCGTACCGCCACCAAATGCGATCTCCCTGATACGATACACGGCATATCCGCTTTCTGTATTCTTTCCTGATAAACGCACATTGATATGATTTTCTCCCAGCCATTTCAAAAGGCTGACAAACCGTGCATCCACAAGCAGAATATCCGCACTTATCGTTCCTCCGTCTTCATCAAATTCAAAAGCAGTCTGCTTACTCTGATTCGTGAAAATCCCACAGGAATGGTGATTCCACTCCTTTTTACTGTTATCCAGGACAAGGATCGGATTTTCAATGGACGCATGATCCTCATTAGATGAGAACGTGGTATATGTACATACAACCGGCTTTTTATCATCCGGTGCATTATTAAAATCAAATACTGGCATCTTCTGTACTCCTTTTTCACTTTCATTTTTCTTATTATAGCAAGAAACTATCAGATCTGTCCAGTCAGCCGGACGTATTACTTGTATAACCGTCCTGTCTATGTTATCATTAAAACAAATTATTTTAGGAGGTCATTACATATGAAATTTTGTCCGAAATGCGGGAATCCTACTGACGATCATGCTACATTCTGCAACCAGTGTGGTGCTCCCCTTAACGATCAGCCGAATACAGACGGAACTGCTCACAGTTCTTCTGATTTTCAGGGAACCGGAGGAACACAGAACAATTATTATCAGCAGAATAACTATTACCAGTCAACCGGAGGAACACCGTTCCGTTCTTCCTACGGGATTACTCCTCGCAGCATCCCTCTTTGCATTATCCTTTCCATTGTTACCTGCGGAATTTACGGCATTTACTGGATGCTGAAGCTAAATGATGAAATCAATCTCCTCTGTGGTGATACAAATGCGACAAGTGGTGCTTTGGTTGTTATCTTTTCTCTGATCACCTGCGGTATTTACGGATTCTACTGGATGTATAAAATGGGAGAGAAATGTGATTTTATTAAGGGAGTTCAGGGAAGTTCCGGTATTCTTTATCTCCTTCTTGGAATCTTCGGACTCAGTATCGTCGATTTCTGTCTTATTCAGGATACGATCAATAAGTCTGTCTGACTTTCTTAAAAAGAACCGCCTGCAAAGTTAAGATTTTTATCTTTTCTTCGCAGACGGTTTTCTTTTTACTTTTTTTCTGCCTTTCGGCTACGTAGTCCCGAATAAAAAGAGCGGATCTTTTCTGTCAGAATCGTAAGATATCTTAATACCGGTTCCGTTGCAATGGCAAATACGATAAATAGCATGATACATTTTGTCGTCATTCCGGTAATGGCAAAAAGATCATTCAGGAAAATACTACAGAACAGAAGTCCTGCAATACATCCTGTCAGAATCGCAGTTCTCAACATATTCATCGGTGCACTGATCTTATACAGGATCATAAATCCTACGATTGCCAGCAGCATTGTCGCTGCCGTCGAAATATCTGTTTCTCCTACCCCAAAAGTTTTTCCAAAAATCACAAGTGCTCCGACCGCTACTGCATCGGTAATGGCAGCCGGAAGTGCTTTCAAGAATACATTCGTAAGGAAATGACCTTTAATGATATTCTTATTCGGTTCCAGTGCAAGGAAGAAAGCAGGGATACCGATCGTAAACATACTGATCAGGGAAACCTGCGATGGCTCCAGTGGATACGTGAACATAAATACAACTGACATCAGGCTTAATAAAAATGAGAAAATATTCTTTACAAGGAACAAACTTGCTGAACGCTGGATATTATTGACAACTCTTCTTCCTTCCAGCACAACCTCTGGCATACACGAAAAATCTGATTCCAGAAGTACCAGTTGTGATGCCTGTGCCGCCGCCTCACTTCCAGAAGCCATCGCAATACTGCAGTCAGCATCCTTCAAAGCAAGAACATCATTCACTCCGTCTCCCGTCATCGCCACAGTCTTTCCGGCCTCTTTCAGTACCTGAACGAACTGCCGTTTCTGATTCGGGGTTACTCTTCCAAAGACTGTATTCTCAAGTACTGCTTTCTTTACATCATTGATGGATTTTAATTCAGAAGCATCCACGTACTGATCTGCATTTGCTATTCCGGCCTGCTTTGCAACCTTTGATACTGTAACCGGATTGTCTCCTGAAATGACTTTTACCTCCACCCCTTGTTCGGTAAAATACTCAAACGTCTCTTTTGCTGCCTCTCTGATCGGATTTGCAAGCAGGATATAACCAAGCGGACAGATTGGATTTCTCAGAGCCTTTCCGTCGATCGTACCGTCATAAGTTCCAAATACCAGTACTCTTGCACCGGTCGATGCCAGACTGGTTATTTTTGCTTCATAGGCTTCATACTCATCCAGCAGTACAAATTCCGGTGCTCCAAGCACATATGCCCCCTCTTCAAAAGTAACACTGCTGTACTTGGTCGCTGAGGAAAATCCGGTCTTTGCGACCGGCTTTGCCCCTGATACAGAAGTAAAATAAGCCTTTACCGCAGCCATCGTAATATTATCCTTCGTCATAGCGGCTGCAAAATCTCCTACCAGCGTTTCAAGCGGCTTCATTGTATCCGGGTCATACTGCTGCGTTGGGATCAGTTTCTGCACCTGCATCGTATTTTCAGTAATGGTTCCGGTCTTATCCACGCAAAGTACATCAACCCTTGCCAGTGTCTCAATGCATTTCATATCATGCAGCAGCACCTTTTTCTGTGCCAGTCTCATAGAACTGACTGCCAGTGCCACACTTGCCAGCAGATACAGCCCCTCCGGGATCATTCCGATCACTGCCGCAACCATGGACGTAACACTGGATCGGAACGAGGAATGCTGAAAGAAAAATGCCTGTACAAAAAGGATGATCCCGATCGGAATAATCGCAATTCCAACGCACTTTACAAGACGATCCAGCGAACGGATCATTTCCGACTGCTCTCCCTGCTGCATCTCTTTGGCTTCCAGCGTCAGCCTTGAAATATAAGAATCCTCACCGACTTTATCAAGTCTCGCGTGGCACTGTCCTGAAACAATAAAGCTCCCTGACATCAGCTTCGATCCCTTTTTCTTTGTGATCTCGTCGGATTCTCCGGTCAGCAGTGATTCATTGACCTGAACTTCCCCTGCACAGACTTCTGCATCCGCACAGACCTGGGCTCCTGCCTTAAAAATAACAATATCATCCACAACCAGTTCTTCTGCATCGATCATGGATTTTTTTCCATCTCTTACAACCATCGCATGAGGAGCATTGAGCATGGTAAGATCATCCAGTACCTTTTTCGCCCGGATTTCCTGAATAATTCCGATCAGCGTATTGGCAATGATCACCGGAAGAAATGTCAGATCCCTGAACGCCCCCACCAGGCAGAGCAAAACTGCCAGTACAAGAAAGATCAGGTTGAAATACGTGAAGACATTCTCCTGTACAATCTCCTTTGTAGTCTTGGATGTTGAATCTACCGCCTGATTCGTCCAGCCATGAAGCTTATGTTCCTGCACCTGCTGACTGGTCAGTCCCTTTCTGTAGTCCGGCGTATATCGCGTCGTCGGCATTCTTTTCTTTTTTTCCTCTGCCTCAACAGGCTTCCTTTTTCTTCTGGCCGCTGACATATCAATTCTCCTTTTGTATTCTTTCTGCTTCAGCAATAAAAATTGCTGCCCTGCATAAAGTAAGTATGCCCCGCGATGAAACTCGCGAGGCACACCACATCTGATTTTATTTTACCACATTCATCCGCATTTTCCACTATGTTTAGAAAAACTTTAACTAATCTTCAGACTCTGTTTTTATTTGTTCTCCTGAAATCTCTTTACGGTTCAGGATCTGCATAAACTCTTCTCCCGTGATCGTCTCTTTTTCATAAAGATATTTTGCAAGTTCATGCAGTTTCATCTTATTTTTCTCCAGCAGATCCATCGCTGTGTCATACCCTTCCCTGACTGTCTCTACGACCATATCATCAATCGTGGCAGCCGTTTGTGGAGAACAGCTTAAGGTACTGTCACCACCCAAATATGGATTATTCTGGGTTTCCAGTGCCACCATGCCAAAACGGTCGCTCATCCCATACCTTGTGATCATGGCACGTGCCAGTTTTGTCGCCTGTTCAATATCGTTAGATGCACCTGTCGTGATCGAATCAAAGATCAGTTTCTCGGCACATCTTCCACCTGTCAGTGTTGCAATCTTATTCACCAGCTCTTCCTTGCTCATAAGATTCCGCTCTTCCGCTTCTACCTGCATGGTATATCCCAATGCTCCTGAAGTTCTCGGAATGATCGTAATCTTTGTCACCGGTGCAGAATGGGTCTGCAATGCGGCAACCAGTGCATGTCCGATTTCATGATAAGATACAATCAGTTTTTCTTTTGCGGAAAGTACCTGATTCTTCTTCTGATATCCGGCAATAACCGTCTCAATACTCTCTTCAAGATCCGCCTGTGTTACAAACTTCCGGTTCTCACGAACCGCCCGCAATGCCGCTTCATTCACCATATTCGCCAGCTCCGCTCCGGATGCCCCGGATGCTGCTCTTGCGATTGCATTAAAGTCAATGTCATCTCCCAGTCTGACCTTTTTCGCATGAACTTTCAGGATTTCTTCTCTTCCTTTCAGGTCAGGAAGTTCCACCGGAATCCGCCGGTCAAATCTTCCCGGTCTTAAAAGTGCCGGATCAAGACTGTCGGGACGGTTCGTTGCTGCAAGAATCACAACACCCTTGGATGCATCAAATCCATCCATCTCCGTCAAAAGCTGGTTCAGCGTCTGCTCACGCTCATCATTTCCTCCATATCCGGCATTATCTCTTTTCTTACCAATCGTATCGATCTCATCAATGAACACGATACAAGGAGCTTTTTCATTTGCCTGCTTGAAAAGATCTCTTACCTTAGAAGCACCCATACCGACGAACATTTCAACAAATTCAGAACCTGACATTGAGAAAAATGGAACATTTGCTTCTCCTGCCACCGCCTTTGCAAGCAGCGTCTTACCTGTACCGGGAGGTCCGACAAGAAGTGCACCTTTCGGGCAGATGGCTCCAATCTCCTGATATTTCTTTGGATTATGAAGAAAATCCACGATTTCTGTCAGCAGTTCTTTTGCCTCATCTTCCCCTGCAACATCGTTAAATGTAATTCCTGTCGTAGACTCAACATATACTTTGGCATTGCTTTTTCCAAACTGCATAAATGGATTTCCGGCAGTACCTCCCCCCATCTTTTTCATCAGACGCTTTGCAAGGAACTGTCCCAATACCCAGAAAATCACGATTGGCAGAACCCATACAAGCAGGAAACTGACAAGCGGATTCATCTCTTCCTGTGCAATTCTTCCAAATTCACATCCGGCTTCTTCCAGCCGGTTTACAAGATCCGGGTCTTCAAACGTCGTTGTCTCATAGTAATTCGGCTCAGCCGCTTTATCCGTAAAATAAATCGTATCGCCATTTAATTCTACTTTGGACACTTCTTTTTTATCAACCATCGTAAGAAATGTACCGTAATCTACATCTTTTACTTTATGATGATTCATCAGATTGGGAAAAAGAAATGTATTAAGCAGTATCAGTATCACCAGAGCAATCAGGTAATAAAATATCAGAGGTTTTTTGGGTTTCTCTACTTTTTTCAATTTGACTCCTCCTTCGTTCTGTCATTTTATATCTGAAGATCCAGTTCTATTTCCCTGCTTTTACCCAGATTGCTTTCAATAACTGAATCACTGGTATATTCAATGCCGCAAGCCCATACACAGTAAAGAGCTGTGTGAAGCTCAGTGTCTGTACTTTAAAAATCGTATGCAGTCCAGGGATCATAACGACTGCCGTCACCAGCAGGATTCCCAGTGCAAATGCACCGATCAGATACTTATTATCTGCCACCTTCTTTGTAAATATAACCGGTTTGTTCGATTTACAGTTGAATCCATGGAACAGTCTTGCCGAACAGAGTGTTGCAAATGCCATCGTACTCGCCAGCAGTGCATTTCCATCCCTGTATCCGATCAGAAATGCCGTCATGGTTGTTGCACAGACAGATACTCCCTCCACTGCGATCCTCAGCAAAAAGTCTTTCGTAAGGATTGACTCATTCAACGGTCTTGGTTTCTCTTCCATCACAGCTTTGGAATGTGGCTCAAGTCCCAGTGCGATCGCCGGAAGACTGTCCGTCAGCAGATTGATAAAAAGTAAATGCACCGGTGCAAACGGAACAGGAAGTGCAAAAATTGACGCAACCAGTACTGCCAGGATCGCCCCGAAATTTCCTGATAATAAAAACTGAATGGCAAATTTGATATTCCTGTAAAGATTTCTTCCATTTTCAACCGCCTTCACAATCGTAGCAAAATTATCATCTGTCAGGATCATCGCTGCAGCGTCCTTGGACACTTCACTTCCGGTAATTCCCATTGCAACACCAACATC
>RRZU013216202.1_pt1 | contig 11656 bp, 14 predicted proteins | sample 2165561 | NCBI WGS metagenome assembly RRZU01 (sample SAMN10456909, study PRJNA506462) | wastewater metagenome | isolation source: wastewater sludge | place: USA: Moscow, Idaho | reverse complement strand
ATTTATGAATAAATTTATAATTTTTGCTTCTTTTTTTGTAGTTACATCCTTACATATTTTACTTTTTCTTTATTATAGAAATACACCAATAATCACATCATTGCCAAATATAAGTAATCCAACTATTCAATTTCAATTAACGAAAATTGTAGAAGTAGAAAAACCAATTGAAAAACCTGCTATTGAAGAAAAAAAAGAGATAGTTAAAGAGATTAAAAAAGAAGAAATACAAAAACCTGCAGAAAAGATTAAAGCTATAAAAAAAGAAACTCCAAAAAAAGTTGAAAAAGAAAAAGTTCAAGTAAAAGAAGTGATAAAAGAAACTGTACAAAAAACTTCTGAGAATGTAGAAAAAGTAGAAGAGATTAAAAAAACAATTCCAACTGAAAAAAGTACTCAAAAAACTATAGAACCAAGTCCTAAAATAGATTATCAAGAAAATATGCTTATAGATAAATATGCTTCTAAACTAAGAGAAGAGATAAATAAAAATAAAACCTATCCTACTATATCAAAAAAGCTGCATGAACAAGGAAATGTGATAATTAGCTTTAGAGTACTCAAATCAGGTAAATTCATAAATATTAGACTGATATCCTCAAGTAATAAAGAAAGACTTGATAAGGCAGCTTTAAATGCTTTATACGATACCAAAGAGTTTGAAGTATTTGATAAAGCAATAAATAAAGAGTTTTTAGATTTTAATTTACCTTTAGAATTTAAATTAAACTAGTTAAATTTAGATAAAATACTTTATGCAAACAATCACATTAGTAAATTTACTTTATTCATTAATACCACTGTTAATAGTTGGATATTTTTATAATAAATGGGCAAATAATAGTACTGAAATATTATATTCAACAATAAGAATGATTGTTCAGCTTTTATTAGTAGGATATATACTTATATATCTTTTTCATGAAAAAAATATATATCTTGGTATATTTATATTAATATTTATGATGTTAGTTTCATCTTGGATTAGTCTTAGAAATTCACAAGACAAGTCATTGGTACAGTTTTATAAAATTGCATTGGCTATAAGTGTTTCTAGTTTTTTGCATCTAATATTAATTATAAATTTCATTTTAGATTTAGATACATTTTATGAGCCTAAATATGTAATACCAATTGCAGGAATGATACTTGCAAATTCTATGAATGTATTATCAATTGCAATTGAGAGATTTGATAAAGAGATATCAAGAAATGAAAGTTTTGAAATTGCAAGAAATACAGCTTTTAAATCAGCTTTAATTCCTCAAATAAACTCTTTGTTAGCTGTTGGATTAGTTTCACTACCAGGAATGATGACAGGTCAAATATTATCAGGAGTAGATCCTTTAATAGCTGTTAGATATCAAATCATGGTAATGGCTACTATACTTTCAAGCGCAGGGATTAGTATGGTAATTTATTTTATTTTAAAAGAAAAAAGTATTAAATAGCTTTATTCTTTTTGTGAATATCTCCCCAAATATATAATTGTTTTAAAATAGGTTTTAAACTCTGTCCATAAGTTGTAAGAGAATATTCAACCTTTGGTGGAACAATAGGATAAACTTCTCTATGAACTAAACCATCATCTTCTAACTCTCTTAATTTCTGAATTAACATCTTTTGTGTTGCTCTTGGAAGAAGTTTTTGTATTTCATTAAATCTTTTCCTTTCATCTTTTAAATACCATAAAATTAGAATCTTCCATTTTCCTGCAAGTGCATCGATTGCAGTTTCTACAGGACATTTTATTATCATATTTTTGTCTTTTATATCTATTTTCTTAGTCATTATTTACTCCATAGTATCTTTTTAGACAGTACCTTTCTTAAAAGATAGTTCTTGCACTTTATTTGTATTTTAGCTAAACTTTTATCATAAGTAAATAATAAAGGATATACATGAAAGCTTTTTTAGTAGAAAAAATTGGTGATAAAGAATTTACAGCAGACGTGAAAGAAGTAGCTATTCCAAAATGTGGTGAAAATGAAATAGTAATCAAAGTAACTTACTCTTCATTAAATTACAAAGATGCATTAAGTTCAGTTGGAAATCCAGGGGTTACTAGAAACTTCCCACATATTACAGGAATTGATGTTGCAGGAACTGTATATGAATCAACTTCTTCAATATTTAAAGTAGGTGAAAGAGTTTTAGTAACTGGTTATGATATGGGAATGAATACAAATGGTGGACATGCTGAATTTGTAAAAATACCTGCTGATTGGGTAGCTAGAATACCTGATGCAATCACAGATAAAGAAATAATGACTTTTGGAACTGCTGGATTAACAGCTGCCTTAAGTGTAAATGAACTTATGGATAATGGCATTAGACCAGAATCTGGAAGCATTTTAGTGACAGGAGCAACAGGTGGAGTTGGATCTATTGCTGTATCTATTTTAAGTAAAATTGGATTTACAGTTGTTGCCATTTCAGGTAAAGAAGAAAAAACTGACTATTTAAAAAGAATTGGTGCTAGTGAAGTAATATTAAGAGATACATTTAATGAAGAAGCAAAAAAACCAATGATGGGTGAAAAATATGCAGGTGTTGTTGATACAGTTGGTGGAGAAGTATTAGCAAATGCATTAAAATATATTAAATATGACGGAGTAGCAACTTGTTGTGGTCTTACATCATCTCATGAATTAAATACAAATGTATTCCCTTTTATATTAAGAGGAGTAAGATTAATTGGAATTGATTCTGTTGAATGTAAATTAGAGAAAAAACAAGCTGCTTGGGAAAAAATAGCTAGTAAATGGAAGATAAGCACATTAAATAGCATCACTAATGAAATTACGTTAAATGAAGTTAAAGATGCATATTCATTATTGTTAGCAGGAAAAGCTGTTGGAAGATATGTGGTAAGAATAAAAGACTAAAAAGAAATAAGCAGATTATAACTAATCTGCTATTTCACCATTTTCTATTTTTTGACTATAAATAGTCTCTTTTCCTGATTGTAAAATCTTTGCTTGCTCTATCCATTGATTGTTTTTTGCACAACCTGGAAAATGTAAAAACTCTTCTATCCAATCACAATTTTTATTTGACCATTTAGATATTTGATCAAAATGATAAATACCTAAATTATTTAGGTTATTCTCTATAGTAGCATCAATACCTTTTATTTTTTGTAAATTATCTTTACCAACTAATCTAGGAGAACTTAAAACTAAAGGTTTATAATCGACCTGTGCATTTTTACGAAAAACAGGGTTAATTACAGGTTTTACTTTACTGTCTTGAGTATTACTTGAACCATTAGGATTCTCAATAGAATCAATTTTGGCAGTTCTAGGCCTTCCAATTAAATATCCTGCAATAAAACCAATAATTGCAGCAATAATTAAATTTACTACAATTAATGAAGCAATTTCAAACATCAAACTATTCTCCTAAAATATTAAATTCAACTCTTCTATTAATCTCTGATAGACCATTTTCATCATCTTGAGCAATTGGAAATTCTTCTCCATAACCAATAGCCGTAACTCTGTTTTTATCTATTCCTAGTGAAATCAATACATCACGAACACTTGAAGCTCTATCTTGAGATATTTGCTTGTTTAAAGAATCACTTCCTCTTGAATCAGTATGCCCTGCTATTTCAATTTTGAAACTTGGATTATCTTGTAAAATCTTTGCAATTTCTTTAACAACAATATTTGAATCTTCTGTGATTTTTGTACTTCTTCTTTCAAAATTAATTTTTTTGCTTGATAAAAGCTTATTAATTGTTGATTGAATATCTTTTTTCTTTACTTCATTAGATACAGCAGAAGATGGTTTAACTTTAGTATTATCAGTAGCAGATGCATTTGTTTTTTCATCTTTTATTACTTTACTATCAAGTACTTGTTCCATTTTATTTATTACTTTATCAGCATGTGTTAGTTCAGCTTTTGGAAGAGTAATATTAGTTTTTAAATCAACTTTAACTCTTAAAAGAATTGAATCTAATAAATCTTTATAGCTTGGATTAATTAATTCTCCTGATAAAAAAACTTGATTATTAAGTACAGTTAATTTTGAATTATCTGTAAAATAATCCTTTAAAGGAGTTACCAATAAAACTAAATCATCTAATAAAGACTCCTCAATAAGACTTTGTGTATCAAATTGAAAGTTACCTTCACGGTTTATATTAAGAATATCTGCGATTTTTTTTGCATCATTTTCATTTGCAAATGAACCACTCATCTCAATAAGCCCATCTTTTTTAATTAGTTCTAAATTAAGTGCTTTCACTTCTTTTTTTTCATCGGCAAATGAACTAAAAACTCTATTTTTGAAATCATTTAATTGATTTAGAAAATCTTTTTCATCATTTTTACTTGTTAATGTACTTAAACTTTCGTTATCTGATAAATAACTCTTATAATCAAATTCAAAAATAGAGAAAATATTAAGAACAATAAAAAATATTAACAACAAAATTAGTTTTTTAATCAACGACATCACAATCCTTCAAATATAGTTAGTTTAATTATAACTTCTAATTATTAAATTAGATTAAATTTCCGCATTATACTCAATAAACATAGAAAGTATATATAAAAGCAACTTATTGATTTAAATTAATTTAAAAATTTAATTTATTTGTTATAATTTGAGCATAAATATTTTTCAAAGAGAATACAATGCAACATATAATAAATTCAGCACAAACATGTTTAGACTGCAAAAAACCAAAATGTCAAATAGGTTGTCCAGTGGGAACACCAATTGCAGAAATGATAAGACTATTTTTAAGTGGAGATATAAAAGAAGCAGGACAAAAAGTATTTGATAATAATCCTTTATCAATCATTTGTTCACTTGTTTGTCCCCATGAAAAACATTGTGAGGGACATTGTGTATTAAATAAAAAACACACTCCTGTAAATGTTGGTGGAATTGAAAATTATATTTCAACATATTATATGAATTATAGAGCCTTTGAAAAACCAGAGCAAAATGGAAGAAATATTGCAATTATTGGTTCTGGTCCAGCTGGAATTAGTTTAGCCATGATGATGGCCTTAAAAGGTTATAACATGACTATGTACGAAGCAAATGACAAAATTGGTGGAGTTTTAAGATATGGGATCCCTGATTTTAGACTTGATAGAACTATTCTTGATACTATTGAAGAAAAACTGAAAAAAATTGGTGTAAAAATTAGAAAAAATATTATGATAGGAAAAAATATCACCCTTGATGATATGTTTAGAGATGATTTTGATGCTGTATTTATAGGAACAGGTGTATGGCGACCTAAAAAACTAGGGATTAAAGGAGAAAGTCTTGGAAATGTTCATTTTGCAATAGATTATTTAAAAACTCCAAAAGCGTATGATTTAGGGGAAAAAGTAATAGTTGTAGGAGCTGGAAATGTTGCTATGGATGTTGCTAGAACTGCGATTAGAAATGGTGCCCATGAAGTTTCTATTATGTATAGAAAAGGTGAAGAAGATATGCCTGCTGAAAGGATAGAAATAGAACATGCAAAAATAGATGGAGTGAAATTTAATCTTTTTAAATCACCTTTAGAGTTTAGTGAAACTGGAATAAAATATGAAAATACTAAAGAAGATGATAATTCTATTGCCTTTGAAGAAGCAGATTCAATATTAATTGCAATTAGTCAAACAGCAAGAGACTTAATAGTAAAAAACAATACAGGTCTTAGTCTTGGAGAAAATGGTCTTTTAGAAAGTGATGAAAATGGAGTAACTGCAAGAAAAGGTGTATTTGCTTCAGGAGATGTAGTTACGGGTGCCCGAACAGTTGTAGAAGCTGTTGCTTTTTCTAAAAGAGTTGCAAAATCTATTGAAGAATATATTGATACACTTCCACCTAAAAATAAAGTTTCTTAAACTTTATTTTTAGGTGATTTATTGCTAAAATCCACCATATAGAGCAAGAACTATTGGTATATAAATTATAGAAACTATAGTGCTTAATAGTACTGTAAAACTTGCTTTCTCTGGTTTTGCATTTAATAAAACTGCTAAGGTTACTGTATTTCCAGCAAGTGGAACAATTGCAAATAAAAACATAACTTTATATAAATCTTCATTCAAAAACATATAGAAATTTCTATCTAAATAAATAACACCTAAAATTGCAAGCGGCCAAAAGATAAATTTCATTGTAAAATTAATTGATATAAATTTTACATCCAAATCACTTCCTTTTTTCAATCCAACTAAACCCATACCAAGCATCATCATTCCTAAAATTCCATATGCACCTTTGAACTGTGCAGTATAAGAACTAACTTCCTCAGGTATTACAACTCCTAACAGATTAAAGATTACACCTAAAATAAATGCATATAAAATAGGAAGTTTCAACATCTTATGAAAAGACTCTTTTACAGTAAAGTTTCCTTTTGCTGTAACATAAAATCCCGTTGTACTTTCATATAAAAGTGAAGCTAGAACAGTAAAAATATAAATATCTGCTAAATAAGGTGGAAAAAATATAATTGCCAAAGGAATACCAAAATATCCCGTATTTCCAGTACCTGCACTAAATGCCAATATATTTCCACTTGGGTCACTCCAACTTTTACGAAATACATATAATGTGATAAAAGCAATAGCCGAACAAAATACATAAAAAAACACTGGGAGAAAAAGTATTGACATATCAATTTTAACGCTAAGTGTGGCAGAGAACACAACGATTGGCCCTAAAATATAAATCAAAATACTTGCAATTGATTCTCTTTTAACATCTAATAATTTTGTTGAAAAATATCCCAAAATTATATTTATATATAAGGGGAATATTTTCAATAATAATAGAAAAAATAGTGACATTTGTTTATTCCTTATTTAAAAAATACATATTACAATTTTTTTCTAAAAAAATACTATTAAAACAATAAGTCAATCCAAAAATATCTATTATTTATAGTTTTTTCAAGCGGTTTCCAACCATAATTTAATGAATGATAAAATAAAATATCATCAAAAAGTTTGAATGTTAACTCTTTATCTATCTTTTTTCCTAGTATTTGTGAAAATAAAACATATATAAACTCATTTTCTTGTTCAATTTTATAATCAAACTCTTCTAAATCAATTATTTGTTTTTCTATAAACTCTTTTACTCTTTGCATTATTTACCTTTTTATTTTTTTTATATTAGTTAATTTTCTTATTTCCATTTATTATAAGGATAGCTCATAAGATTTGAATTGTAATACTTAATATCGCCTGTAACTTCTTCTTTTATCCATAAGGGAAGTTCTATATGCTCATTTTCATCTTCTAGTTCAACTTCTGCAATTACTAAACCTTCATTATCTCCATAGAAAATATCAATTTCCCAAACATGATTAGCAAAATCAACAATATATCTATTTTTATCAATAATTGGTTTTTGACATAGTTTATCCAACATTTCATTTGCTTCATCTAAGGGAATTTCATATTCAAATTCTAATCTTGATGCTCCAATATTTGAGCTTTTTATTGTTAAATACCCCTTATCATTTTTAACTCTAACTCTTACAACTGCATCTTTATTTGTAGTTATATATCCTTGTTTTATTCTATTAGCATTTTTTAAAGTTCCGAGTTTTTCTGAATCAATTAAATATTTTCTTTCTATTTCTACAGCCATGTACCCTCTTTATAATTTTATAAATTTTATCAAAAAAATTAATTATATTATATTTTTTGTGCTAAAATTAATAAAAAGGAGTTAGAATGAAAACGTTAATAATGACTTTTGCACTAATAAGCTCAACTGTGGCAGCAAACCTTCCATCTGAGTTTGATAGAGATATATATATAAGTGGTGAGAAGATTTTTGATAATAAATGTAGCGAATGCCATGTTAAATCAATGCCAATTCCACTTTTAATGAAGAACTTTTTAGAAGAAAACAATCAAACCCTTAAATTAAAAGCACCGACAGGAAATGAGATATCTTTTAGACTTAAACAACAAGTAGGTCATAAAGAAGATATGGAGTTTCATCTAATTCAAACAAATGATTTTTTAAAGGATTATTTATTCAATCCTAACTTAGCAAAAACAATCTGTCTTGAGGGAGTTATTAAACACTTTGAAGTAATGCCATCAATGAAAGATAAAATCACTGAAGAAGAAATAGAAGAAGTAAATCACTTTTTATACTTCTTAGAAGGTTTTAATGGAATTAATGAATATTATCACGATGAAACAAAATTTTAAAAAAGATTTACAGAAATTTTAGAATAAACTTTAAAGTAATAGCTCATCGACATTAACACGATGAAACAAAAATTAAAAGAACTTATAATTGATTTATAAGTAAATTATACTAAAGAGTAAAATATAACTTATTTTAGCTCTTTGGTATTTCGCTTATACAGTAAAACACTACAACTTTAGAATACCCTTGTTATCAAATATTTTTAATACACTTTTTACAGTTAAATATTGAAAAAAATGCTCCTAAATCTCAGCTATATTTAGTTAGTATTCCGAAATTTATTTGATTAACAACAATATTCCAATATTAAACATTTAAGGACATATATGAAATTCTTTTTATTTCTTATTTTACTACTAAACTTAGCATTAAATGCTGATGATAAATACTTAATGAGAGTGGCTTACGGAATAGCTGATAAAAATGATTTAGGTCAGATTTTAACTGGAAATCCTGCTACAACAGATAAATATTTGGCAGTAGTAACGATTGATGGTGGTTATTTATTAAAAGAAAACTTTTTAAACTTACCTATAGATATTTATCTTAAAGGTGGCCTTTCAACTTTTAATGAAAAAGTTAATAACAATGCATATGAAGCACTTGTTTATATAAAAGCATACTATAATCTAGATTTCTTAGATAATACAGTTAGAATTGGTTTAGGAGAGGGGTTCTCTTATACAAGTAGAATTCTTGAAGCAGAATACGATGATGTACATGAAGATCCAAACAATATATTAAGTAGTGCTAGATTTTTAAATTACTTAGATATTACAGTTGATTTTGATGTGGGAAAACTTATTGATTATAAACCAATGCATGAAACATATTTAGGGTATTTATTAAAACATCGTTCAGGAATTGGTGGACTTATTAATAATGTTGAACATGGTGGATCAAATTATAATTGTTTTTATATAGAAAAGAAATTTTAGATATAAACTTATTCGCAAATGAAGTAAAAGTAATTGATGTAAAAGTAAATTGTTCTCCTAGCAAGGTATGAAACTTTGATGTGACATTAGAGCACAAAGATACAGGCTGGGAGCATTATGCAGACAAAAGGGGAGATATATACTCCAAATAAACTACTAGCTACAAAAACTCTATAATATCCTCACGTTAACGAACAACCATTTACAAGAAGTCTATCAGGAGTTAAAAGCTTAAGTTCTTTATTTATTTTGCGGTGATGTAGTTTTGTCTTGAATTTCTACTGCGACATTATATTTATCAAATAAAATCGAAAACATATATCCCATAGAAACAACAATCAGTGCTATAATAAAGATATTTCTCATATTTTTCCTTTAAACTTTATATTTTTATAATAATTCTAACTCAGCTAATAAAGCAGGCCAAGACTCTGCAAACAGATGACTTTCTAGCTCTAATCTGATTTCATCAGGAATTTTAATGGATATTTTCGTAGTAAAATTATAATGTATAAGAATGCATTTTCCTATGGTACAAAGTTTTCCATTTTGATAAACTGCATGGGATAACTCTATAGAAGAGTTACCAAGTTTTGAAATAGCAGTTTTAACAATAACTTCTTTACCCCAAAATACCTCTTTTAGGAAATCAAAAGAGCTATGAGCCATGATTAGATTCCATTCTTTGATATTTGCTGTTGGCATAAAGATACGAAATATCTCATCACGAGCTGCTTCAAACCACACACCATAAGTGTTGTTATTAATATGCCCAAGAGCATCTGTTTCTAAGAATCTTGGTTTTATTGTTTCTGTGAACATTTAGTTTCTCCAATTAAAAAGAGAATAGTTTAACAAATTTGGTTTAGGAGGAGTTTAAATATGAATGCACTTTTTCTTAACCGTAAGAAAAAGTACGCAAAAAGAAACTCCCAGCCAAGTTGTTGAAGGCAAAGCTTCCTAAGTTTCGCTCCTTTATTTTCTGCGTTGCGGAACTCGCTACAAAAGGTACATTTAGTACCTTTCTTCACTCAAACAGTCCTCACTTTTCACCGAAAATAAAGAATCAAACCTTAGCTTCAACAAAGGCTGGATTTCTTGGGAGTTTTAGCTTTTTTTTATGAAGCTAATTTAATATTGTAAAGTTCTATATCAGTACTGTAAATTTCTTTAACACTAATCAATCCTACAAAACTTTGAAGTTTTTGTTTTACAATTTGATATATCTTTTTATATTGAATATTTTCTTTTATTAATTCAATAACTGTTTGTGCAATCAATATCTCAATTGTAGCAATAATAGATAATTGATGAGAATTATATTGTCCTCTTAATCCACTCTCAATATTTAGTGTTTTATATACTAGTTTCGTATATACCATATACAATTTTTCAGGACTTTTACTTCCTTGTTTTCTTGCATAAGTTGTTAATATTTTTAAAATATCTGTTTCGTCATTTCTGATTTGAATTGAATTTTTTCGTTGCATGTTTAATTCTCCTTATGGAATTACTATTTATTAGAATTAGAGTATAAAATATAAAGTTATTTTAGTACTCAACAGAAATATATAAAAATATCCGTGTACAAAAAGTACACTTTTTAAAGGAAATTGAAAGATATGTATGTTAGTATTTCTCACTACAAAAACATTAGCACACATTTAAAGCTTTCAAAGTCTTTAAATGTTGTGTTTATTTACTCACTATTTTCAATTAGAACCTCCAAGTAATTTATTTTAGTTTATAGACAATTCCGGTCAAAATTTAAAACACATTAATATATTAGAATTTCATATTTTGTTCAGAATCAAGGCGGAGCATTTTTTTTGCGAAGGAGCATACAATAAGTATGTGACTGAGTAAAAAAATTGTTCCAACGCCGAGTCTGGTCAAAAGATGGAATTCTAGAAATCGTCGAAGTCGATTGAACCTTTACTGTAATTTACTACATTTCCTTCGAAGAAATTTGTTCTTTGGTCATTAAAACTTGCATAACCATCTACCCATGGAATAGGGTGTTTTACATTGTATTCTGGTTTATATCCAACTGCATCTAGTCTTTTATCTGCTAGGTATTGAATATATTGTTCGATTATTTTATCTGTAAATCCTAGGATTTGTCCTTGTGTTATGTATGTTCCCCATGATGCTTCTAGAGCTACGGCTTTTCTGAACATTCCTCTTACAGTCTCTTCTAACTCAGGTGTAAATAGTTCTGGTCTTTCTTTTCTTACACTGTTTATCATGTTTTGGAAAAGTAATAAATGCGTTACTTCATCTCTTTGAATGAATCTAATCATCTGTGAGCTTCCTAGCATTTTCCCTGATTTTCCAAGGGCATACATAGCTGCAAATCCTGCGTAGAAATATAATCCTTCTAAGATTTGATTTGCAAAAAGTGCTAATACTATTTTTGTATCAGATATTTCACCATCATCACCAGCGGTTAGACTCTTGTAAACATCTGCAATATAGTTGTTTTTTTCTCTAAGTTTTGCATCATTTTTCCACAT
>RRZU010860311.1_pt1 | contig 11656 bp, 8 predicted proteins | sample 2165561 | NCBI WGS metagenome assembly RRZU01 (sample SAMN10456909, study PRJNA506462) | wastewater metagenome | isolation source: wastewater sludge | place: USA: Moscow, Idaho | reverse complement strand
GGATAATTCGCTGCGCAAAAAGCCTTTGGCGTGTTCGAGCGCTTCGGCGGTTACTTCGCGGGCTTTGTCGTCGAGCACGGTGTAGTAAACGGTGGCGTGGCTGTAATCGCGGGTCACTTCCACATCGTTGATGGTGATAAACCCGGCACGCGGGTCTTTTAGGCCGGTGCGCACCAGCTCGGCCAGTTCGCGCATAATCTGTTCTTTCACCCGATCTTGGCGGGCATAACCTCGTTGCGGTTTGCGCATGGTGTTGTCCTTTTGGTTGGTTTTTGTTGTGTAGTGGGGATGTATACGGCTAGCAATCCCCACATAGGATGCGCCTTGGCGCATCAGATTTACTATTTTAAAGTTACATACCCGCTTATCTAAGGCTACCTGAAATGTAACATCGTAATTGCTGCCAAACTTGATTCGACAAGCCATTGGCAAGCCCTGGAATGAAACGGGGTATTTCAAAAAATAGGCTGCGTTTTTGTATTCGTTTCTTATCGTTTTACTTTGCGCTTCATGGCCGCGCGGCCACTTACTTTTTTTGCTTCGCCAAAAAAAGTAAGCAAAAAAAGGCGACCCCGGTTGCAGGTTTGCTGCGCAAACTTCCCTCATCTACACGCATTTTAGCGGCGGGTGCGAACTCGCTGCGCTCAAACATAGCGCACCCTTCTCCCGCTAAAATCCGCTCCGATTCGGCTGCGCCAAGGGAGGGCTGCACGGATTATGCATTTCAGGCAATTTGAACAAAATAACCTGTAAATGATTGTGCTTTAATTTATACGAGTGCGTAACGCCAGTTACTATTTGTTTTGGTTTGATGCGCCAAGGCACATCCTATAAATTCGGACGCTACTCAATAAAACTTCAGGCAGCCTGAAGTACCTACAGGCTGCCTGAAAGCACTGCTTGCCGATATTACAGCTTACGCGCCACTTGCACCACTTCAAACACTTCCAGCTGATCGCCTTCGATGATATCGTTGAAGTTTTTCAGCATCAGGCCGCATTCAAAGCCCATGCGCACTTCTTTAACGTCGTCTTTAAAGCGTTTCAGCGAAGCCAGCTCGCCGGTGTGTACCACCACGTTTTGGCGGATTAAGCGGATGTGGGCGTCGCGTTTCACCATGCCGTCGGTCACCATACAGCCGGCAATATTGCCCACTTTGGATACGCTGATTACTTGGCGGATTTCCACGGTGCCGATGATGTTTTCTTTCTGCTCCGGCGCCAACATGCCGCTCATGGCTGCTTTTACATCGTCGATGGCATCGTAGATGATGTTGTAGTAGCGGATTTCCACATCTTCGGCTTCGGCCAGTTTGCGGGCGGAGCCGTCGGCACGCACGTTAAAGCCGATAATCACCGCACCGGAGGCAATCGCCAAGTTAACATCGCTCTCGGTAATGCCGCCCACGCCGCTGTGCAGCACATTTACTTTCACTTCGTCGGTAGACAGTTTTTGCAGGCTGCCGGCCAGTGCTTCGTAAGAGCCTTGTACGTCGGCCTTGATGATCACCGACAGGCTTTGTGCCTGGCTGTCGCCCATATTGTTGAACATGTTTTCCAGCTTGGCGGCTTGCTGTTTGGCCAAGCGCACATCGCGGTATTTGCCTTGGCGGAACAAGGCGATTTCGCGGGCTTTTTTCTCATCGGCCAGCACCATGGCGTCTTCACCGGCATTGGGCACATCAGACAAGCCCAAAATTTCCACCGGAATCGAGGGGCCGGCTTCGTCGATCGGCTTGCCGTTTTCGTCCATCATGGCGCGGATTTTACCGAAGGCGGTGCCCGCCAGCAGCATATCGCCTTTTTTCAGCGTACCCGATTGCACCAGCAAGGTGGCCACGGCGCCGCGGCCTTTGTCCAGCCGCGCTTCCACAATAATGCCTTTGGCCGGGGCGCTTACCGCAGCCTGCAATTCCAATACTTCGGCTTCCAACAGCACGGCTTCGAGCAGCGCATCGATGTTGAGGCCTTTTTTGGCCGACACATCGATAAACTGCACATTGCCGCCCCAGGTGTCCGGCACCACTTCGTGCGCGGTGAGCTCTTGGCGGATTTTTTCCGGGTTGGCCGAATCTTTGTCGATTTTGTTCACCGCCACCACCAAGGGCACACCCGCGGCCTTGGCGTGGGCAATCGCTTCAATGGTTTGCGGCATTACGCCGTCGTCGGCGGCCACCACCAGAATCACAATATCGGTGGCCTTGGCACCACGGGCACGCATGGCGGTAAACGCCTCGTGTCCCGGCGTATCCAAGAAGGTAATCACGCCGCGATCGGTTTCTACATGATAAGCACCGATGTGCTGGGTAATGCCACCAGCCTCGCCTTGTACCACTTTGGCGCGGCGGATGTAGTCCAGCAGCGAGGTTTTACCATGGTCAACGTGGCCCATCACCGTAACCACCGGCGGGCGCGGCAGCACTTCGGCTTCCACCACCACTTCATCGCCATCCGCCAAGAAGGCTTCCGGATCATCCGCTGCTGCGGCTTTGCCGATGTGGCCCATTTCTTCCACCACAATCAAGGCGGTTTCTTGATCCAATACTTGGTTGATGGTGACCATCATGCCCATTTTCATCAGCACTTTAATCACTTCTACGGCTTTTACCGCCATTTTGTGTGCCAATTCGGCCACGGTAATGGTTTCCGGCACCAGCACTTCATGCACCACCGGATCGGTGGGTGCTTGGAAGGCGTGTTGGTTGGGCTCAAGCTTAAGCTGTTTTTTGCCGCCGCGTTTGCCGCTGCGCCATTTATTGTCGTCACCACCTTGGCTGCGGCCACGGCCTTTGCCTGCCTTGCCTTTGGGGGCATCATCGCGCTGGTGGCGCTCTTCTTTTTTGCGTGCCGGCGTTGCGGCACCCGCTGCCGCACCATTGCCGGTGCCGGCCGCCAACGGTGCTTTTTCGCTGGGCTTGGCGCTGCGTTGTTCGGTGGTTTTTTGCTCTTTGGCCGCTTTGGCGTCTTGCACCGCTTGCAGCTTGGCCGCTTCGCGGCGGGCTTGGCGATCTTGTTTTTCTTTCAACAAGGCTTCTTGGTGTGCACGCAAGGCTTCGGCACGGCGTGCCTCGGCTTCGCGCTGTGCCTGTTCTTCGGCGCTGATAATCGGCTTGGCCGCTTCTTCGGCCAGCGCCGCCAATTCGGCTTTGCGTTTTTCGGCACGCACGGCGGTTTTGTCTTTTTTGGCCGCCGCCGGTTTAGCGCTTGCTGCCGCATCGGTTTTGGTATCGGCTTTTGCATCGGCCACAGCAGCGGGCTCAGGCTGCGCTACTTCAGCTTCAGGCGTGCGCTCAGCTTTGGGTGCGGCAGCATGGGCTTTGAGCTTGGCGGCTTCAGCCGCAGCGGCTTCGGCAGAAGCGCGGCGGGCGGCTTCGGCTGCCTGAAGGTTGGCATCCGCAGTTTCTGCGGGCACCACCACCGGCTCTGCCGCGGCCACGGTTTCAACTGGCGCAGGCGTTTCAGCCGCCACTTCCGGCGTAGGCGCAGCCGGTACTTCGGCACGCTCCTCGGCAGGCACCGCAATCACGCGGCGGCGGCGGCGGGTTTCCACCTCTACGCCGCCCACTTTGCTGTGCTCGGTGGCTTTTTTGCGGCTCAAGGTAATGGTGCCGCCGCTGTCTGAGCCGTGCGATTGCTGTAAATAAGCCAAAAGTTGCTGTTTGTCGGCGGAGGTCAGCGCATCGGCGGCGGATTGTTTTGCCACACCGGCACTGGCCAGCTGCTCCAACAAGCGTTGCGCAGACAAGCCCAGCTCGGCGGCAAATTGTTCTACTGTATTGTTACTCATGTGCTTCCCCCTTATGCTTCTTCTTCAAACCAGTGTGCGCGGGCGGCCAATACCACTTTTTTGGCCGTTTCTTCGTCTACACCGGTAATTTCCACCAACTCGTCTAACGACAATTCGGCCAGATCATCGCGCGTGGTGATGCCGGCTTGCGCCAAATCACGCAGCATTTCCTGATCAATACCGTCCAGCGTTTTCATGTCTTCGTCTACATTTTCCAGCTTCTCTTCCGAGGCAATCGCCAAGGTGAGGATGGCATCGCGGGCGCGGTTGCGCAGGGCGTTTACCATATCTTCATCAAAGCCGTCGATTTCCAGCATTTCCTGCACCGGCACATAGGCCACTTCTTCCAAGGTGGCAAAGCCTTCCTGCACCAGCACATCGGCCACGTCTTCGTCTACCCCCAAATGGGCTTGGAATAAATCGCGCAGGGCTTTGTCTTCGGCTTCGTGGCGCTCTTGCGCCTCTTCCACTGTCATGATGTTCAATTGCCAGCCGGTAAGCTCGGCAGCCAAACGCACGTTTTGGCCGCCGCGGCCAATGGCCAGCGCCAATTGGTCTTCGGCCACAATCACGTCTACCGAGTGGTTGTCTTCGTCAATCAGAATACGGGTAACATCGGCCGGGCTTAAGGCGTTAATCACAAACTGGGCGGTTTCCGGCGACCACAGCACCACATCGATGCGCTCGCCTGCCAATTCGTTGGTTACCGCGTTCACGCGCGAACCACGCACGCCGATACAGGTGCCTTGCGGATCGATGCGGCCGTCGTTGGATTTCACCGCAATTTTGGCGCGCATACCCGGATCACGGGCGGCTTCTTTGATTTCCAGCAGGCCGTCTTCGATTTCCGGCACTTCCAGCTCAAACAATTTCACCAAAAATTCGCGCGAGGTGCGGGTGAGCAGCACTTGGTTGCGGTTGCCGATTTGCTCTACGCGCAAAAACAGCGCACGCACGCGGTCGCCGTTGCGGAAATTTTCACGCGGCAGCATTTGGTCGCGCGGCAGCAAGGCTTCGAGGCGGCCGATTTCGATAATCGCGCCGTGGCGCTCTACCCGCTTTACCGTACCCAATACCAAGCTGTCTTTGCGTTGTAAAAAGTCGTTTAAAATCTGCTCGCGCTCGGCATCGCGGATGCGCTGCAAAATCACTTGCTTGGCGGTTTGCGCGCCGATACGGCCGAATTCCACGTTTTCAATCGGCTCTTCGTGGTATTCGCCGATTTGCAATTCAGTGTCCGGGATTTCTTCCTGGATTTCTTCGATGGTTTTCTGGGTATCGGGATAGGTGTAGTCTTCGTCGGCCACAATCAACCAGCGGCGGAAGCTGTGGTATTCGCCGGTTTGGCGATCGATGGCCACGCGCACATCCATGTGCTCGCGGTCGGCCTTTTTCTTGGCCGCGCTGGCCAAGGCAAACTCCAGGGCGCTAAACACCACATCGTTACTGACATTCTTTTCACTGGCCAACGCCTCGGCCAACAACAAAATTTCACGGCTCATGCCATTCTCCCAAACAAGTGCGGCGGCTTTGGCGCCACATTTGCCGCTTCGGTTAATAATTCAGTTAAATCAATCAAAAATCAAATTCCGGCTTAATGCGCGCCTTGTCGATATTGTCCAACGCAATGGCCACGGTTTTGCCCGCGGCCACGGCCGCGCGTTTGGCGCGGCGCACTTCGTTGGCCTCTTCTAAAGTCAACATCACCGCATCGCCTTGCAAGCCATTGATGCGGCCAACAAAATTTTTCTGACCATCCACCGGCAAACGGGTTTTGATTTTGGCCAGCGAGCCGCTAAAGCGCTCGAAATCGGCGGCTTTTGTCAGCGGGCGGTCCAGCCCGGGGCTGGAAATCTCCAGCCGCTGATAATCCACATCTTCCACCAGCAATACACGGCTTAAATGGTTGCTCACCGTGGCGCAGTCTTCCACGGTGATGCCGCCGGGCTGGTCGATAAACACGCGCAAGTCGCCTTGGGCGGTGAGCTCGAAATCCACCAGCTCATAGCCCAAGCCCGGCAAGGTTTTGTCCAGAATATTCTGAATATCCATTGTGCTCCACAGAAACAAAAAAATGGCCCCATGGCCATTTCTCATTATTAAAAACGGCATTGCTGCCGCTTCTCAGTATTTGAAAAACTTTCGGATTTTAACCTATTGGGCAAAAAAAAGAAACTGTCTTGTGCGCTCTTATGTGCTGAAATGGCGATTGGTGCGGATAAGGCTACCTGAAAAATAAATAGCCGCCATTTAAAAAACGGCGGCATTCTGCTTTCAGGCAGCCTTAGAGCAAGCATGGGTTCCAAGAATCCGATCTACGGCTGTATTTTTTGTTTTTCCTGCACCGATTGTTGCACTAAACATCCACCACAAGAAAGATTGTAACTGAAGATACGCACTTATTGGTAAAGGCTGCCGGAAACCATCAAATCCGTCATTGCCAAACTTGATTCGGCAATCTATTGACAAAATTACAGTGAAACGAAGCGAATTATTTTAAAAATCTATATGCTGTATTTATATGCGTTTTTTATCGTTTTACCTTGCGCTTCATGGCCGCGCGGCCACTTACTTTTCTTTGCTTCGCCAAAGCAAAGTAAGCAAAAGAAAGGCGACCCCGGTTGCAGGTTTGCTGCGCAAACTTCCCTCACTACACATGCTTTTGGCGGCGGGCGCTAGTCGCTGCGCTCCGGACCGCCCTTTTCTCCGCCAAAACCATGTTCCGTTCGGCTGCGCCAAGGGGAAGGCTGCACAGATTTTTCGTTTCAAGCAGCTTAAAACAAATATAGTTTGTAAATAGCAGCGCTTTATACGCGTGTGTAACTTCAATTGTAAGCAATCTCTAAATCGCCGCCACCAAATTTTCCACCATTTGCGCCGAATGGCCCGCGGCGGTTTGCAGGAATTCGTCGAAGCTTTGGCTGGCGGCTTCGTCGGCGGCATCGGAAATGGCGCGCACAATCACAAACGGCGTGGCCAATACCTGGCAGGTTTGTGCAATCGCCGCCGCTTCCATCTCCACCGCCTGCACGTCGGCAAAATGTCGGCGGATGGTGTCGATTTTGCTGCGTTCGTGAATAAACGCATCCCCGCTCACCACCAGCCCTTCTACAATCGCCGCACCGGCAAACGCCGCCGCGGCTTGCCGCGCCGTTTGCAGCAATGCCGCATCGCTGGCAAAGCGCGGCGGCTGTTGCGGCACTTGGCCGGGCACATAGCCAAATGCGGTTACATCCACATCGTGGTGTGCGGCTTCGGCACCCAGCACCACATCGCCCACTTTCAAACCCGCGCCCAAGCCACCGGCACTGCCGGTGTTGATGACGCAAGCGGGTTTAAATTGCTGAATCACCAAGGCTGTGGCCACCGCAGCATTAACCTTGCCGATACCGCTGAGCACCAACACCACCGGTTTGCCTGCCAATAGGCCGGTGTGAAACACAATCTGGCCGCTATGCTGGCTTTGCGCCTGCTGTAAGCGGCTTTGCAGTAAATCCAGCTCCGGCTGCATGGCGCCGATAATGGCAATGGGGGCTTGTGTGGGTGTATTCATATATTAACTTTATAAACAATAGGTTGGAGATAAGAGTAGGCTACCTGAAAGGCTTGAGGCAGCTTACTTTAAAGAGCGGCTAAACATTTTAAGGGCAGCGGTAACGTACGGTATCACCCATGGCGGTGCGCTCGGTTAAGCGCTTGCCGTCGGCAGACAGCGATAAGCGCACGCTCAGCGGATACGCAGCGCCGGTTTCGTCTTGCATGCGCACCTGCAAGGTGGTGTCGTGCGGGCCTTTTCCACTCACCTTCACCACCGCCCCACCCGCTTCAAAATAATGCAACTCGCGGCGGGTAATTTTTAATATCGAATCATCATCATGGCTGCGGCAGTATTGCAGGCTGGCTTTCCAAGTGCCAACAAAACCGCCGGGCACTTCGGCCTTGCCTTGTGCTTGCGCCAAACCGGCCACACCCAACACCAAGGTGAAAATCATTTTACGCATTGTTTGCTCCTTGATTTTAAATGCCAAAGTGACATACTCATTTATTAAAGGCTGCCTGAAAGGCTTCAGGCAGCCCCGTGTTTACGCCGATAATAATCCGCAATCGCTGCCATTTGCGCCTTATCGTGCGGCTTCAGTGTTTGCCGCAGCTGCTGCAAACGCATAAGGGTAAGCTCTTGGGTTTCCATTTGGGCGCAGGTGGCGGCGCTTTCGGCTTGTGTTTGCGCCATCAGCGCGTCCAGCATCGCCAGCACTTCGGCATAGCCAATGACGGTGTCGCTCACAATACGTCCAGCCGTTTTTGTACGCCATGCACATCGGCAAACACATTGTTGGCGCCCAGCCGTTGCAGCCACTGGGTGCGGGTGAGCAAATCGGTGGGTTGCTGGCGCAGACCGTACACCAAAATGGGCACGCCTTTTTCCTGATAAATTTCCAGCAATTCTTCCAGCGATTCCTCACCGGAAGAGTCGACATAAATCACGCTGGAAAAATCCAACACCAGCGCTTTTTCCGGCACATTGGCCAGCATATCGTCGATTAATTTTACCGCACCGAAAAAGATGGCGCCGGTGAGTTTATAAGTGGCCACGCCGTCTTGGTGGGTGTTGGCCGGCAGCTGGGTTTTCTCGGCGGTGGAAAGGCTGGAAATGCGGTAGATAAAGATAAAGCAGGCAAAGAAAATCCCCACTTCCACCGCCACGGTTAAATCCACCACCACGGTGAGCACAAATACCGACAATAAAATCAGCCGGTAAGGCAGCCTGAAGGTGCGCAAGCGGGCAAATTCGCGCCATTCGCCCATATTCCACGCCACAAACATCAAAATGGCGCTGAGCGCGGGCAGCGGAATATATTGCGCCAAAGGCGCGGCCACCAGCACCACCATCAGCAAGGCCAACGCATGTACCATGCCCGCCACCGGGCTGTTACCGCCGTTTTTGATGTTGGTAACGGTGCGGGCAATGGTGCCGGTGGCGGGCATGCCGCCGAAAAACGGCATCACCATATTGGCAAAGCCTTGCGCCAGCAGCTCCTGATTGGAATCGTGTTTGTCGCGTATCATGCTGTCGGCCACGCGCGCGCACAGCAGCGATTCAATCGCCCCCAGCACCGCCAGCGTCATCGCCGGTAAAAACAGCCCTTTCACCATCGCCCAGCTGTAATCGGGCACGGTAAATTCAGGCAGCCCTTGCGGTATGCCGCCAAAGCGGCTGCCGATGGTTTCCACATTCAGCCCAAACAGCGCCACCAACAGCGTGGCCACCACCAATGCCACAATCGAGCCGGGAATCAGCGCCAGCGAGCCGGATACGCGCGGCAGCATGCCGGTTTCTTCAGGCAGCGTTATTTTACGCTTCATGGTTTGCTGCCAGCCCACAATAATCCCCAGCGACAACAAGGCCACCGCCAGCGCCGCACCGTTCCAAGTGGGCAGCGCCTGCCACAGCGTTTGCATCAGCGCAAAAAATTCCGCCGGTGCCTGCCCTTCAATACGCAGTCCCAGAAAATCTTTGATTTGCGACAAGCCGATCAGCACCGCAATGCCGTTGGTAAAGCCGATAATCACCGCCACCGGGATAAATTTAATCAATACCCCCATGCGCAAAAAGCCCATCAGCCACAGCATCACGCCCGACATAAACGTGGCCAGCAGCAGCCCGCCCACACCGTATTGCGCCACAATGCCGTACACAATCACAATAAACGCCCCGGCCGGGCCGCCGATTTGCACGCGCGAGCCGCTGAACAGCGAAATCAGAAAACCGGCAATAATGGCGGTAAACAAGCCCGCTTCCGGCTTTAAGCCGCTGGCAATCGCAAATGCCATCGCCAAAGGCAGCGCCACCACGCTCACGGTTAAGCCCGCGCCCACGTCTTTAATCAAACGCTCGCGGTTATAGCCGGACATCAATTCATATAATTTGGGGTTGAAACGGGTGGTGAATTTCATAAACTGCGGCCCGCAGAAGCTAAAAGTTAAGAAAGTGTAAATTATGCGCGATTGCCGCCGCAAAAGCCATGCCTTGCGCTGATTTAATCTATGTCCCTGCTTTACATCAATTAAGGCTGCCTGAAAACAATGGCACAGAACAGAATATTGGCCGCCCGCGGCCATTGTGATTACACTAGCACCTATTCCCACCCACGGACACCGGCCATGAGCGCACCCGCGAAACGTTTTTTAACCACCTTCGTTGCCCCCAAGCCCAACAAAACCCTGATTCAGGCGATGACCCGGATCAACCGCTGGCTGAATCTCTACGGCACGCCCGGCCTGCGCGACGTACCCTATCTTAATCGCTTGCCCTTGGTGCGCGGCCTGTGCGACATCCGCCATATCGACTTACCCGCCGCCGACGATGCCCGTCTAAAGGCCACGCTGGCCGCCGATGGCATGGTGTTTATCACCCCCAACCACCCCGAATTTTTTACCGACTGGATGCTCGACAAAGAACTTGCCGCCCGCTACGCGCCGATGATGGCCAATTGGGCCACCCACGATATTGTCAACGGCATGGGGCGCTGGGGGCAAAAGTTCTGGCTGGCCAACAACCTGATTGCACAAGTGCCGGGCGACACCGAGCAGGCACTGGCATATTCGATTGACACCGCCGCCACCGGCACACCGGTGCTGCTGCACCCCGAAGGCAGCGTGCATTGGCAGGGCGACCACATCAACACCCTGTTTCAAGGCGCCGCCAAAATGGCCTTGCAGGCCGCCGCGCAAAGCAGCAAGCCCGTATTTATCCAACCGTTGATTTGGAAACTGAAATTTATCCGCAATGAAGAAAGCGCATTGCATGCAGAAATGGCGCAGGTGGAGCGGCAATTGCAAATCGAAGCCAAACCCTTCTTAAGCCTGCCCTTGCGGCTGGCGCGGCTGTACCGACATGTGCTGTGGCTGCGTTTTCAGAATATGGGCTTTGCGCCGCCGCGCCAATTGAGCTTTTTTGCAGCCCAAGACGTGCTGCTGGAAAAATTATTGCTCTCGCTCAACGAATTCGGTACCTTTTCAGGCAGCCTGAATGAACAGGCCAAGCAAATGCTGGCCGCCATCCGCCAAGCCGAAAAAAACGGCCAAGCCATCGACCGCATGACCCGCCGCCGCCGCCGCGAGTTGGCGTTTATTCTGCGCAATCCGCAAGAGGTATACCACCAGCCGCGTTGGCAGCAAGAACACATCGCCGAATGCCTCAAGCGCCTGCGCTGCGACCATTTGGCTTGGGGCGGTATGGGCAATAAAATCCACCGCTTTGTGCCGCGCCCAGTGGGTGGACGCAACGCCCATATCCGCGTTGCCGAGCCGCTAAACATCCGCGCCCTGCTGGCAGAACAACCCGAGCTGGACACCGCCGCCCTCACTGCCTTATTGCAACAACAGATGCAACAGGCATTGGATCAGCTCAATGCCGAATTAAACACCGCCCGGCCGCCGCAGGAGTATGCCAATCCGTTTGTGCTGTAAGGCTGCGTTTTCAGGCAGCCTAGGATGACTATTTACTTACTGGAGATATGCACTCGTATAAGTTTTAAAGAAGCGCAGCCATCTACAGGTTATTTTGTGCAAATTACCTGAGACGTACAATCCGTGCAGCCCTCCCCCCTAGCGCAGCCGAATCGGAGCGGATTTTAGCGGGAGAAGGGTGCGCTATGTTTAAGCGCAGCGAGTTCGCACCCGCCGCTAAAATGCGTGCAGATGAGGGAAGTTTGGCGCAAGCCAAACCTGCAACCGGGGTCGCCTTTTTTTGCTTACTTTTTTTGGTGAGGCAAAAAAAGTAAGTGGCCGCGCGGCCATGAAGCGCAAAGTAAAATGATAAGCAACGAATACAAAAATGCAGCCTATTTTTAAATAATCCTTTTCGTTT
>RRZU013430092.1_pt1 | contig 11659 bp, 12 predicted proteins | sample 2165561 | NCBI WGS metagenome assembly RRZU01 (sample SAMN10456909, study PRJNA506462) | wastewater metagenome | isolation source: wastewater sludge | place: USA: Moscow, Idaho | reverse complement strand
CGTCGGTGAAGATGTCGGCGAGCAAGGCGGTGACGGTTGCGGTCTCGGCGAGTCGGGCGGCGACAACATCCGGGTCGAGATGCACGACGATCGGCTGGCCTGCGATCTGGTCGGCTGTCGGCGCGGGCGGGATCGTCCAGCGCCTCTCGGGATCTGCAGGCCGCACGGTACTGGGACCGGTGTCTCCAGAACCGAGCGCATGGATGGTGCGATAGACCTCTGCTTCGTCGAGTCCGAGGAGCCTGTACACCTTGGTCAACGTCGTGATCTCGTCGGGTGTCACCTGTCCATCAGCGGCAGCGACGTCCACCAGAAGCCGCCCGATTGCCGCCCGCTGCGGCCCGGCGAGCGCTTCCAGGCGACGCTTCATGCCCTCGAGCGCCGGCTTGCCGGCGGTCAACCAGAGCAGGTGGGCGTTGAGGCGACGGCGTTCGAACTCGTCGAGCCCCAACACCGTCTCGATGTGCTCGGCGACCTGCGCTCGCTCCTCCGATGAGACCGACCCGTCAGCGGCGGCCACAACCGCGGTCAGGTGGACGAGTGTTGCCGCCGCCGCGTAGCCGGGAGACGGCGCCATCGGTGCACCGCTGGCCTGGGCGAACAACACTGCGGTCGAACCGGGCTTCGGTGTCGCCGCCCCAAACCGGACGTCAGGCTCCAAGCCGGCCCCGAACTTCTCGACGAGGCTCGCAATGCTTACAGCATCAGCCTTCACAAGCTTGGCCTCATGCCCGGGCGACCACAGCGCCACGAGGTCGTCGAACGCGACGACCGACGGCCCATCGCCGGTGTGCCGTCGAACCCAGTCGCGGACCCGCCCGATGGACTCACTTGTTCCGCCAGAGACAAGTTCGGCAGGAAGTAACCCCGCCGCTCGCGGTGATCCCGCTGACTCTGGGTGACGGCCAAGGAAACGGCTGTAGGCGTCGAGCTCGTCCGTGCAGGTTGCCGCGATATCGCTCAGCTTGTTCCCCGGGCCGCTTAGCCCCGTGATGTCGGGGATCGTCGCCAGCCGATGGTGGATCTGTCCACGGAATCCCGCCGATGCTGGTTGGTAGGACACTTCGACCACGGCTTTTGGTACCGGCACGACCATTCCCTCGCCGAATCGCGCGGCATACCGGAGCTTGAAGAGCGCATCGAACTCGTCGGGGCACCGCTTGGCCGGTGTGCGCAGGTACGCCTCGGGATGAGTGCGCGCCAAGCTGAGCGCCCAGTTCGCTGGTATCGGTCGACCCGCAGCCACGAAGCGGCCGAGCCCAATCTGGATCGTGAGCGGGACCTTCCAAGACCTCGGGATGGTTCGGTAGTCGGGTGGCGAAATCGGATCGTGTACTGCCTGCATCACAGTCAGCAGCTCGAGAAAGCCCGTCGCGTACATGTCGATCGAGCTGGACGCCGGCCCGTAGACCGCGTGGAGCCGCTTGACCTCGGCGACGATGACAGCGAGCTCAGGGTTGGACGCGTCGAGTCGCAAATCGACAATCGCTCGCCGCTCCAGCCCGTAGAAGTACAGGACCACATAGCCGGCCTGGACCGACTGATCTCGGCTACCGGCGAGCCAGCTCAGATAGGCCGACCGGCATTGCTCAGAGATGTCCGCGTATGACGGCCAATAGTGGAGACCACGACCCTGCCAGTCGGGGCGGGCCCAGTCGACTCGCAGACGCGGATCGATCAGGGCCGGCTCAACGCCCTGCCCCCCAGCCGATGCCAGTCCGCTGCCGACGTAGGCCAGCCCGCCCGGAATCTGTCGCCCGGCGACCGTGACCACTGCCCCCTGGGGCACCCAACCTCCGCTGGGCGCAGCTCGCTGGGGCGCAGCCCGCGTCGTGCTTTGGGGTGGACGCTGAGCAGCGAGACCCAGATTGGTCTGCACGCGTCGGCGGAACATCACCACCGCCCTTTGAGCGTGCATTCGACTCCCACAGTTCCCACCATCGGTGCTCACTGTGACATCCCAGGCCGGTACACGCGGCCGACACCCAACGCGAGGTGCATCGCGGTGTTCGGGAAGTGTCGGCTACACCGGCGTTCGAAGAGTCGTGACGAGCTCCCGAGTCGGATCTGGGTGGCTCTCACCTAGCTCAACGATGAACCTGCCTGGAGCAGGATTCGATTCGTCATCACGCCACATCCGGTCCAGATGGTCGCGCAGCTCGCCAGCATCCGCATCGATGTGCGGTCCGACAAGCGCGCCCACCTGTGCAAGCAAGGCCCACGGATCTTGCTGAGTGTCGATGTCATGATCTGCAATCACATCGGCCAGTGTCTTGGTGTCCTCGGCCAGGGCGAGCGCAGCGATTGCCCCGAACAGCACCGCTGGCATGACACACGTCTTCGGTTGCTTTGGATTGCACCACGGCCACAACGACGGCGGCTCTGGCACGAGGATCTCAGCTTGCTCGGACGCCTTCTCGAGAGTGTCTCGAACGTCAGCCCATGTGCGCGCCGGATCCGAGTCCCACAGCTCCAGAGGTCGTCCAGTGAGCCCTTCGAGCACCGTTCGTGACTCTCGCAGTCGCAACGCGAGGTCCTTTTGCTCGCGGTACGCAACCGGAGTCGTCCTTTGCTCACAGCCAAGCGCCAGAACGAGCCCTCGCCAGACCGTGCGACGACCCGGGTCGGGGGCGTGCGGGTCTGCCGGCCTCCACCGACCATCGAGTTGCCCCATCGCAGCCTCGAAGAGATCCACATCCTCAACGCTACGCCAGTCATCCATGCCAAAGGTTCAACTCCCGCGGCCGGTTCGAACCTGACCAACTCGCTCTCAAGGAATCGAAACAGCTCTGAGGTTGCCGGTCTGCGTCGCCCCGGCAAGGCAGTCAGTCCGGGAGGCTCGCAGCGATCGCCGGTGCGCCTTGGGCCAGTCGGTGAACCCGCTGGCGGGTGACCCCGATCGCCGTGCCGATTTCGGCCAAGCCCATGCCCTCGCCGCGGCTTTGGGCGATTGCTTCTGCGGGATACTGGCCAGGGTCACCATCGCCTGTCGGCGGTTTCGATCTGGGCGGCGGCGGTGGTGCACGGGTCTGCCGGCGGGAGCTTGTGGAGCGAATCGATCTCTCTGGGGGTTAGTGCGGTCGCGATCGACACGGTGTCACCGGTACCGGTGATGTCAAGGGTGGGGTTGACAGAATCGGGTGCCGCCTGTTCGGAGACGGCATCATGTGTACGTGGCTGGCGAACTGGTACTCGACACTGCCGTGTACGGCTTCCACCAGGTCGACCGCCTCCTGGGACTGAGCGGTGGCACCGCCCGCCGCTGGATCGACGGCTACGAGCGCTCCGGCCAGAGCTACGAGCCGGTTATCCGCCGCGAGCCCACCGGCGTCGAGCTCGTGACGTGGGGCGAGTTCGTAGAGGCGCAGCTGCTCGCCCAGTACCGAAGCGAAGGCGTCCCGATCAACCGGATGCGGCCTGTGGTGATGCGGCTTCGCGAGGAGCTCGGGATCGATTATCCGCTGGCGTGGAGAAAGCCCTTCGCGTCGATGCGCGAGCTTGTGTTCGACATGCAGGTCGCCACCGAACTTCCCGGCCGGCTGTGGATCGTGGAGAGAACCGGCCAGCTGGTCCTGACCCCACCTGCCCAGGGCTTCTATGACCAGGTCTCGTGGCACAAGTCGGGCTACGCCGAACGAATCCACCCGCTCGGCCACGGGCACCCGGTGGTGTTCGACCCCCAACGCGGTTTCGGGGAACCGGTCGTGGGCTCGATTCGCACCGCCATCATCGCCGAGCAGCTCCGCGCCGGCGACAGCGCCGAGGGCCTCGCCCGAGACTTTGGGCTCACCCTCGACGACATCGACGCAGCCGCAACATGGGAAGCATCGGTCGCCGCCTGACCGCCCCCGGGTGAGCGGCGGAACGATCGTCCCTATAGGTGATGGCACCTCACCGCTATTTCGTAGACGAGAACCTGATCGCTGTCGGCCGGGCCCTAGCCCTCGTCCGAGACGACGTGGTTCATCCGGGTCACCCCGATCTGCTCGATATCCCGCTCGGAGCGAAGGACCCTGACTGGCTGCCACTGGTCGGTTCGGAAGGGCACGACCTGGTCGTGATCTCTCGCGACCGCAAGATCCGCACGAAGCCAGGTGAGCGCAAGCTGTTCGACGAAAGCGGTGTGAGGGCCATTTTTCTGACGGGCTCCAAGGACATGTCGAAATGGGGCACCTTCGCTATGCTCGTGGCCCGGTGGGGCGCAATGGATACCAAGGTTCAGAAGGCGGGCAAGGGTCCTTGGGCCATGAGTTTGGCCAACAACAATTTCAAGGCGCTCTGAACGGCGCGCCACGAGTAACTGTGCGGCTCTCACGTTGTGGTTGTGGTGATAGGTCGTAAACGCCGGTCGGTGTGTTGAACGTATGGTGATTTGATGTCGGTAGCCCGGTCACTCCTCCTGTTCGTACTCGCGGCGTTGGCGGAGATTGGCGGCGCATGGTTGGTGTGGCAGGGCGTTCGTGAGCATCGGGGAGTTGCGTTCATCGGTGCCGGCATCGCCGCACTGGGCGCGTACGGCTTCGTAGCCACGCTCCAGGACGAGAACGACTTCGGCAGGATCCTGGCGGCCTACGGCGGCATCTTCGTGGCCGGTTCCCTGGCCTGGGGAATGGTCGTCGACGGGTTCCGCCCCGACCGTTTCGACTTCGTCGGGGCGTCGATCTGCCTGGTCGGCGTCGCGGTGATCATGTACGCCCCTCGGTAGACGAAATCTGCATTCGCGCTTGACCTTCGAGTCGACTTGAAGATTTACCGTGGGCCGGGATGACCGCGACCTACCAGATCGCCGAGGTGGCCCGCCGCAGCGGGTTCCCGGCCAGCACCCTGCGCTATTACGAAGATGTCGGTCTCGTAGCTCCCGCAGAGCGCACCGACGCCGGCTACCGGCTCTACGACGACCGGTCGCTGACCAAGTTGGCGTTCATCGCCCGCGCCAAGCAGCTCGGCTGCACGCTGGAAGAGATCGCCGATCTGGTCACCGCGTGGGAGGGCGAGCAGTGTTGGCCGGTCCAGGCCCGGCTCCGAAGCCTCGTCGAATCGAAGATCTTGGAATCCCAAGGCCGTCTCGTCGAGATGATGGCCTTCAGCGCCCAGCTCCGGGAGGCCGCCACCGCGTTGAGCGGCCACACCCCGGACGGACCGTGTGACGACGACTGCGGGTGCACCACCGAGCCCTCCTCGCCGTCATCGTCCGCGGTCCAGCTCACCAGCAAGCCCGCCGATGCGGCCCCGCCGATCGCTTGCACCCTGGGCGACGCGGACATGCCAAAGCGGCTCGACGCCTGGCAGGAGGCGTTGGCGCCTGTGGTGGCTCGCACCGCAATCGACGACGGTGTGCGTCTTACGTTCGCCTCGGGTGCGTCTCTGGCGCGCGTCGCCGACCTGGCGGTGGCCGAGCAGGCCTGCTGCATGTTCTTCCGCTTCTCGGTCACTGTCGATGGTCGTGGTGCCGCCCTCGAAGTGACTGCTCCGACTGAAGCTCGAGAGATCGTGTACTCGCTGTTCGGGGGGCCGTCGTGACCGGCTCGTCGGCGACGCGGGAGGGAGGCGGCCTCGTCGGACTCGGGGTCGCCGCGTGTGCGGCGTGCTGCGCCGGTCCGATCCTGGCGTTCCTCGGGGGTCTGACCATCGCGGGCCTGGCCAGCACCCTGGTGATCGGGGTCGCCGGCCTGGCTATTGCCCTGGTGGCAGGCACGGCCTGGTTCATCGTCAGAAGACGGCGGCGCAACGCCTGCCGCGATGGTGCGGCCGGCGGGCCGGTCTCCGTCGCTTCGCCTACCGCCAGGGCGCCGAGATGACCGCCACCGATCGCGCTCGGCGCGCCGCAGCGATCTTCCTCCTGGTGACCGCAGGGCTCTTCGTCGTTGGTGTCAGCCTCGAAGGCGACAACCACAGCGAGACGTCAGAAACCGTTGATGCCGACCAATCAGCCGGCGGGTCCGAGGAACCCCATGCTGAGGCAGGCCACGAGGACGGTGAGGCCTCGACCAGCGAAAGTCAGGGGGAATCTGGCGAAGGCGAGACGGTGCTGGGCATCGATGCAGAGTCGCCGGCGACCGTGACCCTGGCGGTCCTCGCTTCGGTGGCCCTGGCGGCGGGCCTGTGGTTCACGAAACGCCGCTCGGTAGCGATCGCCTCCATCGTCGTCGCGAGTCTGTTCGCCTTGTTCGACATCGCCGAAGTCGTCCATCAACTCGACGGGTCGAGCACCGGGCTCGCTGGCTTGGCCGGCCTACTCGCTATCGGCCACATCGCCTCTGCGGTGCTCGCCGGCCTCTCCGTGCGGATGCGGTCTTCCTAGGCGTCCTGCCATTGGTGGGGGCCGAGGATGATCCCGTGGGGCGACGCGGCCGAGGAGCGCGGCGGCGACCGTCCAGGCGGTGAGGTCGATGAACGCGGCCGTGGGTGAGACCGTGCTCTCGAGGAGATCGGAGGGAGCGCAGGTTCAGCTCGTCCGAAGGGCTAGCGCCCTCGCACCTCCGTCAGGTACTCACGCAGGCGGAGACCCGGGGCGACTCGCTCGACGGTGCGCTCGAGCGATCGAGCAAGCTGGTCGCCGTCAACGCCCGACGATGGCGCTAGCGGCATCGAGATCTCGAACCAGCACTCGGTCCCATCCCCACGATCGACCATCTCGTGGGCGTCGACGCCCGCCCTGGCCGCGAACATACGCACCGCATCAGCACTCTCGGACGGTCCGCTGAACCGTAAGACCCGGATTGCCTCCACTGCCGACCCCCCCGGCTCTGCCCAGCTGACTCAAGAGTAGGTGCTGTCTTGCGAGCATATACAGATCTGTCTAGTCAGTTTGCGACGGATGACGGGGTGAAGTCGGGGTCGGCCGGAAGCACGATCTCGAACACGGGCTGGGGCCCGACGGCGCGAAGCAGCAGACGCCCGCCCTCGCCTTCTACCAACCGACGGGCCATTGCCAGGCCGATACGACCGGGTGCAGTGGGTCGCCCCGCGAACACCGACACTCGGTCGGTGACGCCAGGTCCGTCGTCGCTCACCGAGATGACCAGCGCGCCGGGCAATCGATGCGTGCCCAGTCGCACCGCGCCTTTGCCGTGGGCGACGGCATTGTCGACAAGTACGGCGAGGGCCTGTCCGATCGCAGCGGCGGACGCGTGGGCCGGTGGGCCCTGGTCGATCGGACCCAATTCCAACGAACGTTGGTCGGCCGTGAGCAACCGCTCGACCCGCGCAGCGGCGCCATCGATGAGCGCCTCGATGTCGAGCGGCCCACGGTCCTGGGGGTGCCCGCGGGCGATTGCGAGGAGGTGCTCGACGGTCGCTTCGAGGCGGTCGAGATCGGCGATGGCCGATTGGAGCAGTCGACCCCGGTCGGCGGCCGGACGGTCGGCTTCCTGCTCGATCGCCAGGCGAAGGCTGGTGAGTGGTGTGCGGAGTTGGTGGGAGGCCTCGGCGCTGAAGGCCTGCTCTCGTTCGAGGAGCCCGCCGAGGCGCTCGGCGGTGGTGGACAGGGCAGAGGCGACTTCGTCGAGTTCGGCGATCCCTGACGAGGGCGCCCGGCTGGTGAAATCACCGTCACCGAGTCGCACTGCTGCGTCGCGCAGGTCCGACACCGGTTCGGCCAGGCGGCTGGCCAGGTTGCGGGCGACGAGAGCCGACAGGGCGAGGGCGAGCGCGGCGAGGCCCACCATGACCAACCAGGCGGAACGGAACTCTGCGGCCGTTACGCTCGCGGGCTCCGCCGCCCGGAGGGCACCGACGGTGCGGCCGTCGACCGCTACAGGGATGGCGGCCACCAGGTTGCCCCGGTCGCTGCCGCTCGCTTCGGTGCCGGTAAGGGCCCGTCGCACGAGCGGGTCGGCCGTGATGGGACCGTCGCCGGCGACGCGTTGTCCCGAAGTGTCGTACACGCCCAGCACGAGGGAGGACTCGACCCTGGGCAGCTCGACCCCAGGTTGGGTGAAGTCTGCCGGGAGCGTGGCCGCTGCGAGGTCCGCTGCGCGTTCGAGCTCGAGCTCGGTCTGGTCGAGGTATCGACTACGGACCGCGAGCGCTAACGGCACACCGAACAGAACGATGGCGAGGAGCGTGACGAGGATGGTGGAGGCGAAGATGCGCCGTCGCATCAGGCGGGCCCGTCCAGCTCGAGCCGGTACCCGACCCCGCGGAGTGTGGTGATGCAGCTCGGCTCTCCCGGTTGTTCGCCGAGCTTGCGGCGAAGCGCGGCCATGTGGACGTCGAGGCGCTTGGTTGTGCCGAACCAGTGCTCGTCCCACACCTCGGCCATCAACATCGAGCGGGTGACTGCTTGGCCGGCGTGGGTGGCCAAGCTGATCAGCAGTGCCATCTCGAGATTCCTCAACAGGACTTCGTCGCCGTCGACCCAGACCCGGCGTGCGGCTCGGTCGATGGTGACGCTGCCGACGGTCAGCGGTGCGTCGGCGTTGTGCTGTCGCCGTAGCTGGGCTCGGACCCGGGCTAGGAGCTCGGTCAACCGGAACGGCTTGGTGACGTAGTCGGCGGCGCCGGCGTCGAGGCCGATGACCACATCGATCTCGTCGTCGCGGGCGGTGAGCATCACCACCCGCAGTTCGGGCTGGCGCTCGAGGAGAATCCGGCACAGGTCGACCCCGTCGGTGTCGGGCAAGCCGAGGTCGAGCAGCACCACATCCGGCCGGTACTCAACGGCCAACAACACCGCCTGGGCACCGTCGGGAGCGTGTGCGGTGCTGTAGCCGTGCGCCTCCAGCGCCTGCACCAGGTTCGATGCGATCCCTGGGTCGTCCTCGACAACCAGGATCCGGGCGGCGTCCATCGCCGGCCAAGTATGACCGGCGATGGACGCTGAGGGACCTGGCTCGGAGCTCAACGCCGCGCCTCAGGCGCCGGGACCGCCATGCAGCTCGCTGGCTCGTTGCGTGGCGATCGCCGCCTCGTCGAGGAGCCGGCGGGCGTCGGCACGCTCCTCCCGGGCCTTGGCCTCGTCCTCACGGGCGATCAAAGTCGCTTCGACCTCCTCGGGCGTCGCGTCGACCCTCGTCACGCCGAGGTAGATGACCAGGCCGAGAATGATGCTGAGCATGACGGCGCTGGTCCCGGTGGTGCCGAGGGCCAGCCCGCCGGCGCTGCGGGGTTGCGACATGAAATCACCGATGGACGCGCCCAGCGGCCGGGTGAGGATGTACGCGGCCCAGAACGCGAACACCGCGTTCAGCTTGAGGTACCGGTAGGCCAAGCCGATCAGGGCGATCATGCCGCCGAACATGAGGGCCGACTTCCAGTAGCCAAGGTTGAGGCTCTCGGCCACCAGGTCGCCGGCGGCGGTGCCGAGGGCGAAGGTGAACAGGATCGCCGACCAATAGAACGCTTCGCGCTTGGATGTGTGGATGGTGTGGATCGACAGTGTCCGCTCGCTCGAGTACCACACCGAGAACGTCACGGCGAGGGCGATGGCGAACAGGGTGGTGGTCACCCGCAGGCTGACGCCGAAGTTGTCGACCAGGTTGTCGGTGATGAGTGTGCCGACGACGCTGATCAGCACGACGGTGAGCCAGTAGAAGGACGGCACGTACCTTCTGGCCCGGAACTGGAAGAACAGCGCGACGGCGAGGAGGCCGCTCATTATCAACGTCGTTCCGGTGAGTCCGAGGTTCAGGTTCTCGGCCAGGAAGTCGGCCGCGGTCTCGCCGACGGTCGTGGCACAGATCTTGATGATCCAGAAGAAGATCGTGACTTCCGGAACCTTGTTCAACATCTGGACGGCGACCCGCTTGGTCGAGGGCTTCATGTGCAGTTCCTTTGCGGTGGACGGAGGGAACCGTCGCTGTCAACGTCGAGCGAGCGGTCCGTGGTGCTGGCGGGATCGTCGCCGAGTCGGCGTTCACCGCGTCCCTGCGCTTGGTCAACGGACGGTTAATCCCACTGCCACCGAAGAATCGACCGGCCCTACGTCTTTGGTGCTGCCCTCCTGCCGCCTTCAACTTCGGGCACGTCCCGGTAGAGACCCAGCAGGAGCAGGTCGTAGGTGACCTTGGTGGCGCCGGCGATCAGGAGCGGCCAGCCGAAGGTGGTGCGGGTGAGGAGCGCACCGGCAAGTAGCGGGGTGGCCGCCGACGCGAGGCTGCGGGGGACGTTGGTGACGCTGGCGGCGGCCGCCCGTTCGTCGGCGGGGACGACGGCCATGACGAACGACTGCCGGGCGGGCACGTCCATCTGGGCGAACAAGGCCCGGACGAGCAGCAGGGCGATGGCGATCCCGCCGCTGGGTGCGAAGGCGGCCAGCATCAGCAGGAGGTTGGCCGGGATGTGGGTGAAGACCATCGTTCTGACCAGGCCGATCCTTCGGGCGAGCCGAGGCGCGAGCAGCTGTGAGCACCCACCGAGCATCCCGGCGGCGAAGAACACGGTTGCCGTTGTCGTCGCCGACAGATCGAAGCGCAGGTGCAGCCAGAGCACGAGCAGCGAGGTGACCACGAACCCGCTGCCGGCCGAGTCGAGGCTGAACAGACCAGCGAGCTCGAGCACGGTCCGACGGGAGGAGTGCAGGACCTTTCGACGCGTTGCTGGGTCGGACGCCGCGGGTACCCCATCCGGGTCCCGGTGGAGGCGGCGGTAGATGATCAGGATCACCAGTGCGGCGAAGCCGTAGGACAGGAACGAGGCCCGCTGCACGCTCGTGACCGCGACGTCGCCCCACGAGGCGATGACCTGTGGCAGGCCCGAGGCCAGTGCACCGAAGGCTCCGGCGAACGTGCCCGCCAGGTTGTAGACGGCGTAGAGGTGGGGGCGGTCGGCGGCGTCGACGTGACCTGCCACGTAGGCCTGCTCGGTGGGGAGAAAGACGCTCACGTCGCCCGCCGACGGGTTGAGCGTGCCCACCACTGCCACGACGAGCAACGGCCAGAACAGGGTGAACGCCGCGAAACCGGCGCCGGTTGCAGCCATCACGCCGCACGCCACCAACAGGAGTGTCCGCAGCGAGTGGCGGTGCGCCCGCAGGCCGAACCCAGTGGTGAGCACGGCGGAACCGAGGAGGGTGCCGGTGACTATGGCACCGACCTGCACCGGCGTGAAGCCGAGGTCGATGAGGTACTGCGCCAGCAGCACGCTCACGAAGCCGTCGGCAAACCCTCGGATCGCTCGTCCGGCATCGATGCGGGTGACATCGGGGGTTGCCGAGATCGGGAGCAGTCGGAGGTTGGCCACGCGGTATCGGTCTAACGCGCTCAGCGCCCCAGGGAAGCAGCCATGCCTGACGCATGATCAGCCGGACGTGCGCCGACGGGTCAGATCGCAGCGTCGACCCGAGGAGCGCCGCCTCCTCCATCGACCATCGGGATTTGCCGTCTGTTGACCGTGCGCGGCGTGTCGCGGAACCTCGGCTCCGCGACGCTCCGAAAGACCGTCCTTCTATGGCGGTGTTGCCCGCCGTCGGCGAGCAAGTAGTCGACGACCGGAGACGCGCCAATGCAGTCCGACTCATCTGTACTCGATCGGCCGAGACCTCTGTCGCCGCCACGGGTCGACCGACCGCCAACCGACCCGGCGGCCGATGCCGAGGTCGTGGCCCGTCGTCGGCACCCTCGGCGCTGGGCGGCACTCCTCGTCGTTCTTCTGCTGGCGGCACCCGTGTTCTATTCCTACGGCACCTACCTGACCAAGCCCGGCTCCGCGAGCACGACGG
>RRZU010825890.1_pt1 | contig 11660 bp, 11 predicted proteins | sample 2165561 | NCBI WGS metagenome assembly RRZU01 (sample SAMN10456909, study PRJNA506462) | wastewater metagenome | isolation source: wastewater sludge | place: USA: Moscow, Idaho | reverse complement strand
CTTCAAGCAATTCAGCAGCTTCCAGGGAAATGGATATTGCCAGATCTTTTGGATTATGGAACTGTTTCCAGTTTCGTTCATCGCGAAATTTTAGAATTTGTTTTATTGTTTCGTCAGTCATCGTTTCAACTCCTTTGTGACGCTGCAAGAAGTGCTTCCCTTAGTTCCTGGTCATATGCATAGATATACAATCCTTCTACACCTCGTGTCATCAGAACTCTTACTTCATGCTGTATTAATGTTTCTCCGAACTGTTTTTTTGTACCATCCGATAAGGTACGATTTTGAATCATTTTTTTATAGTTTTTTGCAGACGGATCAAAAATCACTTTTCCACTTCGATATTTAACAGATGGTCCCAAGATCACCCCAGCATAATTCAAATCAAATCCCTGAATTGTAAAAGTTGAACCCACCTCATCAATTGTATGTGGCTGTTCAGCCCAGGACATTGATTTTATCGCACGTTTTTCTTTTTTCGAAAGTTCCTGTTCCAGTTCTCGATTCCAAGGTTTATGCCATTGTCCAATTTTCACTTCCCAATATTTGCTTAATCTTGATGCCAGCGCGACTTTATTGTTATAATCCCAGTCATAGGTCGCTATCATGCGTGAGAGCCGGTGCTTTTCATTAGATGCTTTTTGTTTCAATGCACTCTCTAATTTTTCAGGTTCATCAAAAATCCGGATCTCGTATCCACCAAGATCAGCTGGCAATGCACTGATATTCAATTCTTTGGTAAATCCATCTATCCATTCTATGACATTCTTAGATGCCTTGATACGAAGCTGATCCTTTAGTTCAAAATAATTATTCGTAATCTTAGCCTTATCTTTAAAACGATTCAGAATCTGAGCTTCCCAGTATTGTTCTGTTGTAAGGATCTGATTTTCATCAAACATTACGACTGTCACTCTTGCACGATCCACAATATCCTGCAATTGGTTTTCTCCTTGATAGGATTGCTTTCCTTGCGTTAATAGCAAATGTGCCTCATCAATAAATGCCACATCCACAGGATTTTCTTTGCTATGGTGATTTATAAAAGAAGTCGGCTTACATACTATTTCACCATAACGTTCCGTAAGACCAAGCTTTTGGGCAATCTGGGCATACACTGTAATCTGCTCATCATGATTTACCATCATGTAACAGCTGATCGGTTGCTTATTCTCTTCTTCTGCTTTTGCAAATAACTCATAGAAGGTACTACTATTCAGAACTGTCTTTCCTGTACCCGCTTCCCCTTCAATAAATATAATCTGGTTTTTCTTCCCTGTATTCAGAGCCTTAAATACCCTTTGAATAATAATACTTCTAATATTTTCCTGATCTGATGTCAGCTTATGAAGTGGTGATGCCTTGAAAATAGCAGAATCTTTGATCGCACTTTCACTCGGAAATAAATCCTTATTATCTCTGCGTAACCTGCTCCATATCATACGAAAAATGTCATCCGCTTCACTATCTGGATAATATTTGCTTTGTGGGTTTCCTCTCAGATTATGTATCTGTTTCACACGATTTACACTCATCATATAAAGCATCAATCTATTTTCAATATCTAACGTCAGAGATTTATTAAAATGTTCGTGTCCAATGATGTATAAATCAGCATTATATTTCATGAGTTTATGCTGCCATTTACTATCATGATTTCGATGTTCATAGTGCTGCCTGGTCCTTTGAACGACATTATTGGTCTCCCCAATATAGACTTCATAATCCTCTGTTTCTTTCCAATGATGGATGTATACCGTCGGAAACTGAAGAATAATACTCTGTTCTTTCTCAGACGCATCTTTACTTAAATTATTCTGAAATTCAATTAGACCCTCTAAATCATCCGATATTTTATGAACGATTGGTTTGATGTCTGTCCCCATGTCTACTACCCCACATATCTGCCATTCAACATAAATTCATATAATCAATTTACTCTCATTAGATACAAAGTGATCAAATTCATATAAATTTTTATTTGTTATTAGTTTTTGAGTATCAACAACCAGTAAAACCATGGTATCTCCTTTACAAGGTTTAAAAGTAAATTTACTGTTCAGTGCATGTCAACTTTCCCATACTCTTGCCAATCTCTTCTACTAATGTAATATCTGCCGGAAGCCATTCCACTTTATTCAACTCATCCTTCGTTAACCACATGGCATCATCATGTTCGTTTAATACAAGATCTCCTGAAATAATTTCTGCCCAAAAACAATCCATTGAAAGATGAAATGTCGGGTAATCAAACTCTATGGTATCAATTTGTTTACCAACTACTATTTCGGTTTCCAATTCTTCCATTATTTCTCGCTTTAATGCTTCCTTCGGCGTTTCACCATCTTCAATTTTACCACCCGGGAATTCCCATCCACCCTTGAAATCTCCATAACCACGTTTGGTGGCAAATATGATTGGTTCTCCCTTTTCATTCGTAGATCGTATGACTGCTGCCACCACTCTAACTATTTTCATCCTGTCTTCTCTTCCTCTTTCCTGATTTTACTCTGTAGATAACGTAGCAAATCCTCTCTTACTGCATGATGCATTTTCATTTGAAATTTTGTAATATCACGTTCTTTTCCATTATTATCTTTTTTTGAAGCCGCTTCCACTCCTATCACATCAAACTGTCCCATGTAATAAAAATAACTTTCCGCATCACTTTTTTTGACCAAAAGGTGTTTACGTGGTGCTGATATTACGTCTGTAACATACGTGCTTTCTATTCCTCTTCCTATCTGAGAGTCCCATCTAAAAATCCTATTATCTTCAAACGTATCTGCATAATCAGGCTTACCATCCACATAGTTCCTATTATCAGAACTTTCTTCTTTATGATAAGTCACAAAGATAAATACATCATGATCTATTCGCTTCATTCCATACATAATTGAGGATAGATCCCTTCCACAATTCATTAATAGACTCACATCACGTCTTGAATATTTTTCGTATAAAACAAATGGTGTACTTTCAGACTGATTCACAATATACTTTTCTTGAACTCTGCGTAGCCCTACATCAATAATATCCTTAACCTGTTTGTAAAACTCAATATGCTTCAAACGCTCTGCGAAACTCTTAAGTCTTTTTAGTGTTTTATTTTCATCGAAATCTAAAATATCAATGTGACAGTACTTCTTATATTCATCTTCTCTGCTAACAAATTTACCCTGCAAAACTTCTATTGCATTTTTTAAAGACAATACTTCAACCTCATAACCGTAAGTCTCTTTAAATTCCTCTTTTAGTTGGTCAACATAAACTACTTCACTGTTTAAAAAATGCTTTAGTATCTCAAGTTCATATGGCCTTAATCCGCCTAAAACTGTCTTCGACAAATACTCCAGGGTAATCAATTCCTGCTCTGTTATTTTACCAATATAGGATTCTTTCTCTACAGACTCCAAAAAACTCTGGTAAGTTTTATATTCCCGGATTATAACAATTGGATCAATTTCTCCATTTTCATAAAAATCAAGAAGATATGGAACGCGACCTAAACGATTTTTTAAGGAGATATAACTTTCTTTAATAATTGATTTCATTCCTGCAATTTTATCAATGGATGAAAAAATCTTATCTTTTGCAATTTCATCAAAATGCACGGTAGAAGCGCCAGGAATTGAACTGTTACCACTAATAACATATTTACGAATCGTATCCGGATTATAGGAACGATCTCCAGATAATGCGATTGGAATCATAAAATTATTATTGTAATTCCCAATAAAATCCAAGATCACAACATATTCTTTTCCTTCCGCCTTCCTAAGACCTCTTCCCAACTGCTGAATAAAAACAATTGGCGATTGCGTTGGTCGGAGCATGATTACCTGATTCACTTCAACAATATCTACACCTTCATTTAATATTTCAACCGAAAAAATATAATCCAATGGTTGTATCATATTACAATCCTGAACCTCATCCATTGCTAATCGTTCAAAAGCTTCCTGACGTTCCTCTTCTGAAGCATTGCCATTTAGCGCAATCGTTCTATAATACTTCCCAGATGCCGGATTTAGAATCTGATTGAATTTTTCCGAAAGTCGTATTGATTCATCAATGCGGCTGCAAAAGATCAGGCCTTTTACTCTGTCTCCGCTATATCCGTAATATTGTGCCTGTTCTATAATATGTCTTACTCTCTCATCGCCCGTTAACTGATTAAAATCTCTCTCCGAGATATGTTTTACCTTCATATCCTTATCATTCAGCATTGAAAGATCACTGATTCCAAAATAGTGAAATGGACATAACATATTTTCTTCCATAGCCTGCTGAAGACGGATTTCATATGCGATCTGGTAATTGAAGATTTCATAAATATTTTTATTCTCAATTAAATCATCTCGCTTGTCCGGTGTTGCTGTCATACCAAGCCAAAGTCTTGGCTTAAAATAATTTATAACCTTTTGATACGTGTCTGCAGACGTATGATGTGCTTCATCAAGTATAATACAGTCAAATTCATCCGGTGCATATTCCAATAAATGTGTATCTCTATTTAATGTCTGAACTGTTGCAAATACATAATCACAACCGTACTCACGATAACCCGCACCAACCAGTCCCATTGATACTGTCTTTGCAAACACCTTTTCATAGGATTTCTTTGTCTGACGTGCAAGCTGCCCTCTATGAACCAAAAACAATACCCTCTTGAAACCAAGTTCACGCATCGCAAAGGCTGACGCATATGTCTTACCTGTTCCTGTTGCTGAAATTAAAAGTGCTCTTTCCTCACCAGATTCCACTATTTTTTTAAGATTTGTTATAAATCCCACCTGCATGTTATTCGGTTTTAATCGATATTTTTCAATAGATGGAATCTCATCCGACTTAGCAATCTCTTGTTGATCCTTGATTGTTTTATATTTTTCTTTATATATTTCATAAAACTCATTAAACTCAAGTGAATAGTCGGATTGCCATAGTTCATTAAATTCTGCAACAATCTCCTGCGCCACCTCTCCTTGTTCAGTCGATATCAGCTTTGTATTCCACTCCCGATTTCTTGTTAATGCTGCACTTGTCAGATTAGAACTACCTATGATGATCCGGTAGATTTCTTCCCTTTTAAAATATAGCCTTTTGTATGGAAGCCTTCTTCTGCAGCTTCTACGTCATACATCTTCAGCGTAATATTTTTGAGCTCATTCAATTTTTCTAATGCTTTAGGCTCACTAAAATTCAAATAATTTGTCGTGAGAATCTCTCCCTGAATATTTTTCTTTTCTAAATCTCTCAGTGTCTGAAGCAATGGCGTAATCCCACTCATCGTAATAAATGCAACACTGATCTGAAATCGGTCGCATACCAAAAGCTCATCCTCAATGGATGAGAGCACTTTTCTTCCTTCTTTATAATTATTTGAAACAAACTGGGGCTTATATGCCAGGTTGGAGGCAATTGCCCGATCCATATACGCTGTTTCAAAACCATTTCTTATTTCAGCTAGCTTATCATTTGTCATGATTTCAGTCCCTTTTGTAAAACCTAGTATCCTTGTCTCCTAGCCGAGTCATAGACCGGCTGCATGTTCTCATAGATTATATTATATAAATATTTGTTTGAATTTTTATAAATTTAAAAGAAAAAGGGTATTTAATATGCACTTATTCAGTATATTCTTATCTATAAATATTTTCAACAATATCTGACTTTACATTTTTCTTATCATATATGCATTCGAAAATTAGGCAAAAAAAATGATAGTTCTTATTAAATCTATCATTTTTTCTATATTTTGACATAGTCATATCTATCGTTCTATAACCACTTGCAAGAAATCCAAAAACTGGAAATGACTAATTAAAGTTAAGTTCTCTATTTTTCCAACATAAAAAACCATACATATCATAAAAAAAGAAAATAATAAAATTAATCACCACAGGTACATAGACAGGATTTTCACTTGACGCCATTATCCATAGAAAAATCAATACAAGATCATTAGCTGCATATCCCAATGCATAATACGAGGATCGCAACATCGTTAATACGGCAGCAAAAAAACTTGTCAAAATTGAAATCGTACTAAATGCAATATTCGGTGTATTTAGTAATTGCAGCATATAGAAAAATATAACTGTAACAATACTTCCAGAAATCAAAAGCACAATCACATGTTTTTTTGTTAATGCTTGAATTGCAACTTCTTTACCACTTTCAGACGGATTCTTTATCCATGTTACTGTTGACCATATAGCCATTGGTAATGTCATCCCAAGATACGTAATCATCTCTCCCCAATATCGAAATTTCCAGGAGATTATAGCGTAAAGAACACTGAATAAGACCATAAGTATTTGTGCCCATACATTTCCTTTCGCTGCCAATATCAACGATGTGACTCCAACCCAAGCAGCAAGCAGCATTAAAAAATCTACGTCACCAATTACTAAATTAGAAATCGCAATAGTCAGTACAGAACATATCCAGATAATCCATTCTTTCTTTGATATGCTTTTCAATGGATTATTCATACTTTCCTCGCTCTTACTAACTCTATAGCTTCTTTACCTGTCATATGTTCAATAACGAATTCCATCATACATAATGGTTTCCAATCTTTGTCGATCGCACCTTCTCGTTCTTTTATAGTGCCTGTTGGATGGTACTTCTTTGCAAGTTCTATGATTGCTTCTCTCATTTCCTTTTCATCTTCCATAATGCGAATTTTACCAAATGCAATCACACTCCTAAAATATGTGGTGTACTCTTCCGGGATAATTTGGTCTTGATCAACTACACAAAATGATGCTTTCTCGTACTTTTTAATTGCATCAATCTTGTGACCATTTTTAGCTCCATGAAAATATAATTTTGAATCATGATAAACATAACTAATCGGAACTGCATATGGGTAATCTTCATCTCCAAGTAAAGCTAAGATTCCCGATTTCCCTTTTTCTAAAATTTTAATTGCTTCATCTTCTGCCAAAATCTGTTTTTTTCTACGCATTTCTCTAAACATAATCTACCTCTTTCATTAAAATAAAAATCGCCGGAGTTTTCTATCTTCTTAGACCTAACGATAGAAATTCCAGCGATTGACTCTTCCACCCGGTGGCAGATGAGTATCGTAATTTATTTTGTTATTTTTTTAAGTTTTATCACGAAAATCAATGACTGTCAAGTCTTCTACGCAATCCGTATTTCATTACACATGCATTTCATTTATTAAAGTATTTTTCTCAGACGACGTCAGTATTTCCCCCAACGCCCCTCTCAACACATCCTCGTTTCTCTACAATCGCTCAAGTGGTAAATTGCACTTTGTGCATACATAATTTTCCGGGTTAAGTACAGTCTTGCAAATTCGTTTAAATTTAAACAATTCTCCGCAGTTAGGACATCGTACTACATACTTATATGATTGTACCTGTTTCTTTGGAAGTTCAATATTCTGCTTCGGCAAATTATTGTACTCTTTAAAATCATATTTTCCCGGAAAGTTGTCATTCAAAGCCGAGATAATTTCCTCTTCACATAAATCAGGATTCAGTTTACAAATCTGACCACGAATTAATCCCTTCATGACCAATGTCCGGAAGAATATTTCCTGTGTACTCCCCGAAAAAAGATAAGCACTAATTTCTATATATCTAGATGCATATCTTGCCAATGTAGTTGAAGTTTTGTGATTAATTTCAATTCTAGGTCTTGCCATTTTCTCATATAATTCTGGATATATTTCAACTATATCCTTCATACAAGCATCACGAATTTCCTCTAATTTTTCAATTGACCACATTTTTTATCACCTACTCAAAATCAATTTCACTGCATCTATAAGATCTTCGCTAAATCCAGCTAAGTCGTCCATTGTGATAACTTCATTTCTTACATACATCGCAATATCCCAGATAGCATTTGACTTTTTCATTTCAATAAGAACACCTGGATGTTTCCTGTCTATTTTTATTCTCTTCTCAAGCTCCCAAAAATGATCTGCTGCATTGCCTGGTGCACTCAATAATATGATATATTTTTTTATCAACTGTTGCATATAATGTTCCTGCCATTCTGGCACTTTTTCTCGAAACATTTTCCAATCACTCTTAGATATTTCCATGATTGAATCCTCTCTTTCTATCGAGTTAATATTATTACACAGAGGGGCAAGTTTATAAATATTTCATTCGCTCAAAATTACTTCCTTAAGAAGAATTTTTTTATAAAATCCTCCTCGTTTACTTTCCTTAGCTACTCTAACAGCTTCCAATTCCTCTATTGAATATCCTCTTGCTCTGGTAGCTGCATATATCACTTCCATTAAATCAGCCAGCTCTTCCAGATTCTTGTCCTTATGATATTCAGCAAGCTCCTCATCTAATTTTGCATCTAGCATTTCAAGATATTTTTCATCTGATAGAACTTCTATTTCGCACTTCTTATTATCCGCTTCTATAATTTCAGGTATTTTATCCCTAACAAGCTTATTATACATTATTACTTTCATAAACCCACTCCTTAAATCCACAATTTTGAGCCGACTCAAATACTGGCCTGATAACATGCTCCAGTCGTGTTTTATAATCCGGCGCACTTAAATCCTTTGTATATAATTGATTTCTTATCTCTTGATTATTAAGATGATATGGTGCTATCTTTGAAAATTCATGAGCTACTAGTTCATTTTCCTGCATTAATTGATATGCTCGATATTCTATCTCACTTAAACCCTCAAAATACATAGCCCAAGATGGCAACTGATTACTTTTACTACTGTTGATTGATCTTGTAGTTGGATGCAGATTCCACAGCTCATCATGTGCGACATATTGCCATGGAACAAAATGATCTACCGAAATAACCTCTGACTCTAGACTCATATCCCCATATATATCACGAAGTGATGGATCAATCTGTATAATAAGTTTCCAGTATTTTCTTACTCTATCAATATCTCTAACAATCGGCGCCTCAATTTTATCTGCTATTCCTGGAACACTTGGATTCTTATTCTGCAAATACTGTATTAATTTAAGTTGGGTCCACCCTTTTAGTATTTCCTTATGTTTATAAAGGTATTCTGCCCATAAAGTATCAACTTCTATCACTGTGCCAAGGCCATTTATCAAAATAAAATAATACATCAGTCTACGTTGTCTATTAATTTCTTCTGTAAGTTGCTTCTTTGAACTCCCCCACATATTTCTTTCGATAGTAATCTCATCATAAAATGGCACTTGCAATCTATATGGAACATTCAATGTCAAATCTGATTTATATTTTGCGATCCGCTTATCCTCAGTACCATTCAAAAATGAAATAATTTTCTCCCTCTTTTCAGAAGGCCTTAAGTTGTGATTTTCATGAATATATTTGATGATTTCTTCCAGATTATCTGTTATTCCAATAGGACCAAGTCTAAGATGATATTCAGATACCATATACCACGCGTCCACTATCATCTCATTAATGAGTTCTTCGAATGAAAACTGGTTATGTTTGCAATCAATCTTTCTTAAGATTGCCTGAAACCAAAAGAATTTGTAGCAGTTAGTTGTATTGTCAAACAACCTGCTTAAATAGCCTATATTAAGTTCTTCAGAATATGGTAACTTCAATTTAAGGATTCTCCTTTTGTTTCAAATTTATTACACTGTCAAATAAATGCAATCATATATAGAGGTAATGTAGTTATTCCATCTTCACTCACACCTATGTTGCCATCTACAAACTTATATCCATAAGAAATATCTTTATTATTCATCATAAGTGATTTTAGCGAATTTGCTCGTGTATTTCCGCTCTTTACTTCAATAGGAACCACCATTCCATCTTTTTGGATAATAACATCTATTTCTCTTTTCGTTGTCTCATTTTTATAGAAATATAACTGATACCCCTTCTTATAAAGGGCATCTGCTATTGCACATTCAAATACGCCCCCTTTTGAGTTTCCCGCTACGGTATTTTCTACAATATGCTGCTTTAATGAGAAGTCCTTCATCGCCATCAATAGTGATAAGTCTGTTGTATAAGCCCTAAAAAAGTCTTCTCTTGAGTAATCATCTAAATCATATCTAACATTTGTCACAAGTTTGCTTAAATGCACCATATCTGCACGAATTAACCACTCAATACTCGAATAATATTTTTGTGCCCTGCCACCATGTTCAATTTCTTTATATTGAAATTTATGATTTTCTTTATCAAGCAACTGCTTTGCAAGAGAAAGGTAACATTTCTCTGCTTTTACTTTTTCTTCAGCTGTTGCATAATGCGCTATATCATACTGATATCCCTGTAAGAGACCCCTTTGTATCTTATCAACCTCTCTAAAATCTTTTGTATCTATATATTTCTGTACTGCTTCTGGCATACCACCTATTGCAATATACTGTCTATAATAATTCATCATCCCCGAATTAATTGCCTCAGGTATAACAGTCTTTGAATGCAGAAAACCCAAAAGATTCCCTACCATATCCTCGGAAATCCCTATTCCCCAAAGAAACTCTTCAAAATCTACCCCGTACATTCTCAGATAATCAACATACCCAACGGGATAAGAAGATGCACGTTTATAGTCTATTCCAAGAAGTGACCCTGATACAATAACATCATATCTGTTGTCTATTGCCCAAAACTTAAGTGATGTGATTGCTTCCTGACACTCCTGAATCTCATCCAAAAAAATCAAAGTTTTCCCTGGTGTGATTTTCTTTTCAGGAAAACGGAAGCGCATAGCCATAACCATATTGTCTACCGTAAGATCACCAGCAAAAATATCAATTGCGGAAGGCATCTGTTTGAAATTTATTTCAACAAGTTCCTCATAGTTCTCTTCTGCAAATCGTTCAATTATATATGTTTTTCCTGTTTGTCTGGCTCCTTGGACAACAAGACATTTTTTATCCTTCGTACTAATCCAGTTTTTAATATAAGCTGTCGCTTTTCTTTTCAGCATAAAGCACCTCGAATCAACAAATTTTATTCCAAGTAATGTATTCTTTCAACATTTTGGAATACCAAAATGTAATTACATCAACATTTCAGAAAATTATATCATCAAATAAAGCATATGAATAGCCCATTTTAAAAAATAGACTGAAACCCTTCAAAGAATTCCAGTCTATAAACATTATTAACCCATTTCTTCTATGAATGCATATAATAGCCTTTGAAAATACTTTTCATAAAACCGTCTTTTTTATTTGTAACTTATAATATGTTACAAATAAATTATAGCATATTCTCTTCGTTTCGCAATCGCTCAACAGACATTCTATTGACGCGCATTCTCATACTCTCTGTATCTTCTCAAGAATGTTGATTTACTAATTCCTAGCTTTTCAGACGCATCTGTACTATTGATCCTCTTTACTGAATAGTTCAAGAATATCTCCTGTGCAGCGAGTTTATCTATCTTGATTTTCTCTCTACCCTTATAGTTGCCTTTTTTTGCAGATGCAGCAATTCCGGAACTTCTTTTTGAATCGAGAAACTTACGTTCCGTACTATACAGCGCCATAAGCAAGTTGAAATATTGCTTTCGGTTTTTATCATCAACAATTAACGATGGTAATATCACTGTATTTCCGTAACAAATTGTTTCTAATAATTTACGACAGATTACTGCACTACGATCACCTAGCGTATCAAAAGACTCTATTTCTATCGTTTTATCCTCTGGT
>RRZU011396559.1_pt1 | contig 11661 bp, 11 predicted proteins | sample 2165561 | NCBI WGS metagenome assembly RRZU01 (sample SAMN10456909, study PRJNA506462) | wastewater metagenome | isolation source: wastewater sludge | place: USA: Moscow, Idaho | reverse complement strand
CTTTCGTTTGTTTTCTCGCAAAAACATAATACAACGAAATTGTTATTTATGCTATTTTTTTATCTCTTTTTTTGACCCCCACAGATATTATAGAGCCTTTTTATAAATAAAAAAGAGAGCTTATTTATGCTCTCTTTTTAAGATTAAATTTTATGTTTTTTGAAATATTTTGTATGTAGTAATTCATGTGCTTCATGACTCATCGGTTCTTTTAAGTGTTCTTCATATAATTTCTTAATATATGGATTTTCATGAGATTTTCTAACTGATTTAGAAGTATCTTCATTATTTATTGCTTCTGTTCTTTTTCTTAAAATAGCCGTATTTCCATGATGGTAAGGTTGTCCTCCTCCACCAATACATCCACCTTTACATGCCATTATTTCAATTGCATGATATTGTGACTTTCCTTCCCTTATTTCTTCTAATAATTTTCTTGCTTCTCCTAATCCGTGAGCAATTCCTATTTTAAGATCTAAATCTCCAACTTTTACATCAGCAGATCTTACTCCTTCAAGTCCTCTTACAGCAGTGTAATCAACATCTGTTAAACTTTCTCCAGTATACCAATCTGCAGCTGTTCTAAGTGCAGCCTCTATAACCCCACCTGTTCTACCAAATATTACTCCTGCTCCTGTTGATTCTCCTAATGGATTATCAAATTCTTCATCTTTTAATATATGGAAGTTTATATTTGCTTGTTTTATAAGTCTAGATAATTCTCTAGTTGTTATAACTATATCTGTATCTTGATTTCCATCTTTTGAAAATTCTTCTCTTCCTGCTTCGTATTTTTTTGCTAAACAAGGCATTATAGATACAACTACTAAGTCTTTTCTATCTACTCCTAATTCTTTAGTAAATATATTTTTAGCTACAGCACTAAACATTTGCATTGGTGATTTAGCAGATGAAGGTATATCTAACATATCAGGGAAGTTATGTTCAAAGAATTTAACCCATGATGGACAACAAGAAGTTAAAATTGGTAATTTTACTGATGTATCTCCATTTTTATGTCTTGTTAATCTATCTAATAATTCTGATGCTTCTTCCATTATTGTTAAATCAGCTGCAAAGTCAGTGTCAAATACTTTATCAAATCCTAATTTTCTTAACGCTGCTACCATTTTACCTGTAACACTTGTACCTGGGGCTAATCCAAATTCTTCTCCTAGTGCCGCTCTAACAGCTGGAGCTGTTTGTACTATAACTGTTTTTGTTGGATCTGCTAATTTAGATAAAACATCCCATGTAGCATCTCTTTCAACTAATGCTCCAGTTGGACATACTGCCACACATTGTCCACAATACGTACATACTGAATCACTTAAATTCATTTCCATTGCAGTTGCAACAACTGACTCAAATCCTCTATTAACACCAGATAATGCTCCTACTGTTTGCACATCATTACACATTGTTTCACATCTTCTACACATTATACATTTATCCATATCTCTAACTATTGATTTAGAGACATCTTTTCTATATGTTGATTCTTTTCCTGCAAATCTTATTTCTTTCATTCCAAATTCTACAGCTAAATCTTGTAATTCACATTCACCAGATTTTTGACATACTAGACAATCTTTAGGATGATCTGATAGCATCAATTCTAAAACTGTTTTTCTAGCATGTAATGCCTTTATTGTATTTGTTTTTACTACCATTCCATCTGTAACTGGCGTTGCACATGATGGTGCTAAATTTCTTCTTCCTTCAACTTCTACGACACACACTCTACATGATGCAGATTTATTTACACATCCAAAATCTGCTAAATTTAAATAACATAACGTTGGTATTGTTACTCCAGCAGATCTTGCTGCTACTAATATAGTACTATTTTCAGGTACTTGTACTTGTTTCTCATCAACAGTAACATTAACTAGTTTCATCTATTGTTCACTCCTCTATTTTATTATTTTTTGTCTATTGCACTAAACTTACACTTATCATAACATGCTCCACATTTAATACATTTATCTTGATCTATTGTGTGCATTTTCTTAACTTCTCCTGCTATACAATTTACTGGACACACTCTTGCACATGCTGTACATCCAATACATTTTTCATTTATTACATATTGTAATAAATCTGTACATTGACCGGCTGGACATTTCTTATCTCTTACATGCGCAATATACTCATCCCAGAAGTTAGTTATTGTAGATAGTATTGGGTTTGGTGCTGTTTGACCTAATCCACATAACGAAGTGTCTTTTATTACATTTGATAATTCTCTTAATTTATCTAAATCTTCTTCTGTTCCTTGTCCTTTAGTTATTTTTTCTAATATTTCAAGTAATCTTTGATTTCCTACTCTACAAGGAGTACATTTACCACATGATTCTTCTACTGTAAATTCTAGATAAAATTTAGCTATTGAAACCATACAATCATCTTCATCCATAACTATCATTCCACCTGATCCCATCATTGACCCTCTTTCAGTCAATGAATCAAAATCTATAGCTACGTCTAAATCTTTTTCTGTAAGACATCCTCCTGATGGTCCTCCTGTTTGAACAGCTTTAAATTTCTTACCGCCTTTAATTCCACCACCAATTTCGTATATTACTTCTCTTAATGTTGTCCCCATTGGTACTTCTATTAATCCAACATTATTTATTTTTCCTGCTAACGCAAATACTTTTGTTCCTGAAGATCTTTCAGTCCCAAATTTTTTAAATTCTGCAACACCTTTATTTATAATAACTGGTACATTTGCTAATGTTTCTACATTATTAACATTTGTAGGTTTTCCCCAATATCCACTTTCTGCCGGGAATGGTGGTTTAGTTGTAGGTTCTCCTCTAAACCCTTCCATTGAATGAATAAGTGCTGTTTCTTCTCCACAAACAAATGCTCCTGCTCCATATTTTATTTCTATATCAAAGTCAAAAGATGTTCCAAATATATTTTTACCTAAGAATCCTGATTCTTTTGCTTGATTTAATGCTTTTATTAATCTTTTAACTGCTAATGGATATTCTGCTCTTATATATACTAATCCTTTATTTGCTCCAATAGCATATCCACATATAGCCATTGCTTCTACTACTGAATGTGGATCTCCTTCAAGAATAGATCTATCCATGAATGCTCCTGGATCTCCTTCATCCGCATTACAAACCACATATTTTTGATCAGATGCATTATTAAGAGTAAATTGCCATTTTAAGCCTGTAGAGAATCCTCCTCCTCCTCTTCCTCTCAATCCTGAATCTTTTATTATATCCACAACTTCTTGTTGTGACATTTTTAACACTTTTTCTAATGCTGTGTATCCATCTTCTAAAATATAATCCTCTATATTTTCAGGATCAATAACACCACAATTTCTTAATGCCACTCTCTCTTGCTTTTTATAGAAATCCATATGATCAGAATCTGAAATTCTATGTTTTGTTACTGGGTCTAAATATAATAAATCATCTATTTTTTCTTCATTTAAAAGATGTTTTTCTACTAATCTATCTGCATCTTCAGGAGTAACTTCTGTATAAAAAGTATTATCTGGTAACATTTTAACTATAGGACCTTTTTCACAAAAACCAAAACATCCAGTTTTTATTACTCTAATCTCTTTATCTTTTCCTGCTGCTTTTATTTTTTCATTCATTTTATCTGCTATTTCATTACTACCTGAAGATATACATCCTGTTCCACCACATATTAATACTTGTTTAGTGAATTTTCTTCCAGATGATATCTCAGTTTTTAAGTTTTTCAACTCTTCAATAGAAGTTACACGTGACATAACTTTCCTCCTAATTTTTATTTATATTCTTCTATTATTCCTTTTACTTCATTTGCTTCAACTTTTTTATATACTTTTTCTCCAACTAATACTACTGGTGCTATACCACATGCACCAACACATCTTAAGGCATCTATTGAGAACTTTCCATCTAATGTTGTTTCTCCTGCTTTTATTCCTAATTGATTTTGAAATTCATTTAATACTTTATCAGCTCCTCTAACATAACAAGCTGTTCCCATACAAACTGCTACAGGGTGCTCTCCTTTCGGTACCATTGTAAAATAAGAATAAAAGCTTACTACTCCATAAACGTTTGCGAATGATTCATCTAATTTTTCTGCTACAAATTCTTGAACTTCTCTTGGTAAATATCCAAATATTTCTTGTGCCTTATGTAAAACTGATATTAGTGCTCCTCTTTTTTCATCTAAAGAATTTATAAACATTTCTAATTCTTTAAATCCAGCTTCTTTTAATTTGTTGCTACACATCTTCTACCTCCTTGATTTGATTGCCAAAATATTTTATTCTTCATTACTTTAACAAACCAAATATTTGTTAATCATAATAAGATAAATTTTTCACAATTATACAACTTATAATATACCTCGTTTTTTTTATTTGTCAATAGGCTATCTCTATTTATTTTTAGATTTTCATAATTTTTTTATTTAAAAGTTAAAAACTCTAGATTTATTTGAGATAAATACTATTGAATATATTAACTAAAAAAAAGTTGCTAATTATAGCAACTTTTCATTTTTTTATACTACTTTTATTTTATGTTATATAATGCATTTAATCCTTTGTAAACTGCTTCTTCTGCTAAATCATCTTCGATTCTTAATAATTGATTATATTTAGCCATTCTATCAGTTCTTGATGCAGATCCTGTTTTGATTTGTCCTGCATTTGTAGCTACTGCTATATCTGCTATTGTATCATCTTCAGTTTCTCCTGATCTATGAGATACAACTGCTGTATATCCAGCTTTTTTAGCCATTTCAATAGCATCTAATGTTTCAGTTAAAGTTCCTATTTGATTAACTTTGATTAATATAGAGTTTGCTATTCCTTCTTTTATTCCTCTTTCTAATCTTATAGTATTAGTAACGAATAAATCATCTCCTACTAATTGAACTTTTTTACCTAATTTTTCAGTTAATAACTTGAACCCTGCCCAGTCATCTTCTGCTAATCCATCTTCTATTGAAACGATTGGATATTTTGCACATAATTCTTCATACCATGCTACCATTTCAGCCGATGTTTTTTCTCCACCTTCTCTTTTGAATACATATGTATATTTATCTCCATCTTTTTTAGCAAATTCTGAAGATGCTACATCTAATGCGAATGTTATTTCTTCTCCTAATTTATATCCTGCATTTGCTACTGCTTGAGAAATTATTTCTAATGCTCCAACTGTTCCATTAATTTTTGCTGGTGCATATCCACCTTCATTTCCTACGTTTGTAGAATCTCCATTAGCTTTTAATAATTTTCCTAAGTGATGGAAAATTTCAGCACCCATTCTTAATGCTTCTTTGTAAGTTTTTGCTCCTACTGGTTGAACCATGAATTCTTGAACGTCAACTGCTGAATCAGCATGAGATCCTCCATTTAAGATGTTCATCATTGGCACTGGCATTTCTTTTGCATTTACCCCACCTAAATATCTATATAAAGGCATTCCTAATTGATTTGCTGCTGCTTTTGAAACTGCTAATGAAACACCTAATATTGCATTTGCTCCTAATTTTCCTTTGTTTGGAGTACCATCTAATTCTATCATAGCTTTATCTATAGCTACTTGATCTAATGCATCCATTCCTATTAAATTTTCTGCTAAAACAGTATTTACATTTTCTACTGCTTTTAAAACACCATTTCCTAAATATCTTGATTTGTCTCCATCTCTTAATTCAACTGCTTCATGTTCTCCAGTTGATGCTCCTGATGGTACAGAAGCTCTTCCCATTGCTCCACCTTCTAAGTATACTTCAACTTCAACAGTTGGATTCCCTCTTGAATCTAAAATTTCTCTTGCATAGATATCTTCAATTCTTGTCATTTGACATACCTCCATATTATTTTTTATAAGTTAATTGTAGCATATTGTTAATACATTTACAAAATTTTTTTTAATTATTTTATACTCTCTATTAAATCATTTGCTTTCTTAAATGCTAACTCTAATCTAATTCTTTCTTTCACTTCTTCAAATGTTACTTCTTTTGATTGTCTTTCAGACAATTTTGTCATTAAGAATACACCTTCTGAATTTTTAAATATTACATTTTCACCAATTTTTGCTGCAAATAATTGTTTATTTGCTTCAGAATCATATCCTATACCTGGAATTGGTGCATTTTCAAGAACTTTTTTGAATTGTTCTTTAATTTCATAGTTATATTTTTGTTGTGTGTTTACTTCATTCCAGTTTATTTTTTTGCTATCCAATTCTACTTTTAATTTTTTAATTCTATTTTCTAAATCTGATTTTGATGAATCTGATACTTTAGGCATTATAAGTATGTGCGATACTTTAGCTCTATTCTCATTTTTTGGATCTTTATCTTCTACATAAATAATGTGATATCCAAATTGTGTTTGAACTACAGATGAAATTTTACCTTTCGGAGTTGTTTTAACAGCTGCCGCAAATTCTGGTACTAATTGAGTTAAATCTGCCCAACCTAAACTTCCTCCATTTTCTTTTGATCCAGGATCTTCACTATTTGCTTTTGCTTTTTCTGCAAAGTTTTTGTCAGTTAATGTTTTTAATAATTCTTCTGCTTTGTTTCTAGCTTCTCCTGATTCTTTACTTCCTGGTTTATAAACATCTCCAACTATATTTCCTGATACACTATGTTTTATATTATATTTTGATTTATTTGATTCAAATATTTGTTTCATTTCAGAATCATTTGCTTTATATGAATCTATTAAATAATCATAATATCTTTTACTTTGATCACTTAATTTATCTAATCCATAATATTCATCACTTTGTTTTATTCCTGCTGATACTGCTTTTTTTGAAATAGCTATTAACTTTTCTAATTCTAATTTCATTTGTTCTTCTATTTTTTTAACATTTTCTTCTGAATATCCATTTTGTGTATTTGCAAAGAATGCTATAATTCTTTCATTTACCATTCTATCAATGTACTTATAACCTTCTTTTTCATAAACAACTTTATTTGATGATTCATATAATTTAGAGTATTTTTCATCTTTAAATTTTATTTTTGCACTATCTCTTAATTTGTTTAAATATGAATTAAAAAAAATTCCACTATTATCTCTTATATAAAGTTCTTTTATTTGATTTTTTGCCTCATTAAACGTTTGTCCATCAAAATCCGCATACTTATATCTATCGTATATTTTCTTTAATTCTGCATCATTCACTTTTACAGATTCTTGTAATTTTTCTTGCACTTTTTTTATTGTAACTTCTTCTTTTATATTCTTTTTATAAGTTCCTAAATTCAAGCCTTGAGCTCTTAATGCTGCATTAAATTCATCATCATTTGGAAATTGTGACTTTGAATCCTTTACTATTTTATCTATCTCAGATGAATTAATTTTGACTTTTAACTTTTTTGATTCGCTTAATAAAAGTTTTTTGTCAATTATATTTTGTAATACATATTTTTCTACAACTTCATCAGGTAAAGGTTTCACTTCTACTCCTTGCGCCGATTGTTGTTTTTGTAGAGTAAAATTATCTAATTGTGATTTCAATGTTTGATATGCTCTTACAAATTCTACCTCTGATATTTTAGCTCCATTTACTTCCGCTATTATCTTTTTGTCTGGTGTTTCAACAAATACATTTTGTCTAAGATAACTATACATCCCATATACACTTGCTAATATAAATCCTATTATACCAACAGTGGCAACAGGTTTCATTATCTTATTAAATCTTCTAAGTGCCATTATTCCTCCTATATTTTTTAACTGTACAATAATTATAACAATTATTATTCATTGTTTCAAGAAAAAAAAGATTTCGCATTAAATTTATTATCATAAATTTAATGAAGGACTTATCATATAGAAAAGTCCTTCTTGTATTTTAATTAATCTAATGCTTCAAATTGATCTGTTCCTACTGCACATAATGGACATAACCAATCTTCTGGTAAATCTTCAAATGCAGTTCCTGGAGCTATTCCACTATCTGGATCTCCTATTTCTGGATCGTAAACGTATCCACAAACTATACAAACATATTTTTTCATCTTATCCTCCTCTATTTATAATTAATTATATATTTTAAAAAATTAAAATAATAAATTTAATTAGATTTTTTACCTAAACATGTTTCACATACACCTTTTAAGTAAAAATGTGTCTCTTCTATACTAACATTTCCTAAACTAGTTAAGTCTAATTTTGAGACATCTATATCAAAATCAACTATTTTATTACATTCTGTACACTTAAAATGTCCATGTGTCTCAATTTTAGCGTCATAACGAGCTTCATTTTCTTCAATAATAACAACATTTGCTATATTATGTTCAACAAATGTATTAAGTGTATTATAAACTGTTGTTTTTGATAATGTTGGCATCTCATCTATAAGATTTTTGTATATGTCATCCACTGTTGGATGTATATGGTTATCGAGTAAATATTGAAATATTCTCATTCTTTGCAATGATGGTTTTATTCCATGAGATTTTAAATACATCCCTACATTTTCTATTATCATAAAATTACCTCCTAAATAGTCTTCTACATTATAAACGGACTATTCTACAATACAATTTTATAATATTATCATTTTTTTGTCAATTACTTTTTTGTAATGATAACATCAAGTATCTATTTTCATTTATTCCATATTCATCTTTTAATAATTCTATTATTTCAAAATCCAATTTTTGATATAATTTAACAGCATTAATATTATTAGGATCAACAGTTAATTCTATTTTATTTATATTATATTTTATAATTAAATATTCTTTTATAAATGATAGTAACGTATTCCCATATCCTTTTTTTGTATATTTTTCAAATGTAAAAAAACCATATAAATAAGATTTGCTTTCTTCAAATGAATTCATTATTTCTGAGACACTTACTAGAATTGATTTTTTATTAACTTTATTATATTCTATAAGAACAAATACTAGCCCATATTTTATAAATGGCTTTATATTCCACATTCCTATTGCACCTTCTCCAAAAATCTTCTCTTCATAACTAAGTATCTCATCTATTTCATTTACATCTGAATTTTCTAATAAGTTTATGCTTCTTTTTATTTTATCATCTTCATAAATAATTTTAATTTCTTTCATTCATAACCCTCTTTTTTATTAATATTCTACATTATATAAATATAATCCGTTTGATGGTGCTAATATTTTTTTACAATTAACATTTGGATTATCTAGCTTTTCTAGTATATAGTTTTCTCCAACAATCTCATCATAAACTGCTAAAGATGATCCCACCATTATTCTAACCATTGTTTTTAAAAATGCATTACCTTCTATAAATATACTGTATTCCTCTAACAAACTATCATACACTATATTTATACTATATATTTCTCTATTCGTATTTTTAGTAACTTTATCTTTTTTCATGAAACTACTGAAATCATGTTTACCTAAAAATTGATTTAGTATTTGTTGCATTTTTTCTATATTTAATTCATTTTTTATTGAAGTTACATAATTATAATCAAATGGTGTAACTAAATCTTTACGCTTCATTTTATATTGATATGTTCTTTTTTTTGCTGCAAATCTAGCGTTAAATAATTTTTCCTCAACACCAATAGAATTTACTATTACCTGTCCATTTGAATGCTTATTTATTTGATTTTTTATAGCATGTAATGATATTTTTTTATTTATAAAAAAATTTGAAACTTGATATTTTGCATGTACTCCTTTATCTGTTCTACCTGACGATATCATATTAATTTTCTCTCCAAATCTTTCATAAATAATTGTTTCAATCATTCCTTGAACTGTCTTCTTATTATTTTGTCTTTGAAATCCATAAAATTGACTACCATCATACTGATAAATTATTTTTACATTCTCCATAATTCCTCTTTTTTTATTGTTTTTTTTATTATTTTAAAGTATTATTATTTAAATGATTATAACATATAACATCAAATAAAATAAATAGAAAGGTATAATATGGAAAATTTAAAAAATAGAAAATTAGGTGTTATTATGGCATTAACAAGCACAATTTTATGGGGTATTTCTGGCAACGTTACACAATATATGTTTGAAATCTCCACAGTTAGTGCTATTACAATAGTCACTTTAAGATTATTAATTTCCGGTTTTATATTAATATTATATGCTCTTTCGTTAGGATATTATAAAAAATTTATCGAATTATTCAAGGATAAAGATGGTGTTAAAAAAATTATTATTTTTTCAATTTTTGGAATGCTTGCAACTCAATTATCTTTTTTTTCTGCAATAGAAAATAGCAATGCGGCTATTGCTACATTATTACAATTTGTAGCACCTATAATTGTCATAATTTATTATGTTATCACTAGTAAAAAGGCACCAACATTAATCGAAATAATTGCTACTCTTATGGCTATTATTGGTACATTTTTAATAATAACAAATGGTAGTTTTAAAGGCCTTTCTATTTCATTTATTGGTCTATTTTGGGGATTTCTTTCTGCATTTGCTTTATCTTTTTATATGATCTATGCAAAAAATTTATTTAAATGGTCTTCTAAATTAACTGTAGGATTATGTATGATGATTGGTGGAGTTATTATGTTTATTTTCCTACCTAATAAAAATATAATTCATTATTTTACTGATATGAGAGTTATTTTGGCTTTTGGATTTAATATTATTTTTGGAACAGTTCTTGCATTTTATTTATTTATTGAAAGCTTAAGGTACATATCTCCAAAAGAAACATCTATTTTAAGTTCATGTGAACCACTAACAGCTCTAATTATATCTACTTTATTTTTAAATGTATCATTTGGATTTTATCAAGTTATTGGTTCTATTTTAATTATTCTAATGATAATAATACTATCATTTTCTAAATCAAAAAATACAAACTAGATTAAATATTTTATTGATTAGCATATTTTTAAAGGTATAATTATAGTGACTTACTATATATAAGAAATGATGTGATATTTATGAATTTAACGGACATTAATTTAGTTATTTTTGATATGGATGGATTGATTTTTGATACGGAAACTATTTATATACAGAAATGGATTGAAATAGGTAATAAATATGGTTATAACGTTACAAATTCATTTTTAATGAATATTATAGGTACTAACAGTTATAATGCAAAACAAATGTATGAAAAAGAATTTGGAATTAATTTTCCATTTGAAACAATAACTAAAGAAATTGATGTGTTCATTAAAGATTTTAGTATAAAAGGAAAATTACAGTTTATGCCAGGTGCTAAAGAAACAATAACATTCTTAAAACAAAATAATATCAAAATTGCCATCGCCTCATCATCAACTCGGGATAAAATAAGTCTATTTCTTAAAAACAGTAATATAACAGATGTCTTTGATTGTATTATTAGTGGTGATGATGTAGTAAATAGTAAACCAAATCCTGAAATTTTTTTAAAATGTTCTAACTATTTAAATATTATTCCTCAAAATACTATCGTTCTCGAAGATTCTTTCAATGGAATAGTAGCTGCCAAAAATGCAAATATGATACCTATTATGATTCCTGATAAGCTAAATCCAACAAATGAAATTAAATCTATCTGTTTTGCTATTTTTAACAATTTAAATGATTTTATTAATTCTATAAGAAAATAAAAAAAATGACATGTGTCATTCTAGTAGTATATATATTAAGTGGTGCGGATGG
>RRZU010112278.1_pt1 | contig 11661 bp, 7 predicted proteins | sample 2165561 | NCBI WGS metagenome assembly RRZU01 (sample SAMN10456909, study PRJNA506462) | wastewater metagenome | isolation source: wastewater sludge | place: USA: Moscow, Idaho | reverse complement strand
GAGCTTTCGCGCAATCGCTGGCACGCTGTCGAAAAATTCCGCCGCTTGCTCAACCGTCATATCAAGCACGTCAGAAATCGTCTTATTTTTGTATTTAATTTCGAGTGCTTCGCGATTGTACCGTCGCCCTTTGCACTCATCGCACACCACGTACACATCCGGCAAAAAGTGCATCTCGATCTTAATCATCCCGTCGCCCTGACAGTGTTCACAACGGCCGCCCTTGACGTTAAAACTAAATCGCCCCGCCTTGTAGCCGCGCACATTTGCTTCTGGCGTGCTCGCAAACAATTCACGAATCGCCGTAAAAATCCCCGTGTACGTCGCAGGATTTGAGCGTGGCGTTCGTCCGATCGGCGACTGGTCGATGACGATCGCTTTATCGAGCTGCTCAACGCCGTCAATCTTGTCATGCGTGCCTGGCACGCTCTGCGCTCGATTGAGCCGAGCGGATAATTCTTTGGCGATGATATCATTGACGAGCGTTGATTTACCAGAACCCGACACGCCAGACACCACCGTCATTACGCCAAGCGGAAAGGCAACGTCAATATCTTTGAGATTATTTTCACGCGCGCCACGAACGACCAGTTGTCGATCTTTCATGACTTTACGGCGTTTTTTCGGCACATCGATCTTGTCAATTCCCGACAAAAATCGCCCCGTCACGCTATTGTCATTTTTAGCCACCTCGTCCGGCGTACCGATCGCGATCACTTCACCGCCATGCGAACCAGCGCCTGGACCCATGTCGATCAACATGTCACTCTGACGAATCGTATCTTCGTCATGCTCCACCACCAACACCGTATTACCCAGATCGCGCAGTCGTTTGAGTGTCGCAATCAGGCGATCATTGTCGCGTTGATGTAGCCCAATCGACGGCTCATCGAGCACATACAGCACACCTTGCAATCCCGAACCGATCTGCGTCGCCAAACGAATACGCTGCGCCTCGCCGCCACTGAGCGTATTTGCTGCCCGCCCAAGCTCGAGATAGCTCAGCCCAACATTGCTCATAAAGCCCAGTCGCGCCATAATTTCCTTGAGAATCAACCGCGCGATCGTCATCTCCTGCTCGTCAAGTTTCAGCTTGTTCGTAAATACGTCAAGCGCATCATCCACGCCAAGATCACACACATCCATGATACTCAACCCCTGGATCGTCACCGCCAGCACAACAGGTTTCAGGCGCGCGCCCTTACACGTAAAGCAGGCTCGTTCGCGCATAAAACGCTCGATATCCTTGCGCATAAATTCGCTCTCGGTGTCCTTCCAGCGCCGTTCGAGATTTGGAATGACGCCTTCGTAGGTCGTATCGTAGTGCCGCCCAGTGCCGAGTTCGACGCGATACTTTTGCTCGCCCGTGCCGTAGAGTACTTTGTGGCGCGCCTCCTCGGATAATTCCTTGACTGGCGTGCGAAGACTAAAGTCATGCGCCTCGGCAACTGCCGCCAATCGCTTGAGATACCACGCATCGGCGTTGACGCGATTGTACGGACGAATCGCGCCTTCAGCGATAGTCAGATTGCCATTAAACACCAACTCAGGATCGACTTCGAGCCGCGTTCCCAAGCCCGTACACACTGGACACGCACCTTGTGGCGCATTAAAACTAAACAGCCGCGGCTCAAGTTCCGGAATCTCTTCCTCTGGATGTTCCGTACAAGCATAGCGCTGCGAAAACGTTTTGATCTCATCGGTATCAGCATCAAGCACCTGCACCACGCCCTGCCCGAGCTCCAGCGCCTGTTCGATACTCTGACTCAAGCGCGAGGCGGCGGATTCGGACAGTGCGATGCGATCAACTACCAGTTCGATGTCGTGCTTGAAGCTCTTTTTGAGCTCAGGAAATTCGTCCAACGCATATACCACGCCATCAACCCGAACGCGCGCATACCCAAGACGACGATATTGCTCAGGAATGTGTGCAAATTCACCTTTTTTACCACTGACGATCGGCGCGAGCAGCAGCATCCGCTTGCCGTCATATTGCTTTAAAACTTCCTGGATGATCGCTTCTGATGTGCGTCGCGATACCTCCTGTCCACACACTGGACAATGCGGCACGCCAATGCGCGCAAACAGCAAGCGCAGATAATCATAAATTTCCGTCACGGTCGCAACAGTCGAACGAGGATTGCGGCTGGTTGATTTTTGGTCAATCGAAATCGCCGGACTCAAACCCTCGATGCTATCCACATCCGGCTTGTCCATGATGCCCAAAAATTGCCGCGCATAACTCGACAAACTCTCGACATAGCGACGCTGCCCCTCAGCATAGATCGTGTCAAACGCCAGGCTGGATTTGCCTGACCCAGACAGCCCCGTGATCACCACGAGCTTATCGCGCGGAATCTCCACGTCGACGTTTTTTAGGTTGTGCTCGCGGGCACCTTTGACTCGAATTACCTCTGCCATAACTGGTATAGTATACACGTTTTAATGAGATTTTTCCAGTCCGCACCACATAACGACGCTTATGATTGCATCTCGCACCTCTGTTTGCTATAGTGACCACATGAGGAAAATGGTGGCTATCATACTTGTGGCACTCGGCATGGTCGGGCTGTATATGAGCGGCTTGCTTACGGAGCTAAGTTTCTTTTTGATCGCCGGCAAAATTCCGTTCACATCAGTGTTCATTCCGGCCACGATCATGTTGCTATTTTGGGTGTTCATCCTCCCCGTTTCGCTCGCCTTTCGAGCCAGTGTTGTTGGTATTTTCTGGTTTACTATCGAAAAAATCGGCCATATCCACCAGCGCCAGCTCAATCGCCGCTTCCGTGAAACGCTCCCCATCAAGCGCCGTAGCCCGTTGACGCACCTCTTTGTTATCACGCTACTGCATACGCCACATCCAGCCGCAACAAGTGCACCAGAGACCGTGACACTCCGTCGTCGATTTGCCGCCCTGCAAATGTAAGTATTTCTCTGACTATTCTTCCGTCGTTTGATCGCTCATATCGTCAGGCGCCACTCGCTCGATCCACAATTGCAACTCGCTCAACACAAACTGCTGATCATCTGTCAATTCCGTCTTGGCGAGGCGATGTATCGACTGCATCACGTTCGGTAGCTGCGCATTGAGCCGCGCCACTCGCCACGCTTCCCACGTTCGCATCTCGTCCTCACTCAATGTTTTCGGGAAATTACGCGCTTTGTAGTGTAGTAGCAATTCCGGCAATCGCTCATCGCGAAACTCCGGATGAAAATCCGCCAATTCCCGCTCACTCGCATTGCGCACCGCCTCGATCCGCATCCGATCAACGTCCGGCACAAACCCGTCATACAATTGCGCTTCAGGGTCAGCACTTGGCGGAAACTCACGCTTACGCTCAAACACGCTGCGCAGTTTCTCTGCAAAATCAGGTCGCGCGAAGAGCAAATTCATATGTTTCTCGACCGTCGCCTGCTCGAGACTGATCTTTCGCCAGCCATCCGCCTGCGCGAGCACACCGACTGGCGCAACGGCGGGGCAACGATTGTACTGGAGTGGCTTGACGGGCAATTTCACAAACCCCTCAGCCGTTCGCTCCTCCCACGTCGCAAACACCTTCGCCGCCAACTCCCGCTCGCTCATCTCGAGAAACGGCGTCGGATCATAGCGCAGGTCATACACGAGCACATTACCGTTTGTAGATGGCGCGATCGGCAACGCGACCGTGGTTTTATCGTGCTCCTTGTCGTAGCGTCCGCTACTGTAGACAAATGGCGCTTTGTCGTCGAGATTGACCAATTGCTGAACGGATTTTTTATCGCGCATTTTGAGCAAATATTCGTAGAGTTGCGGCTGCTTTGATTTGATCAATCGCGTCACGTCGATCAATGCCTCAACGTCGCTCAGCGCATCATGCGCCGCTTCGTGCGAAATGCCATTTGCCTTAGTGATCAGCTCCAGACGATTGGTCGGCTCGCCCTTGTCGTCAACCGGCCACTCGATTCCCTCCGGCCTGAGCGCCCGTGTCATCCGCACCACATCAAGCAAATCCCACCGACTTCGCCCATCTCGCCACGCCCATTCGTACGGATCATAAAAATTCCGCCACAGCAGATGTCGCATAAATTCATCGTCAAATCGCACACTATTAAACCCCGTCATGATCGTCCCTGGCGTACAAATCTCCTCAGTCAACATACGCACAAACTGCGCCTCCGTATAGCCCTCATCCACCGTCTTTTGCGGCGTAATCCCCGTCACCATCAACGCCTCGGGACTCGGCAACGTGTCATCGCTCAGCGCGATCAGCACATTATACGGCTCACCAATCGGCCGCAAATCCATATCCGTCCGCTGCCCCGCAAACTGCATGATCCGATCACTGCGCGCACTCAACCCCGACGTCTCGAGATCATAGAAAAAGAGTGTGTTCTGCATAGGTCTATTGTAGCGCATCCAGGGCAATAAAAATACGCCTCCAGGGGCGTTTCAAGGAATAGAGACAAGTTGGATATGAGCGCGCCGAGATGGCGAGGCTTGAAAGGGCAATGAAGAAGTCACCCCGCCATCTCTTTTGCGCACGGTGACTACTTCATCTTAGCCTCCTCCTTTAGATTACGGGAAGAGACGGAACGTCAACAAGGTCGTGGCAGGACCAGGTCGACATTCCGCCTCGGTAAAGCTCGCAGAAATTGCGAGCTTTTCTCGTCCGACTCCGATGGGAGCCGGGGGCGTGAAAAATCTAATTACTCAGTGGTGTCGCGAATTCGGTTCACGATACCACCTCCTTTCTAAAAATTTTTCAAAACGAATATTAATCTTCCTCGCGGTAGAAGCCCACTATATCACCTCCTCTCTAAAAATCGAAGTGACGTTCGGTGGTTGATCGCCCGTGATGCACGGGCGATGAGGCTGCTATAAACAATAGCAGCCCAGGAGAGCCTCGCGGTAGTGCGACAGCTCTTTCATCACACGAACTCACATCATTCATGCAACCAAAGAGCCATCGCAACTCATTACTCATATCCAACTTGTCAAAGAACACTCAGGACATAACATTGCTGTTTTATCAACCAAGTGTACTTCTTATTCTAGTAAAAAAAATAATTGTCAACCCTTTTTGGAAAAAATGTCAAAAGAATGGCTATTTTAATTGAATAACCAGCTCATCGAGCAACCACGACTGATACAACGGAATGTTCAGCAGCCCATCATTGTACTCGATATCTCTCATCGAACAACGGATCGACAACTCAGGTTGATACCGTTCACGATAGACCCGCAAACTCTTTCCTTTGACGTTCATACCACTTTTTACCTCGATAGGCACGATACCACCCTTCAGTTGCGTCACAAAGTCCACCTCGCTCTGCGCACCGGACGTCCAGTAATACATCGTCCGGTCAGCCAGCTGCTGCAGTACATATTGCTCAGCAAACATGCCACCAAATTGTCGAAATAGATCATCCGACCCGATGATATCTCCCGAAGACAATCCCGACAGTACTCGGAGCAATCCTAGGTCGAGCAGATACAGTTTAAATGCCTGAATGTCTTTATATGCTTCAAGCGGCAACTTATCGCCGCTACTCACACTGTATACCTTACGCACCAATCCAGCGTCAACCAGCCATGCGATCGACAGCTCGTACTCCCTCGCTCGCGCCCCTGGCCGAGCCACACCGTACACAAAGCGTCGATGCTCCTTGGCAAATTGCGCCGGGATACTCCGCCAGATAAGATTCATTCGTTCTGCCTGCAGCGGATCAGTATGTTTACTAAAATCATTGCGATATGAGTGCAATATACCCGTCAAAATTTCATCAACCGCCGCCATATTTTTACTATCGAGCCATTCAACAACCGCACGCGGCATACCCCCGACAACCATATATTGCCAAAACGCATCGGTCAGCTCATCCTTGAATAAGTTATTCTGCTGGAGATCTTGACGCATATACTCCATTTTGTCCTTCAGTCCAAGCGCCCAGCAAAATTCCTCAAAGCTCAATGGCTCAAGTCGCAGGAAGTCTACCTTCCCCACTGGAAATGACGTTCCCGGATGAAGCGTCACTCCGAGCAAACTGCCTGCTGCTACGATATGGTACTCTGGTGCATCCTCGGCAAAATATTTGAGCGACGCAAGCGCCCGAGGGAGTTCTTGCACTTCATCAAAAATGACCAATGTTTCGCCTGGCACGATCGCCGTCGAATACTTCACTGCCAAAAAATCAATAATCCGCGCTGGATGAATCGCACCCGCAAACAACTCCGCAATATCCGGGTCTAGACGGTCAAAATTCACATATACAGTATGTTCATATTGTTCACGCCCAAACTGCTGCAGTAAATATGTCTTACCTACCTGTCGCGCCCCTTCGAGCACGAGCGGCTTACGGGATGAATTTGCTTTCCATCGACAGAGGTCATGTATGAGTTTTCGTTGCATCTCACGTCTCCTTTCCGCTTTAGCATATCACATTTTTCGAAGGAATAACAGTCGCATTTTACACATTTTTCGAAGGAATAATGTGCATTTCATACACATTTTTCGAAGGAATGCGAAACTCTCTACTGCTCAACCAGCGTAAATTCCGCCTCGCCGATATACACAACGCTCTCGCCGATCGCACCCTGACGGATCAGCTCGTGGGTGATGCCAAGTTTTCGCATGATGTCGCGGAGGCGATTTACCGCCTCAAACTGTTCGAAATTCGTCCGCCTGGCAAACTTCTCAATCTTTTCGCCAACCACGCGATATCCACCGGCCTCACGCTCGACCGTCCACGCATCCGCCACCTGCTCCTCCGACAGCGAAATCACCGGCATACCCTCGACAACATCCGATTCTTCTGCCGCCAGCGCCGCTTCTTCTTGTCGTCTGGCTTCAACTTTTGCTCGCAATAAGCGCAATAATTCCTTGACACCCTCGTGTGTTTGTGACGAAATAGTCAAAACTTCCGCCTCTGGTGCAACATTTTGAATCGCCGTCGCCTGCATCGCGATGATTTCCTGGTCGAGTCCCTCGCACTTCGTCAACACGACCACCTCTGGGCGCCGCATGAGCTCTGGGCTGTATTTCTCGAGCTCCCGACGAATCGTCTGATATTTTTCCGCAGGATCGTCACTGTACGCATCGATCATATGCAGCAGTACCGCCGTGCGCTCAACATGTCGTAAAAATTGATCCCCCAGTCCTTTACCCTCGCTCGCGCCCTCGATCAGACCCGGAATATCCGCAATCAAGATGCTGCCATCATCGACGTCCGCCACGCCCAAGTTCGGCGTCAAGGTCGTAAATTCATAATTCGCAATCTCCGGACGCGCATTCGATACGACGCTGAGAAATGTCGATTTACCAGCATTCGGAAATCCAACCAACCCAACATCAGCTAATAGCTTCAGCTCGAGCTGCGCTTCAAATTCATCACCCGGCTCGCCTAGCTCACCTATGCGCGGCGCTTGGCGTGTCGAGCTCTTGAAGTGTGCATTGCCAAATCCGCCGTCACCACCGCGCGCCACGACCGCCTCTTGTCCATCAACGATCAAGTCCGCCACAACGATACCATCTCGTCGTACCAGCGTCCCCATCGGAACTTTGACGACCAGCGGCTCACCGCTTCGCCCGCGACGATTGCGCTTACTGCCGCCTTGTCCGTTTTCTGCGATCAACTCAGGTTTATAACGAAAATTGAGGAGCGTATTGAGATCTTTGGTCGCCCGAAATACCACATCGCCACCACGACCACCATCGCCACCATCTGGACCGCCCTTGTCGACATATTTCTCATGGCGAAAACTGACTGCGCCGTCGCCGCCTTTACCTGCTTTGACGAATACTTGTGCATTATCTACAAACATATGTTTATAGTATAGCATGCGCCTCAAGAAAAAGCGCCCCGTACTGTTGACGGAGCGCAATTGATCATCTGTATATCCTAGTGGATGAAATTGTACGCACCAGCTTGTGAGAGCGGAATCGTTCGATGCGTAACGATATTGTATCCAGCAAAATTCATGTCGCTGATGTAGATATTGGCTTCGTCGACTCGCTCAACGATACCGACGTGACCATATCCGCCGCCACCGTATGAGGTCTGGATGATCGCTCCTGGTGCAGGCGTATTATTGACTACAAATCCTGCTCCGCGCGCACTTGCAGCCCAAGAAGTTGCGTTACCCCAGAGACCACCGATTGGGCGACCGAGCTGCATACGGCGCTCATAGGCGTACCACGTACAGTTACCCAGCGCGTAACGATTGCCCGCTGATCCACCACCATACCCGTATGAACGATCAGTTGTCGAACCACTCATACCGCCAGTGCCACCGCCCGTGTATACCGGCTGTGGGCGTGGTGCCTCGTACCCTGGACGCTCCGTCTCTGGCAAATCACCATTTGGCAAAACGAGCTGTGTATCTTTCGCTAGTGGTGCGTCGCTATCGAGATCATTATAGAGGACGATACGTTCTGGCTGTACTTTATACTTATCAGCGATCGAAGCGATCGTATCGCCGTCTTTCACTGTATACAGCACGCCGTCCGTAAGAGGCACTGTCAATGTCTTGCCAACTTCAACCGCGTCTGATGTGGTATTATTTGCCCAGCGTAGCGTTTGCGAGGAGATATTGAACTGCTTTGCAATCGTCTCCATCGTATCGCCTTCTTTGGCAACATACGTCGTCACGCCACGACTACTCGAAGCGTCTGGCTGGACGATCTGTGGCTTTGAGATCACTTCTGTGTCGGCTTGTGAGAGCTGCTTTTTGATATATAATGTCGTTGTCGTTTCACGTAAATCACCCGCAACAGGTAAATTCGTTACTTCAGCGAGATCCGTCACAGCATTGGCAGCGGTCAATTGATCAACCGATACCTTCTCGAGAGCAGGACTCGTGGTCGCGGTTGGCGTCGCCTGTGCCACAGAAGCACCAGTCTGAAGACCAGCGTATTCACCCTGATATCCTGCGGCTAAAAATGATAAAACTAATACAAATACGCCGCCGTATGCTGCAATTGTACGCATCTTTGGCTGTTTTTTGCTCGTACGAGCAGATGATTGATTACGAATAATCGTACTCCTTGTTCCGATGTTACCACTGGAACTGCTACCAACCATGTCTTTCTTCTCGCATATAGAACGGGGCGCATTGTCGACCTAATAATTAGTGATATTGTGCTAAACGATTAGTTTACTGCGTCCGTGCGACAAATATTGGTAGGCTTATTTACAGATAGCCACTAGCTATCAGTGCACTATTTGCAAATAGGCTATGTTCATTATATATCACGTGCAATCAAAAGTCAACATGGAGGATAAGCACTTTACTCGGGGAGGCGGCAATTTTCGATGCAATATTGCTCGGTTGCCGCAACGTGCTCCGCCTCTGTTCGGGAAAAATGATTTACCCCGTCATCACCACTCACAAAATATAGATAATCACCCGCTGCCGGCTCCGCAACCGCCATCAATGCACCGATCCCTGGAGTACTGATCGGTCCAGGAGTGAGTCCAGTGTGAATCCGTGTATTGTACAGCGAGTCAAAATCAACTGTCGGGAGCTTGCCGGCTTGTGCTGCGGCATACATAAACGTTGCGTCCGCCCCGAGAGACATACCCTCCTTGAGGCGTTTAAAGAACACCTGTGCAACCTGTTTCTGATCATCACATAGCTGCGTACCGTGACAACTGACCTCTTTTTGGATAATCGATGCTAGTGTGATGCCCTCGTATAACGTCAACCCCTGCTTCGCAAACTTCCGCTCGAGATCGCGCGCAGTGATCTGCTTGACAAACTCATCGAAGGTGCGACGCAAAATCTGCTCTACGGTCGCATCCGCCGACACCTGATAGGTCTCACCGTACACATATCCTTCGATCCCAGCACCAGCCGGTCTTCCTTTAAATAACGTATTGTCATAGTCACTGTAGTCCGCCAAAAATGCTCGCTCAATTTCATCACGATCGTAGCCAAGTCGCTCAAGTACGGAGCGCACATCTTGCTTTTTATCCGCAACCGTTGTCGTGGAATTATCTCGCAGCATAGCACCAGGCACGAACTGGACGGTGAGTTCTTCGTGTTCCGCCTGTTGCAGCTGTTTGACGATTTCAGCAGTGGATTGTGACGGCGAAATCCGATGCACACCCGCCTGTAGTCCGCCAGCCAGCCGACTCAGTTTCGCATGAATCGAAAATGCCAATGAACTGCGAATGAGTGTACGCTCTTTGAGCTCGTGTGCGATTTGATCGGGAGTCGCACCTGGCTGGATAGTGATTGCGATACGCTCCGTATTTGCCGCATCGACCGGACGAAGTTGCAGCTGATACCAAATGAGCATGCCGATGATACTCGCTAGAAATGCCGCAGCAATACCCCCGCCAATCATCCACCATCGCCGCTGTTTAATGTGCATACTGCGCCTCCAAATAGTCCTGCAAGATGATGCTCGCCGCCTCTGCATCAATTTCGCCTTTGTTTTTGATGCGAGTGCCGAGGCGAGCTTCTGCCTGTACGCTCGTGAGCGACTCATCCTGGTAGACGATCTCCGCATCAATATCGAGCTCAGCGATAGTTTTGACAAATTCTTCGACATAGGCAGTTTGCTTGGTTGGCTCGCCCGACTGATTGCGTGGATAACCTACAACGATGACGTCAATCTCATGACGCAACAGCACCTCTGCGAGATCTGTCAGTATCGTCTCGGTATGTTCCAGCCAGCCAAATGGCACCGCGATCCGCACCGCCGTATCCGCCATCGCCATACCGATGCGCTTCTCGCCAACATCGAGTGCAAGGAGATTTCTAGTTGGCATCCTGCAGTTTAAATTCTATAGTTATTCGCTTGACGTCGTTTGGCACAGTACGCACCCAGAATGGAGAAAACTTAATGTCAACATCTTGCACGCCTTCGATCGACTCGAGACTGCCCTGGATATCACCATAGCTCTTGCCTTTCGACTGCTCTTTGGCTTTCGACTCATCAATCGTCGGACCAACCACTGCATTTGCTGTCACACGGACTTTCGCGCCACCTTCAGTCTCGGCATATTGCGTGAATTTTACTTTGTCAGCACCGTATTTGTAGACTTTTTGCGATGCTTTATCTTTGATCTCATCACCAACACGACCCTTGAGGTACGTCTCCATGTCGGCGTTATCAATCGCAAACATCGATGCTGTAACCGTTGCTTTGAGCGTCACCGCTCCAGACGCTTCGCCGCCAACCGCGATGCTCGGCGTTGGTGTTGAGCGTTCTTCTTTATAGCTTTCACCGATCACCATCGCTGAACTGCCAAACGCCTTTTCGAGTTTTGCCTTGAGCGTGCTGTCCTTTTGCGCATCAAGCGCCTCAATAGCTTTCGTGATATCCACATCGCTCACTACTGTTGCTTCGCGACTCGAGCCGCCTGACGTTTTTTCCGATAGCGTTGCCGTTACGCCCTCTGGTGCTCCAGTTGCGCGACCCGACACGCCATTATACTCGTCGCCGATCTCAAGCGCCGTCACAGCGACGGTGACACCTGTATAGTTTTGCAGAGTAAACGTCACGGCCGAATTTGTCGTAAATACCATACCGTCCGCCGTCAACTGCGTGCCAGCTGGAACAGTTTTATCGAGAAGGTCGATATCTCTCGTCGAGATACGCACCCGCCCCGTCGCTCGTTCACCGACTTTCTTTTTGCCAGTCGCGGTAAACTCAACGCTCATATCTTGCTTTT
>RRZU012594860.1_pt1 | contig 11662 bp, 6 predicted proteins | sample 2165561 | NCBI WGS metagenome assembly RRZU01 (sample SAMN10456909, study PRJNA506462) | wastewater metagenome | isolation source: wastewater sludge | place: USA: Moscow, Idaho | reverse complement strand
TTTCGCCTCACCAAGACCTGATTAGCGAGCGCTTGGCAACCCTGTGGCGCATCAGCCAGCACAGCAGGCACGATGGTGCCGATGTGGTAATTATTCCTGCCACCACGGCGCTTTACAGGCTGGCTCTTCCCGCGTTTTTGGCGGCTTACACCTTCCATTTCAAAACGGGGCAGCAGCTTGATGAGGCAGCACTCAAGGCGCAGCTTACGCTTGCGGGCTACAGCCATGTCAGCCAGGTGGTAAGCCCAGGTGAATATGCCGTGCGCGGCAGCCTGATTGATTTGTACCCCATGGGCGCAGAGCAGCCCTACAGGGTGGACTTGTTTGATGATGAAATCGACTCCATCCGCACCTTTGACCCCGACAGCCAGCGCAGCTTGCACACCGTAGATGAGGTGCGCTTGCTGCCAGGGCGCGAGTTCCCGATGGACGAAGCCGCCCGCAGCCAATTTCGCAGCCGCTGGCGCGAGCTGGTAGAGGGCGACCCGAGCAAATGCCGCGTTTATAAAGACATGGGCCAAGGCATAGCCACGGCAGGCATTGAGTATTACCTGCCCTTGTTTTTCGAGCAAACCGCCACCGTATTTGACTACTTGCCGCAAGGCAGCACGCTGGTGCTGCACAACGATTTGCTCACGCCCTTCGAGCGATTTTGGCAAGACACGCAAGACCGCTACCGCTTGGTGCAGCACGACCCCGACCGTCCCGCCTTGCCGCCCGATTTGCTGTTTTTGAATGCCGAGCAGTTTTTTCTACGCGCCAAGCCCTTTGCACAACTGGCACTGCGCGCGCCCATCGCCCAAGAAGCCAGCCAAGAAACAGCCCAAGAGCTTGCACAAGAACAGGCACAAGAACAGGCACAAGCACACACCAGCAACGCCTACCCCGATTTTGCCCCCCTGCCCAACATTGCCGCCAGCCGTGGCAGTGACGACCCCTTAACGCGCCTGCAAAGCCACATCAGCAGCAGTGCCAACCGCATCTTGCTGCTGGCCGAAAGCGCGGGCCGCCGCGAAAGCCTGCTTGACTTTCTCCGTGCCAGCGGCGTGCGCCCTGTGGCGTTTGACGATTTGGCCGAGTTTGCGGGCAGCGATGAAAAAGTCGGTCTGGCCGTCTCCACGCTCCAGCAGGGCTTTGCCTGGCACGCCAGCGGCATTGATTTGATTACCGAAGGCGAGTTGTTTGCTGGCAGCGGCACCGCGAGCCAGCGCCGCCGCCGTCGCAAACACGAGCAAGCCAGCGATGTTGAATCATTGGTCAAAGACTTGAGCGAACTCTCGCTTGGCGACCCCGTCGTACACAGCGCCCACGGCATAGGGCGCTACCGTGGCTTGGTCAATATGGACGTAGGCCAGAAAAACCCCGACGGCAGCCCCAGCCTGCAAGAGTTTTTGCACCTCGAATACGCCGCCGATGCCACGCTCTATGTGCCCGTAAGCCAGTTGCACCTGATTAGCCGCTACGCAGGCGTAAGCTCCGACGAAGCCCCGCTGCACCGCTTGGGCAGCAGCCAGTGGGACAAAGCCAAGCGCAAAGCCGCCGAGCAAGTGCGCGACAGTGCTGCCGAGCTGCTCAATATCTACGCCCGCCGCGCCGCCCGCGAAGGGCATGCCTTTCGCTACTCGGCGGCTGATTACGAGGTATTTGCCAAAGACTTTGGCTTTGAAGAAACCGCCGACCAGCAAGCTGCCATCAACGCCGTCATACAAGACATGGTTTCGCCACGCCCGATGGATAGATTGGTTTGCGGCGACGTGGGCTTTGGCAAAACCGAAGTCGCCTTGCGCGCCGCCTTCGTTGCCATCACAGGCGGCAAGCAGGTGGCGTTTTTAGCCCCCACCACCTTGCTGGCCGAGCAGCATTGCCAAACGCTCAAAGACCGCTTTGCCAAATGGCCCGTGCAAGTGGCAGAAATGAGCCGCTTTCGCTCGCAAAAAGAAATCAATGCGGCGCTCGCTGGCATTGAAGCAGGCACAGTCGATATTGTGGTGGGTACGCACAAACTACTTAGCGAAAAAACCCGATTCAAAAACCTGGGGCTGCTCATCATTGACGAGGAGCACCGCTTTGGCGTGCGCCACAAAGAGGCGATGAAGCAGTTTCGCGCCTAAGTCGATGTGCTCACCCTCACCGCCACGCCCATTCCGCGCACGCTGGGCTTGGCGCTCGAAGGCTTGCGCGATTTAAGCGTCATAGCCACCGCGCCGCAGCGCCGCTTGTCTATCAAAACCTTTTTGCGCAGCGAAGACAGCGGCGTTATCCGCGAAGCCGTACTGCGCGAGCTCAAGCGCGGCGGGCAGGTGTATTTCCTGCACAACGAAGTCGAAACCATAGAAAACCGCCGCCAGAAACTCGAAGAAATCCTGCCCGAAGCCCGCATAGCCGTAGCCCACGGCCAAATGCCCGAGCGTGCGCTTGAGCGCGTTATGCGCGACTTTGTGGCGCAGCGTTTTAACATCCTCCTGTGCTCCACCATCATCGAAACGGGCATTGACGTGCCCAGTGCCAACACCATCTTGATTAGCCGCGCCGACAAATTCGGCTTGGCGCAGTTGCACCAGCTACGCGGGCGCGTAGGCCGCAGCCACCACCAAGCCTACGCCTACCTGATGGTGCCCGATATAGAAGGCTTGAGCAAACACGCTGCCCAGCGGCTTGATGCCATTCAGCAAATGGAAGAACTCGGCAGCGGCTTTTATCTGGCCATGCACGACCTTGAAATACGCGGCGCAGGCGAAGTGCTGGGCGAAAACCAAAGCGGTAACATGCTTGAAATTGGCTTTCAGCTTTACAACGAAATGCTCTCCGAAGCCGTCAAACAACTCAAAGAAGGCAAAGAGCCAGACCTGCTCGCTCCACTGCAAGCCGTCACAGAAATCAACCTGCACGCCCCCGCCTTACTGCCTGATGACTACTGTGGCGACGTGCACGTGCGCCTGAGCTTCTATAAAAAACTCGCCACTGCCAAAACCAACGAGCAAGTCAATCAACTGCTTGAAGAGCTGGTAGACCGCTTTGGCAAACTGCCCGCACAGGCCGAAACGCTCATCGCCGTACACCGCCTGCGCGTATTGAGCCAGCCATATGGCGTGCTCAAGGTAGAAGCCGCGCCCACAGTCATCACCATCACCTTCCGCCCCAATCCGCCCGTAGACCCCATGGCCATCATCGGCCTGATACAGAAAAACCGCCACATCAAACTGGCAGGCAATGAAAAGCTACGCATTGAACGCGCTTTGGATAAACCGCAAGACCGCGCCCAATTGGTGCGCGATATTTTGCGCAGCTTGGGGCAGCCTGTGGCGCAGACCAGCACGTAAACCAGCACGTAAACCAGATGCGCATGGCTGCCAGTTTTTGACCAGACAGCAAGCGCAAGCCAAGCGCAATCAGGCAAAATACCAGCAGTTTTTTCCAGCAGGTACACAACATGACACACATAACGGCAGATTTTCTGGTTATCGGCGCAGGCATTGCAGGCAGCGCGGCGGCATATTGGCTGGCACAACACGGCAGCGTGCATGTGCTTGAGCGCGAATCCCAGCCTGGCTACCACTCCACAGGCAGGTCGGCAGCGCAGTTCATGGAAAGCTACGGCAGCCCGCAAGTACGCGCACTCACACGCGCCAGCCGTGCATTTTTGCAGCAGCCGCCAGCAGGCTTTACCGACCAGCCCATATTGATACCGCGCGACACCCTCATCATTGCGGGCAAAGACGATATGCCCGCCCTGCAAGCCGAGTGGCAAACACTCAGCAGCGAATCTGATAACGCGCGGCTGCTAGACAAAGAAGAAACCTGCCGCATACTGCCCATACTGCGCCCCGAGCTGGTAGCAGGCGCCATTCTCGATACAGACACTTGTGACATTGAAGTGCATGCCCTGCACCAAGGCTTTTTGCGCGGCATCAAGCAAGCAGGCAGCAAAGTCACCTGCAATGCGGGCGTCACCGCCATCAGCCGCCAAGGCAATATGTGGCAAGTGCAAGCGGGCGAGCACAGCTACCAAGCCCCCGTCATCGTCAATGCCGCAGGCGCATGGGGCGACGAAATAGCAGCTCTTGCAGGCGCAACCCCGCTGGGGCTGCAACCCAAACGGCGCTCTGCCTTTACTTTTGATGCGCCCAAAGACATGAACGCCCACCTGTGGCCCTTTGCGCTAGGCGTGCTTGAAGACTGGTACATCAAACCCGACGCAGGCCAAATGATAGGCTCCCCCGCCAACACCGACCCCGTTGCCGCGCACGACGTGCAGCCCGAAGAGCTCGACATCGCCATGGGCATCTACCGCATTGAAGAAGCCACCACGCTGCAAATCCGCCGCCCCTCGCACACTTGGGCAGGTTTGCGCACCTTTGCGCCCGATGGTGATTTGGTTAATGGCTTTGATGCACAAACGCCAGGCTTTTACTGGCTGGTAGGCCAAGGCGGCTATGGCATACAAACCAGCGCCGCCATGGGGCAAGCCGCCGCTGCCTTGCTTGCGGGGCAAGCCCTGCCAGAGCACTTGCAAGCACAAGGGCTCACCGCTGCCATGCTATCTCCAGCAAGACTTGCAGCCAAACTGGCCAAGCAAAAATAAAACGCCTGCAAAAGTGCTTTGCTTGGGCGGGCGTACCTGCCTACAATGGAACTGCTGCCAATCAACCTTGCCAACATCTTTACAGAAAGAAGCCGCATGAACACCGAAGCAACCCTCGTAGTGCGCGAGCAACCACCGTTTAAACGTCTGGCAGACTACAAACTCATCGCCTTCGATATGGATTCCACCCTAATTAATATCGAATGCATTGATGAAATTGCCGACATGCTGGGCAAAAAAGACGAAGTGGCAGCCATCACCGAAGCCACCATGCAAGGCATCATCAGCGACTTTAAAGAAAGCCTGCGCCAGCGCGTAGCCCTGCTCGCAGGCACGCCCGAGAGCGCACTGCAAAAAGTCTACGACGAGCGCCTGCAACTGAGCCCAGGAGCCGAGCAACTCGTTAAAGCCTGCCAGCAAGCGGGCTTGAAAACGCTGCTAGTCTCGGGCGGCTTTACCTTCTTTACCGAGCGCATCCGCCAGCGACTGGGGCTAGACTTCACCCGCGCCAACCGCCTTGAAATCGAAGGCGGCGCACTCACAGGCAAACTGCTGGAGCAGCCTTGGGGCGATATTTGCGACGGCGCAGAAAAAGCCCGCACCCTGCAAGAAGTAGCCACACTCATGGGCGTTGCGCCCGAGCAAACCATAGCCATAGGCGATGGTGCCAACGACCTCAAAATGATGCAAGCCGCAGGCGTATCCGTAGCCTACTGCGCCAAACCCGCCGTGCGCCGCCAGGCAGACATTGCCATCAACGCGGGCGGCATGGAGCAGCTACTGGAGGTGCTGCAGCCCGATTGAGAGCAGCTTGCAGCGCCAGCTTGAGCGAGCCATTTGCGCTGTTTGTACTACTTGCCTGCATTGTCTGCACTGCGTATGTGCAGCAGTCAAAAAAAGCCCTTTTGCTGTAAACACATGCAGCAAAAGGGCTTTTTCATTCAGCCGCATTTTGATTTCGCCCTCTGCCAGCCCAGTTTGTGCCGCATGTACTAGCCAAAACACAAGAGAGAAAATCAGAGCGAAAGCCAGAGAGAAATAAAGGTTTTGGTATAATCCATGTAACAAAACAAAATTGCAGTTGCGCTGAGCCAAAATTTAACCTTTTACAGTTTGATTTTTGCTGCGGTTTTTCCTTTTGGGGCACTGCTTTTTTGGGGCGGAAACACCGCCCCTTGTTATGTTTGAAACTGTACCTATCTAGATAAGCATATGGCAGCAAACTTGTTGCAATACACCTATTGCAGCACAGAGAAATTGTCCATAGCTATTAACAGACATACAGCAGATATACAGCGCGTATTTTCTTTATCAACTGTTTTCAATCGTATTAATCACACATATTTTTTTGAAGACAGCTATTTAACCCCTCCCTGCGCCACTGATGAAAATGCCTTTTTTTCGGGCGGTGCTACGGTGTGTCAATGATTTTTAGGAGTGTACGGCATGGCTACTACCAAAAGCACTAGCAAAACTGCTGGAGTCAGTGCGGCATCCAAGCTGCAAACTTCTGCCAAAACCAAAGCGACAGAAAAAACCACGGCTACAGCTTCTACAGCAGTAGCAGCAGCGAAAAAGGTTGCCTCTAAAACCACCCCCTCCAAAACCACTGGCACAGCGGCTAAAACGGCAGTAAAAGCACCAACAGCTACAGCAACAGCAGTAAAAACAGCCGCGAAACCCGCAGCCAAGCCTGTAGCGCAACCAGCAGCCAAAACCGTAGCAAAACCAACAACAAAAGCCGCAAGCCAATCAGTTGCGCAGGTTTCTGAAAAAACAACAGCAGTTGGCAAAAAAGTTGCTCCTGCAAGAGCTACGGCGACTAAAACAGCGCCAGCCACAGCCGCAGCGAGCAAAGCGCCAGCAACAAAAACCATGAGCACCAGCCCAAAAACAACCCCCGCCACCACAACCAAAACTGCTGCCGCAACCAAAGCCGCCGCAGCCAAAACCAGCACAGCAGCAGCTAAAACAACGGCGGCAGCCAAAACCACCGCAGCAGCTAAAACCACCGCAGCGGCCAAGCCAGCAGCGACACGGGTAGCAAAAACCACAGCAAAGCCCGATGTAGCAGAGCAAGAAGCCGCACCAGCAGCAAGCGCCGCCAAAACCAGCGCCCGTAAGCCTGCCGCCAAAGCAGCCAGCAAACCCGCAGCAAGCGCAGCAGCAGCCAGCAAGCCAGCGGCTAAAGCGGCAGCAAAAAAACCTGCGGCAAGCAAGCCAGCGGCAAAGAAAACAAGCACCAAAGCCAGCAAAGCCAAAGATATAGACGAAGATTTGCTCGACATTGAAGCCGATTTGGAAGGCGAGGTAGTAGAAGAAACTACAGCGGAGCCAGCCGCCGAAAAGGTCAAGCCTTTGCGCATGAAAATCTCCAAGGCCAAAGAGCGCGCCTTGATGAAAGAGTTTGGCTTGGATGAAATGGTATTGTCAGAAGAAGAAGTCAATACCCGCCGCCAGCGCTTGAAAGAGCTGATTAAGCTGGGCAAACCGCGCGGCTACCTGACCAACGCCGAAATTTCAGACCACTTGCGCGACAAACTGGCTGATGCCGAAACGCTGGCAGTGGTTGTCACCATTCTCAGCGATATGGCCGTGTCTGTTTATGAGCAAACACCTGATGCAGACACCTTGCTGCTCAATGCAGGCGGCACAGCCACCACCGAAGAAGAAGCCGAAGAAGAGGCAGAAGCCGCACTGTCAAACGTAGATAACGAGTTTGGCCGCACTACCGACCCCGTGCGCATGTATATGCGCGAAATGGGCACGGTTGAGCTGCTAACGCGCGAAGGCGAAATCGAAATTGCCAAGCGCATTGAAGGCGGTTTGATGGACATGATGGAAGCCATCAGCGCCTCGCCAGCCACAATCGCTGAAATCTTCGCGTTAGCCGAGCAGATTCGAGCAGGCGAAGTGGTAATTTCTACCGTGGTTGATGGTTTGCACGACCCCGAGCAAGCCGATGACTACGTTGCCGAAGAAGATTACGACGAGTACGACGACGAAGACGATGACGACGGCAAAGGCGGCTCTAAAGCCCTTACCCGCAAAATGGAAGAGCTGAAAAACGCGGTGCTGGCACGTTTTGACTTGCTGCACCAGCATTTTGATGCCATGCGCAAAGTCTATGAAAAAGAAGGCTACGGCACGCCCGCATACGCCAAGGCGCAAAAGCAAATCAGCGAAGACCTGATGACTATCCGCTTTACCGCTAAAACCATTGAAAAACTCTGCGAAACCGTGCGCGGGCAAGTCGATGATGTGCGTCAAAAAGAGCGCATGCTGCGCCAAATCATCGTTGAAAAATGCCGCATGCCGCAAGAAACATTTGTGGCACAGTTTCCGCCCAACTTGCTCAACCTGCAATGGTGCGAGCAGCAAGCCAAGGCTGGCAAGCCCTGGAGCGACAACATGAGCCGCCACATTCCGCCAATTCAGGAGTTGCAACAAGGCCTGATTGACTTGCAGACACAGGTTGTTGTGCCGCTGGATGAGCTTAAAGCCATTTACAAACGCATGAATGATGGCGAGCGCTTCTCGCGCAACGCCAAAAAGGAAATGATTGAGGCCAACTTGCGCCTGGTTATCTCTATTGCCAAAAAATACACCAACCGTGGCTTGCAATTCCTTGATTTGATTCAGGAAGGCAATATCGGTTTGATGAAAGCGGTAGACAAATTTGAATACCGCCGTGGTTACAAATTCAGTACTTACGCCACATGGTGGATTCGCCAGGCCATTACCCGCAGCATTGCCGACCAGGCGCGCACCATCCGCATACCTGTGCACATGATTGAAACCATCAACAAGATGAACCGCATCAGCCGCCAGCACTTGCAGGAGTTTGGCTTTGAGCCAGATGCAGGCTTGCTGGCCGAGAAGATGGAAATGGCGGAAGACAAAATCCGCAAAATCATGAAAATCGCCAAAGAGCCCATCTCTATGGAAACCCCCATTGGTGATGACGATGATTCACATCTGGGCGACTTTATCGAAGACAGCGCCAATACAGCGCCTGTGGATGCTGCCATGCAAGCGGGTTTGCGCGATGTGGTTAAAGACATTCTCGATGGCTTAACGCCGCGCGAAGCCAAGGTGCTGCGTATGCGCTTTGGCATTGAAATGGACAACGACCACACCCTGGAAGAAGTGGGCAAGCAGTTTGACGTAACGCGCGAGCGCATTCGCCAAATTGAGCACAAGGCACTGCGCAAGCTCAAACACCCCACCCGCAGCGACAAACTGCGCACCTTCCTGGGCGGAAACGACTAAGCGGCTTTGCATGCAGTTTGCCCCGCTTTGCTAGCGGTGCAACAGCAAACTGCTTGCGAGCCTTTTGAGCTTGCGTGATTTAGGTATTAACAAGGATTTGTATGTCATCCACAACTCTTTTTTCAGCCGTAGAAATGGCGCCACGCGACCCTATTTTGGGCTTGAACGAGCAATACAATGCCGACCCCAATCCAGCCAAAGTCAATTTGGGCGTAGGCGTATATTTTGATGACCAAGGCAAGCTGCCGCTGCTGCAATGCGTGCGCGCAGCCGAGCAAGCCATGATGGAAAAGCCCGCGCCGCGTGGCTACCTGCCAATCGACGGCATTGCAGCGTATGACAACGGCGTTAAATCGCTTGTGTTTGGCGCAGATAGCGATGTTGTGCAAAGCGGGCGCGTGGCTACGGTGCAGGCCATTGGCGGCACAGGGGCTTTGCGTATTGGTGCAGACTTTTTGAAAAAAGTCAGCCCCAATGCGCGTGTGTTGATTTCTGACCCCAGTTGGGAAAACCACCGTGCGCTTTTCACGCAAGCAGGTTTTACGGTTGGCACTTACCGCTATTACGATGCAGCTAATCGCGGCATAAATTTCGCAGGATTTTTGGCAGACTTGCAAGCAGCGCCAGCCGAAACTATTGTGGTGCTGCATGCCTGCTGCCACAACCCAACAGGCTATGACATCACGCCCGCACAGTGGGATGAGGTGGTGCAGGTAGTCAAGTCGCGCAAGCTAACGGCATTTCTTGATATGGCCTACCAAGGCTTTGGGCATGGCATTGCCGAAGATGGCGCAGTGGTTGGCAAATTTGTTGCAGCAGGTGTTAATTTCTTTGTTTCTACTTCGTTTAGCAAGAGCTTTAGCTTGTATGGCGAGCGCGTAGGCGCTTTGAGCGTTGTTTGCCAAAGCAAGGAGGAAGCAGGGCGGGTGCTTAGCCAGCTCAAAATTGCTATTCGCACCAATTACAGCAACCCGCCAACGCACGGTGCTGCCGTGGTTGCTGCCGTATTAAATACACCTGCCTTGCGCCAGCAGTGGGAGCAAGAGCTGGGCGCTATGCGTGTGCGTATCAAGCAAATGCGCCAAGCATTGGTGGAAGGCTTGCAAGCTGCTGGCATTGAACAAGATATGTCGTTTGTAACGCGCCAAATTGGCATGTTTAGCTATTCTGGCTTGAGCAAAGAGCAAATGGTGCGCTTGCGTAGCGAGTATGGTGTTTATGGCACAGATACAGGGCGCATGTGCGTGGCTGCGCTTAATAGCGGCAATATTGCTTATGTGTGCGAGTCTATCGCCAAGGTGCTGGCTGGCTAGAGCCTAGTTGATTGCTTTAAACGGCATTTTTACGCGCATTTAAAATGCAAAAGAGCCTGCTTGTTTGCAGGCTCTTTTTTGTTTGCTGACGGGTTTGCTGACGGCTCTGAAGTGGCTTAACAAGTTTGTTGCCTAGCTAGGGAATAGGCGCATAAACAAAACCGCATAAAACAAAGCCGTATGAGCTAAGACAGCAAGCGCACGCAGAATAATTGCGCGCGGTTTTTAAAGTACATCAAGCCTTTGCCAGCGTACATGCGCATTTGCAGATTGCGCGTTGGCGGATTGCGCGTGTGCGATTTGCCCGCGTACGATTTGCCCGCGTACGATTTGCCCGCGTGGTGGCGTGGCAGATAAATCCCAATCGCTGAGTACCATGCGGCTTAGAGGTGCGCTGGGGTTGCCGCTGGGCAAAGCGTGCTCGCCTGGGCGGTGGGTGTGGCCGTGCAGCAGCAAGCTGCATTGGTGGGTTTGCAGCCATTGCGCTGCTTGCGTTGCGTCTACATCGGCGTAGCCTTCTACGCCCAATGTTGTTTTGCGCATGCTGCTTTGCTGGCGCAGTTGGCGCGCGAGTTGCAGGCGTTGCTCCAATGGCTGTTGTAAAAATTGTTGTTGCCAAGCAGGGTTGCGCACTTGGGCGCGAAATTGCATGTAAGCGGTGTCGTCAAGGCACAGGGCATCGCCGTGGCTAAGCAAGATGCGGGTAGGCGCAGCAGTTGCATCGGCGCAGGGTATTTCGAGCGTGCAGGGGTCGTCAAGCAAGGTAAGCCCGGCGGCTTGGCAAAAGGCATTGCCTACTAAAAAATCACGGTTGCCGCGCATGAAGTACAGGCTTTTGTTGCGGCTAACGGTTTGCAATGTGGCAACTAGCTGGCGTTCAAAGGCAAGTTCGGGGTGTTGCAGGGCATCGTCACCAGCCCATAGCTCAAGAATATCGCCAAGCAAAAAGATGGCATCGGCTGGCGTGCTGTGCAGGTATTGCTCAAAGCTGTGCCAGGTGGCATCGGTTTGTTGCAGATGCAGGTCAGAGACAAAGTCAATGGTTTGCCATTGCGCGGGTGCTGTGAGGTGGGTTAGAGCCATTTGCAACTGCCTGAATGGGGCGGCGCGAGGCTGGCGCGTGGGTGTTTGGCGCCAGCCTGTTGTGCCAAGGGTTTAAAGGACTTCGGCTTTTTCGATTAGCACGTCTTCGCTGGGTACGTCATCGTGCATACCACGGCGGCCTGTGGCTACTTTGGCGATTTTGTCTACCACGTCGCTGCCTTCAACCACTTTGCCAAACACGGCATAACCCCAGCCTTGTGCGGTGGGGGCTGTGTGGTTGAGAAAGTCGTTATTGGAAACGTTGATGAAGAATTGTGCGCTGGCCGAGTGTGGAGCCATAGTGCGTGCCATGGCGATGGTGTAAATATCGTTTTTCAGGCCGTTGTTGGCTTCGTTTTGGATTTCGCTGGCTGTGGGCTTTTGCTTCATGCCAGTGGCAAAGCCACCGCCT
>RRZU010296488.1_pt1 | contig 11664 bp, 8 predicted proteins | sample 2165561 | NCBI WGS metagenome assembly RRZU01 (sample SAMN10456909, study PRJNA506462) | wastewater metagenome | isolation source: wastewater sludge | place: USA: Moscow, Idaho | reverse complement strand
CCATTTGAGAGCTTATAAATAATTTTGTGTAATTGCTTTTCATAAATTAGAGGTGATTGCTTAGGCGGTCACCGAATTCAATAATAAATCGGCTCATGGCTAAACGCCAGTCTCGACTCGGCACATTCCACAATGCTATCCCATTTTAAACTTTACAATTAACATCATCAGATAATTTACGATTAATCCTGTATTTATTTTTTAATTTTATCCCAGTTTTTAAAGCTATAAGTACTGTTGCATAACTGCTTTAACCCTTGCCCATATCCCCCAACTTGCACTCCATGGAAACGAGTACCCTTTTCCGCAGAAGATTTTACTATCTGTTCAATATGAGAAGAAGCTGTCCATTCACCATCACTAACGATCATCACATCGGCTTTTTTCCATTGTTCTTCTTCTAATCGTTTAACAGCACACTCCACAGTTTCAATATCATTCCCACCACCAAAAGAATAGCCCAAAAACTCTAGTAATTTTTGAATACCATCTTGAGTAAACTTTAAATCATGCTCAATTCTTTGTCCTTGCCCACCAAATGCATATAAGTAACATGCCCTGTTTTCTGCATGTGCAGTTTTTGCAGCTTGTAATGTTAATGCTTTCGCAATGATTTCTGGTGTGCCACTCATCGAACCAGAAGTATCAATCACAATCAACATAGGACCACGATCAAAACGAGTACGTGGCTTTTTCACTTCTTGTTGTTGAGAAATATCTACCCAAGTTTTTTCAATTTCTAGTCCCTGTACTTTGTAGCTTAATAAAGCCTGCTCATAGCGTTTTGCATGCCAAAGTAATTTTAATTTAGGATGACCTAGGAACAAGGCTTCTTGTGGTAACATACGGCTAATTTCACCACTACGTTCAGTACCTGACATTTCTTCAGGTACATAATCAACAACCTTCTCTTGGATTTCTTCTACAACGCGTGAAATGCTTTCAAAGAAACTTTCGAGTTCCTCATCATCATCTATACTTTCCTGCAAACGTCCCAATGCATCAACGACTTTTTTAAACTCATCAATACACTTTAACAGTTCTTGTAATCGTTCAATATGACGCCAATTTTGATGTTTAAGAATACCCTTAGTGATATCTACGCCACGACCAAGCATTTGGCTTAAATCACCGAATACGCTGTTAAGTTGTTTCCATGCCTCTAATCGCTCATGCCATGAATTATGAATAACCAATTCACCTAAATACTTAAAGTCAAAATCTTGTTCTACTTCAGAAGCATCAAAAGGCTCATTACCTTGTTTAGCATTGGCAATTTTATCCTGTAGCCATTTTTGCATTTTTTCTTGATATTCAGATTGAATCACTTGCCATTGCAATATGACATGTTTTAAGAACTCAATCGTCAGCTCATGCTGATCTTTCAAAAAAGGGGCAATTCCTGACTGCACAATTTGCTGCTGAACAACATCAGAACTATGCTTTGGCAGCCACTCAGGTATTGGAGGAATTTCCCCCATCATGAAATATTTATACCATTGTTGCATGGTCTCACTGCGCTGTTCAAGAGAACCTAAAGTCGAACAAATCACTTCTTCTAAAAGTTCGGAAGGGCAATCATCTAAAAAGGCATATTGATCTTCTAAATAATCAGCAGCGACTGTATTTTCCATATATTAGCCCTGATAATCCTGATAAGTCACTTTTAAAACCAGTATACGATTTTCAATTTCCTGCACCTGAGCAAAACTGCCTTTTAATGTATCTAAAGCAGGATCAACAAATTCATGATCAAGCCATAAATGACCCTTACCTTGGCTTTCTAGTTCTTTTATATTTTTTGTGAGTTGTAACTTAATTAAACTGATACGTTCTATATGTTTCTCAATATCTTCGATTTTTTGCATATGAGTCTTTATGTTCAATTTTCCTGAATGCTCTTCTATATTGAGTGATTTTGAAGAATTAGAATGACGATTTTGCATATACTCCAATGCTAAACGCATTGTGAAATCAGCAGGATACTTTTTATTTCGTTGCTGATAAGCATAAATCACACTATCAAAAATCAGTTCTTCATCTAATACAATGCCTAACTGAACCAACTTTTCAATATAATTTTTTAATTTTTCTATACTTGCTGTAGCACTTTTCTGTACAGAAAAATATGTACATAACTTATAATGTAGAGTTCGTACACTATCCAAAACCTCCTGCTCTTTATCAGACATCTTAATATAGGATAAGATCGATTGAGTTAAAAGCATATAAATGCCCCTTGAATACATTTAAAAAATTTTCTATTAAATTTCATCCAAACAGCTTCATTTAAATTCGCATTATTAACTGCTAAAAATAAACTACACCCTGAATTCCAAAAACTCATCTTTCTTTTTCCTTAATTACCTTGAAAATTGTGATTTATTGAGATGACCAATAGTTTTTGCAATAGAAGTGTTATCATCTGTAGTGCTCATAAATTGTTTTTTTAATTCAAGCACGGCAATTTTTTCCTTTGATAAGACTGTCTCACCTTCATCTTTGAGAACTGCATAAAATATGCCATCCTTCGGAGCTACAACCTCTAGAACTACCTTATCTGTTTCAATATCACAGATAACCTGATCTCTTTCTACTTTATCCCCGACTTCTACATGCCATGTTGCAATTGTTCCATCCTCAATTGCATCAGGAAAAACAGGTGTAGTAATTTCGATTAACTCACTATGAATTACATTTTGAGCTTTTTGACTAAATGCATTGATATTGGAGTCTTTCATCTTTTTTTCAGTACATTTAGGTAATTTTTCCACTTCATTTTCTAATACCTCAACTACCGTAAGCAAATTCTTTAAATTTACCACCGACTTCCCACAATATTGTTCATACATCCCTGCGACCAATTCAATCTGCTCAGGCTTTTCCCAAATACAATGTTGAACTAACCAACAATCCCAAATCGTGACCTGACTTTGACTATTGGTAAATGCAGAAACTTGGAGCATGCCTGCAATTTTGCGCCAGCGGCGGTCAGAAACCTGAATCTGATTTTCGGCACACCACTTACGCAACTCCGTTAAAAATTGTAATGCTTCAGCAGATAACTCCACTTTTTTTGAGTGTTGTTGAATGTATTTGAGCTCGTCATACGAAAGTTGCTCAACAGATAGCTCTTCCTCGCTAGCTTTCATCGTCAATAACTGCTTAAACCCAGATTTACTAACAGGCTCAACATATTGTCGGAATAGGAAACGGTCATATAAGGCACTGAGATTACCATCTTCAGGTAATTCATTACTTGCTCCAATGACTGAAATCAATGGCACCTTTTCTCTGATCACACCATTATCGAATTCACGCTCATTCAACAAAGTAAGCAAGGCATTTAAAATGGCACTGTTCGCTTTGAAAATTTCATCCAAAAATGCAATGGATGCCTGAGGCAAATAACCTTTGGTTAGACGAGTATATTTATCTTGTTCTAAAGCCTGAATCGATAAAGGTCCAAAAAGTTCTTCAGGCACTGAAAATTTGGTCAAAAGCCGTTCAAAATAAGGGGTTTCCTTAAAAACCAAGTGAAGACGGCGTGAGACTAAGCTCTTCCCCGTGCCAGGTGGGCCGATTAGCAAAATATGTTCACCTGCTAGAGCTGCAAGCAGTGTCAGCTTAATCGTTTGTTCTCGTTCAACCAAACCTTGAGTAAGCTGGCTTTGAATCCGCTGAATTTTTTTAAATAATTCTGATGTATTCATTCAATATACTGTCCATCATGGAATTAAAAGGAAGAACAAGTAATGCGCTTCCTGAGTTAAATTAGGCAATTTTTTTTGTTGAGGCTTCATCAGATATAAGAGCTTTTAAGGCTTCATATTCTTGTATAGATTTCTGCTTCTCTGCAAAGTCTCGCTTAATCTGTAAGAGCTCATTTTCTAAGCCCTGTGTTAATTTATGCGCCAACAGATTCTGTATATCAGTTAAATTGAATTCAATTTGTTTTGCTGATGCTTTAAATTGATCGTTTAGTAATTTAAAAACTTCCTGCAAAGATTGGTTCAACGCTTGCTTCAACTTCTGCATATCATTGCTAGATTTGATTTGACCACTGAAGTTTTGACTGATTTTACGGCTTGGATCACCAATTTCTAAATTAAGCTCTGGCAGATTCAACTGACGGATGACCGCATCCAATACATTTTTAAACTGAGTGACATCAAAATCTGCTTGTGCAGTATTTAATTCATTCACCAGAGCACGGCGCAAATTCAGTTTTAATTGATTTGGACGAATTAAATCATTGAAATGATATTGGATATCAACCTTGCAGTTTCTAGCATATTGTGCGATTTGCTCTACCGCATCAGAAGCAGATAAATATTCATAATTTGTTGTGTATGTCCGATAGCGAGTTTCACTACTCAACCATGTCCAAGGCTTCCATATTACAGATGTGCTGACTTCATAAGCCTCTTCATGTGTTTCAGAACCAGTACGTGTAGTGAGTTGAGTATATTGCTGAATTGATTTTTGCAATTCCTGAGCAATGCTATTACTCGCTTTTTGAATTGCTGTTAGTTCAGTACTAATATGTTGCTCAAGCTTAGATGAAATCGCTCGTATACGTTGTTCTAACTGCTTCTCTGATTCAGTCAATTGAGAAATATCCTGCGTATTTAAACGGATGATACGACCTTCAACAGTTTCTCTTAAATCTGTTAAGGCTTCATCAAGCTTTTCTTGCGCTTTAGGTAACAAACTTTGTTTCTTCGATTCCAAAATCTGATTTTTTTCAATACGTGCTGCTTGGTATTTTTCTTTTAAAGTTTCAAAGTTAGCAATACGTTGCCAATCCTGCTGTGTAAATTGATATCCATCCCAATCATTATCTGCTGTTTCTTTTAATTCCTTATATACATGTTGCATGGCAGCATCCCATGTCGAAGAATCCCATGAAGCAAAACCATGTGCAAAAGTACTCGAAACAATTGGACTAACTAAGTTTTCTAGCAAATTTGCTAAATGTTCATGACCTGCTTTTCGCTTTTTGTCAGCTAAATCGCCTAATTCTTTTACTGCGCGTTTATTCAAACGTCGTTGCAAATTACTTTCACAATCCGCTAAGCTCTCTTGATTGAAACCATCATCTAGAATCGCTGAGTCATATTGTCCTGCAATCAAGAAAAGACGTTCGACACCACCCTGAGGTAATTGTTCAGTCAATAAATCAATATCTGACTGATCTAAAAACTGACTTGCTCTTGATAAAAAGAATACAACGTCACAACGTGCCATTTCTTCTTTGGTCTTTTGTGTTCGACTAATGACAGGATCATTCATTCCTGGGGTATCAATAACATCAAAACCCTTCAATTCTTCATTAGGCAGATACAGACGCGTCATTTTTACTAATGCTGTGTATTGACCATCATTGCCTGCATACTGATTTAATATATTCATTAACTCATCAAGTGAAGTGGCTTCAATGCGTTGATGTTGTTGTTCTAAAGCAACACTCACATCAAGCCCTGCTTTATCAACCATTTCAACCAGTTCTTTGGCTACTTTGACAGACTCAGATTCATATGTTTCTTGAGCCAGCTTTTCTAAATCAGCCCACTCTTCTTTCGAATAATATTCGATTTCTAAAGCAGGTGTAGCACCATAGCTAATACGGGTGAGATTGGCTGTTTTAGGTGTAGCAGCCGTTGGTAAAACAGGCTTACCATCGAACAATAGCGCATTTAAAAAACTACTTTTCCCAGCCTTTACTTGCCCCATAATCGCGATATTTAAAGTTTGTTGCTCTTGTTCAAAGCGTTGAATATCTTGTTGTAAGGTTTCTTTTAAACGAAAAACATTTGAAATTTCGTTGTTATCGAATCTTTTTCCCCAAACCTGTAAGTTCTGACACAAGTTAGAAAGTTGTTCTAAATGCTGTTGAATTGACATACCCTGCTCTTTTTTAATATCAATTAGTTATGAAAAAAATTGTAGCTCAATTTTATGGAAAAAAGACCTAGACAAAAGGTGACTAGGTCATAGATTGACGTACTAAGGATTGATTTTTATCTCTATCCATCATTTTAGGAGGGAGATTACCACCCTTGTTGCTTAAATTCAGAACTAAAGCGTTTAGCCATTTTAATATCTCGAAAGTTAACATGATGTTAGCTATAGAGGGACTGTGACTCCATTATTTTGTCATGGATCAAACTTGAGTTTTGAGTGATTACTTAACTGATGGGTCAAGTTATCTTATTTTTCAATTCAATTTCTTATCCGCAATTTGCGGTTATATTAAAATCGATACGATCCTACAAACACCAGAATTATCTACAACAAAAATATCCCTTAGACACACATTATCTTTTTTAACGATCTCATTTATATTAAAGTTTTTAGATAAAGCAATTTTCACTGATACTTCAGAGTCTTTTAATAAATTTTTTTTTATTCTTTCAGTTAAATATTTGTTTTCCGCAACATTAATCCTTACGAGCAGCTCAGAATCTTGAGCTAAAATAAGCAAAACTTCCTCATCTAAATAACCGCCTGAACGACCAAAAACCCTCTCCCAAAAACCGTGCCTTGATTCATTTGAATTTTCATTATTGTTTAGCAAAGCTAATTTAACATCTGTAGATTTATCATGAGCAAGAAGTATTTTTATTTCTTTATCACTTGCAATGGTGGCCAACTTTATTCTTGATTTAACATCCATATGTTTAATAGAAGTATTAATTTTTGTAAAAAACTTATTTTCTAGCTCTTTGAATAATTTAATACTATTTCTTAAAGATATTAAATCTGCCTCAGCAACTAGTCGTAGTTCTTGCGCATCCTCCTGAATCTCAGCTAATTCAGTTAAAGTTAAAATTCGATTTAAACGATTAAGTTTTCTTAAAGTGCTACTTTGTTTTTCCTCTATAATTTCAACATACTTTCCGAACAGCCTTTGAAAATTTTGAACAAGGCTAAAACTTTGTTTGTGCTCATTCCACTTCTCCAAATAATTCACTATAGGTTGCGATGGAAAGTCCATCTTCTTTCGTGCAGATACAGGAATCACATCCAGTACATTAATTCCCCGTTCAAATGTAATCTGCTTCACTAACTCTACAATCTGAATAATATCTTCAGGAGTCTTAGTATCTGCTCGACTAATTACAATCAGCTTAGGAATATCCGCATTTAAAGTTGCCAAAAACTTTAAATCATCTTCAGAGATCGTACCTTGCATTGCAGATACCACCCAAATAATATAATTAGACAAATTGAGTTGTGAACGTGCCACAGATTCATCTGTTCGTTCGCTCCATTGTTCACTATCAGGTTTGCTATATCCTGGAGTATCAAGTAAAGCGACATTTTTCCAAGTAAAATGAGGATCACTGACAAAAACTGAACGTAATAAACCCGAAATCTGACTACCATATTTAATTTTTTCTTCGTGGGTCAAGCTAGCAAATTCAGCCTTGGATAAAACTACACGATGATGAAATAAATTGATTGCGGTAATTTGCTCTTGATCACCGTGTAATAAATAAGTTGGTAATGAAGTCGTCGGATCTATCTCAACCACTAACTGCTTTTTCCCCAAAATCGTATTAATTAAACTGGATTTTCCTGCACTAAATGCCCCACCAACCCCCACAATAACTCTTTGAGCTAAGTCTGGAAATTCACAGAATGCTCTAAAATGTTCTAATTCAAGATTAAGAGCTTTTAGAATATCAGTGACGTGACCTGAGCTACCTGAATATGCCAACTCAGGTAAATCATGATTAATTATTTTGTCCAAAGCATCTAGAGCGGCTACAAGTTGTAAACGCTGCCCACCTTGTTCCACATTTGACTGACTGGCACGACACAAAAAATCATAACGCTGTGTGATATCAAAGTCTTTTTGGTATTGCATTCTCTATAATCCTAAAATTTATAGGGGATTAGCCTTTACTAAGTTGAGCTAAAACTTAAAATCTTCATTTTTATATCATGATTACTGCTCGATATAGGTTTTCAATGCGTTGGCAAGATTCACCATAGGTGTTTTTAAATTATCCTGAGGTACATACAACACTTCTTTACCATTAATACTGAGCTTAGAATCACTCTTATCGAAACGAATACTTCGAATCTCACTTAAACGAATAACAAAGCGTTTTGATAGCATGTCTTTGCAGTACAGCTCTGAATATGTCAGATACAGACCATTCTCTGCATTTTTAAATAATGTTGTGGTATCAACGAGTACAAGAGGATCATCATTATATTTACCATACTCGCCATCACCCTCATAAGCATAAGATTTAATGGCTTTTTCAGTTTTTTTACGGATACTGTAGACATCATCAATGACATAAATACCAGCACTAGGGCGACTAATCTCTTCTTGTGCATCTTCTAAAATTTGCTCCAAGCTACGACGCTCAGTTTTTTGTACTTGTTGCTTAAGTTGCTCTGCTCTAGCAATCAAGTCTTGGTTTTTTAACATTTCCCTTTCTTTCTCAAGCTTAACCTGTTGCAGACGTTTCTCTTCTTCTATTTTTAACGCTTCACGTTCCAGTTCAGCCTGATATGCAATCAGCTTATCTTGCCTGTCTTGCTCAATTTTGGCTTGTACAGCTAAGTATTTTTGCCATTGCGCTTCAAGATCAATATTTGCATAAACTGCTAATTGATAAATTTTTTCAAATAATTTTCTTTGAAATTGCTCTATCTCTATTTCTCCCTCCTTATTGGCAAGATGTTTCTTCATCGCATCGAAATACTGGTTAAAGTTTTCGATAATACGAGATTCTTGACTTTTTGAGCTCCATTGAGTGAGATAACCATCCAGTAACTTACGATCAAATTTTTCAGGTTGCCTTGCAGAAAGTACCAATACATCAATGGCCTCGATCTGATGCTGAGCTAAAGTATATTGAGTCAGTTTTTTAATTTCTGTTAAATCTTCAGGTGATTTCTTATCGGCCCGACTCATCACAATTAATTTAGGAATATCTGAGCGAATTGTTTTTAAAAAATCGATATCACTTTGAGAAATAACACCTTGATCGGCTGAGACCAACCAAATTAAATACTGTACATCATTAAGCTGAACTTTAGCGATATGTGCATCACACAGGCCTTGCTCAATATCTTCATGATTACTGTAGCCTGGGGTATCTAAAAACGCTAAATTTGGCCATCTCTGCTCAGGTTGAGTTAACAAAATTAAATCAATATTTACTGCTAATTCATGTAACTCTTGTTCAGCATGGTGCGTTAAGTTTTTGAATTGTTCCAGACTCAAATCTAATTGCTGTGAATTTTTAAGAACAGCCGCAATTTTTTGTTGCTCACCATGTATCAAATAAGTTGCAATAGATGTCGTTGGATCAATCGCTACGCTCAAAACTTTTCGACCTAAAATTCCATTTAAGAAACTAGATTTTCCTGCACTAAATGCACCACCAACGCCAACAATCACCTTATCTGCAATTTCAGGTAACATACAAAACTTATAAAAATTCTCCATTTCATGGATAAAATCTAAACCTATTTGATCATGAGCTAAAACATTCCCTTTTTTCAAAAGCCCTAGGTTATTATTAAAATATTGCTTCAAATCTTTATACATTTGAGTAATTTCTATATGCTTATTCATGTTTATTCCTTAAGATTCTAATTGTTGTTGCATATTTTGAATGATGGTTAAATCACTTTGATATGCTGCATGTAGCACCGCTCTTTCTTCAGTATTTTGCTTAAGTTGTTCTTCTAACATAGAAATCGAGTGTTGAGCTTGTGTGACTTTATTATTGATTTGATCTTCTACCTGCTGATTAACGGTATGAAGCTGTTCTTGCAAAATAGAACCTAAATTGATCTGCACTTGCTCAACCACTTGCGGAATAATTTTTCCTCGAACGTGATCACGTGCAGCTTCTTTCTGTTCTGCTCTTTGTTGGTCGCGATTATGATCAGACATAAATGCTTTAAATATAGATGTCACCACTGGCATGATCATCGCCGCTAACGGAAAACGCTTTAATACAAAGGCTAATATCCCTGTAATTCCAGTCAGCCCAAGATCAAACACAGCACTACCAGTATTTTCTTGCTCAAAATGAAAATTTTGATTAACGATAAGACTAGGTAAATCTGTCTCTATACGATGGATATATTTATTAACCAAAGGTTTGAAATAGCGATCCATACCTTCCGTTAAAGCCATTCTTACACTGTAACTTAAATCACTCTCAATATTATTCTGACCTATTAGAGCTGTTGCATATTGATCTGTCTCACCTAAAAGACGATTCCGAATATGATCAACCACATTATTTAAAACTGAAGGAACTTGCTCTTTCATCTTTTGATATTCAGTAGAAATTTTTTGCTTAAAAATTTCTGTCTCATCAATCAGTTGTTGTTGTTTTTCTTTCAATTCATCTGTATCCAAATCTTCTTGGTTTAAGAGAATAGTCAAATGTGATGCGATATCATCAATGATTCGATTGAACTGGGGTACAACTGTCTCATTAAATCGCGTTTCACTTAAGTTCTCTAATTTTTGGAATGCTTCAACCGCTTCAGTGATATCTTTCTTTTTCGAAGATACAGACACAACATCTAGATAATTGCCTTCAGGTAATAATGATCTTACTTGTTCAGTAATTTGCAATTTAATAGCAACTATTTCTTCAGGTGTTTTTTTATCATTTTTGGTAATAATCACAACAACAGGTGCTTTATGCAGTGCTAATTCTTTTAGAAACTTTTTAATACTATCTTTTAACGTTCCTTCTTCACTACTTACGGTGATTACATATGCCAGGCTACGCCCTAAATAATGATGAATTGCTTGCATATGAGCATCAGATTTTGAGTCTAAGCCTGGTAAATCTGCTAAACATAAATGAGGAAGAGATTGCAAAAATGCTTGGTTGAGCTGTACTTCAATATGCCCATCAGGCATCAGATCTAAGAACTCTTGGTCTTTTAATTCTTGTGCTGTCAAATTTTTAACAAAGTTATTCGCCTTAAAGCCTTTAATAACTTCATCTTCTGAAAAACTAATTTCAGTCGCTAAATTACTAGCAGGGTCGATTTCGACACAAAGTAGCTTCTTCTGAATCAAGGCATTAATTAACGATGATTTGCCAGCACTAAATGCCCCAATCAATGGCACACGAACTTTAAAATTTTCAACATTTGATTTTAGCTGAATAAGTGGCTCAACAGATAAATCATATTTTTGAAATAATGTTTCAAGTTCTGGAATATGTGCTTGTATATTTTGCTGTGTTTTAAACATCTTTTTTAACTCTAGTAAAATTAATTTTTTAAAGCGTTTGCCAATTCTGACATTTCATATGATTCAAGTAGGGCGCCTAATGTTTTTAAGCTCTTTTTAATTTCTCTATCTTCATTATGAAAAATATCTTGATAAACTCGTGTGATTTTACCGCTAATACCTAAAGCAAATTCCTGCATCATAGAAGGTTGTACTAAACCAACAGCTCTTCTCCTGTCTTTAGTCAAAATATCCAGCAGACTTGATTCATCCTCTGAGTAAACAGCATTAGATGTGATCAATCTTGCTTTCTGAAATAATGGTAATAGTTCTTGCTGTGTATGCTTAGGCAAAATATCACTTAACTGATCATCTACAAGTCTTAAAATTAAAGCCTGAGATAGACTTAATCCTTTTACTGACTG
>RRZU013537552.1_pt1 | contig 11665 bp, 3 predicted proteins | sample 2165561 | NCBI WGS metagenome assembly RRZU01 (sample SAMN10456909, study PRJNA506462) | wastewater metagenome | isolation source: wastewater sludge | place: USA: Moscow, Idaho | reverse complement strand
GAAAATGAGTTTTATACAAATCATTATCTTAGTGAGATATTTGAAAAAGATACTAGTGATCAAATCTCATCATGGCAAGAAAAAGAAAACGAAGATGAAAACTATAAAACACCATTCAAAAAGCTTCGTGGGATTGGACCATCATATTTAGAACTTCTAAAAGAACTAAACAAAAAGAACTCAAAAACAGAAGATAAAATCAAAGCTCAAAGAGAGTTCATGAAGCTCTTTTTGGATATTTTTGATTATGAATACAACCAACAAAGCATTGAAATAGATGATTTTTCTGTGCCACTTCTTTCAAGTGTATCAAAAAGCGATGGTTTACCATATCTTTATATAGTGGAGAGTTTTTGTGAAGATGCTTGTGATATTTTAACTACTACACTAAAAAAAGAGCAACTAAAAGAGCTAGACATCTTTAATGCAGAGCTAAATTTTGACTCAATCATTACTTCACATATCTTTACTCAAAATTTCCCGCCAAGATGGGTACTGGTAGTAAATGCTTATCAAATAGTTTTAATTGAGCGAGCAAAATGGGCTCAAAAAAGATATCTACGATTTGACATCAAAGATATAATTGAGAGAAAAGAGGACAATACTCTAAAGGCACTCAGTATATTGCTTCACAAAGATACTATTGCACCAACTGATGGATTAAGTTTACTTGATACACTTGATGAAAATTCACACAAACATGCTTTTGGAGTAACTGAAGATTTAAAATATAGTTTGCGAAGTGCAGTAGAATTTTTAGGAAATGAAGCACTTTATTATCATCAAAAAAATAGTTCTGATTTTCTAAATACTCCAAATTTAGAGAGTGATTTAACAAGAGAATCTCTAAGATATATGTATAGACTTCTATTTTTATTTTATATCGAATCACGACCAGAATTAGGCTTTATTCCATCTAAATCACAAGCTTTTATCAAAGGATATTCTTTAGAAACATTAAGAGATTTAGAGCTTATGCCACTTCTTACAGATAGCGATAAAAATGGCTACTTTTTCGATGAGAGTATAAGACTCTATTTTGATATGATTTTTAATGGTGCAGAAGATAAGGGTACTGTTTGGTCTGGTAGAAAAAAAGCATTTTCTATAGCTCCACTTAAATCACATCTTTTTGACCCAGTAAAAACACCACTTTTAAATGGTGTGAAACTACGAAATCATATTTGGCAAGAGATAATTCAAAGTTTATCATTAAGTCGTGAGCAAAAAGGAAAAGCTCAGAGAGGAAGAATCTCTTATTCAAATCTTGGAATTAATCAACTTGGTGCTGTATATGAAGCACTACTTAGTTATAAAGGTTTTATTGCAAAAGAAGATTTATTTGAAGTAAAAAAAGCAGACTCAAATCCAACAGAGCTAGAAAATGCTTACTTTGTAAACGAATCACAACTAAGTGAATATCATGAAAATGAAAGAGTTTATGATGATAAAATTTTAAGAAGATATTCAAAAGGTACTTTTATTTATAGATTAGCAGGTCGTGATAGAGAAAAATCAGCTTCATACTACACACCTGAAGTGCTTACAAAATCACTTGTAAAATATGCTTTAAAAGAGTTACTAGAAATCGATGATCAAGGCAAGATTGGAAAAAAAGCAGATGAGATTTTAGCCTTAACAGTTTGTGAACCTGCTATGGGAAGTGCAGCCTTCTTGAATGAAGCGATAAATCAACTAAGTGAAGCATATCTACATCAAAAACAAATCGAATCAGGCAACAAAATAGCCCATGACAAATATACAGAAGAGCTTCAAAGAGTGAAGATGTATATAGCAGATAACAATGTATATGGAATAGACTTAAACCCAACAGCAGTAGAACTAGCAGAAATATCTCTTTGGCTAAATGCTATGTTTACATGGGAAGAAGATAAACCAAATGCTAGAACAAAAGATGAAAAAATTAGAAAAACATTTATCCCCTGGTTTGGTTTCCAACTAGAAAATGGAAACTCTCTAATTGGTGCTAGAAGAGAAGTATATGATGTAAGTTCACTAAATGCTACAAAAAAAGAGCTTCTATGGTACAGCGATGCTCCAAAAAGACTAAGTCCAAAAACTCTATGGAAAGCAGAAAAAAGAGAAACAACTCTAGCTCAAAGTACAGGTTCACTATTTGATGACCCTACAAAACTTCCACTTGTAACAGTAGAAGAAAAAGAGGAAACAAAAAGTGCAGGAAGAACAAAAGATAGAGAGGTTTATCACTTCCTTCTTGGTGATGAGGGGATGTCAAATTACTCTGATAAGGTAGTAAAAGAGTTAAAAAAAGATGAGATAGAGTCTATAAACAAATGGCGAAAAGAGTTTATAAAACCATACAGCAAAGAGGAAATAAAACTTTTACTTGAACTCTCACTCTCTATAGATAAACTTTGGCAAGAACACACTCGTCATATCAACGATATGAAGAAAAAAACAACTGACCCACTGAAAGTTTGGGGACAACCAAAAGCAGACCAATTTAAACAAACAGATATAAGCTACAAAGATAGAGTTTTTGAGCAAGAAAAATTAACACAAAACATCAAAAGTTCAAGTCCATATATCAGACTAAAAACTGTGATGAACTATTGGTGTAGTTTATGGTTTTGGCCAATAGAAGAGGCAAATAGTTTACCAACAAGAGTAGATTTTTTAAGAGATGTGGCAATACTAGTTCAAAAACAAGATGGTATGGTGATGAATCTTGATAAAGAATTATTTAGTGATACCATAGATGAAGATATTATGGCTACTCAACTTAGTGAACTTGGAGTACTAGATGTAGAAGAGTTTATAGCCAAAAACCCACGACTTCAAGTAGTGCAAAAGGTAAATAATGCTCAAAAATTCCTCCACTGGGAGCTAGAGTTTGCAGATATATTTGCAAAAAATGGTGGATTTGATATGGTGCTTGGAAATCCACCATGGCTATTAGTTAGATGGGAAGAAAATGGAATTATGGGTGAATCTAATCCTCTTTTTGAAATTAGGAGTTATAAAGCTAATGAATTAAATTTTATAAGAAAAGATACTTTTATAAAATATTCAACATTAATAAAAGAATACATAAGTGAATATGAAAGTACTACAAGTACACAAAATTTCTTAGCTTCAAAAGGTAATTATCCATTACTAAAAGGTAAATCAAATTTATATAAATGTTTTTTACCTCTTGGATGGAAAATTGCGAACGCAAATGGAGTTTCTGGTTTTTTGCATCCGGAAGGAGTATATGATGATCCACAAGGCAGTTCTCTACGTCGTGAAATTTATAAGAGATTAAAATATCACTTTCAATTTAAAAATGAAAAGAATCTATTTCAAGAGGTTATGCATACAAGAAAATTTAGTGTTAATATTTTTAATAATGCAAATAAAATAGTAAATTTTTCAAATATATCGAATTTATTTTTACCTAAAACTATTGATTCTTCTTTTAACTATGTTGGCAATGAATTAGTTGGTGGTATTAAAGATGAGAATAATGATTGGAATATAAAAGGTCACAAAAGTAGAGTTTTGAATATAAAAAAAGATTCACTAGAAATGTTTGCAAAACTATATGATGATATAGGAACAGATTTTATTGAAGCAAAATTACCAGTAATACATAGTATTGAATTATTATCAGTACTTAAAAAGTTACTAAATTATCCAAGTAAGCTAATAAATAATTCTGAATTATATGATTCAACGGTAATGTGGCCAGAGACAATGGCACTAAATGAAAATATAATTAAGAAGGACACAGGTTATTCTAAAAATGACATTGATACAATTTTACAAGGTGCTAACACTTTTTTAGGAAATTTATATTATAAAGTTCCTAAAGACACTTGCAAAACTCATTTAGATTACGTTGTCTTGGATTTGACTAGTATTCCTGATGATTATTTACCTAAAGTAAATTTTAAACCTAATGATAATTATTTTATTAATATTCCAAAGCTTTCTAATAAATATACAAATAGTAATGTAAATGACTATTTTCGATTATCTTGTTCTAAAATGGTTGATACCTCAAGTGAAAGAACATATCAAGCATTTCTAATGCCAAAAAATTTTACACATATTAATGGAATTATTTCATTTATCTTCCTTGAAAAATCGATATTAATTAAAGCGACTACTTATTCTTTTTCAATTATTTCAGATTTTTATGTTAAAAGTACAGGTACGAGTAATATAGTAAATTCTATAATTGAATTAATGCCTTTATTGAACATTAATTTATATATGATAGTTAGAGTTTTGAGTATAAGTTGTCTCACTAAATATTATGCTGAACTTTGGGAAGAACAATTTAATGAAAAGTTTAAAAACGATAGCTGGAGCAAACCAAACGACCCACGATTAAATCAAAATTTCTTTAAAAATTTAACTCAAAATTGGCAAAGAGATGTAGCTTTAAGAACTGATTATGAAAGAAGACAAGCATTGGTAGAAATAGATGTTTTAGTGGCTCAAGAACTTGGACTCACACTAGAAGAGCTGAAAACCATCTATCGTATCCAGTTTCCAGTACTCAAACAAAATGAAAATGAAACATTTTATGATATGAATGGACGAATTGTATTTACTGTTAGCAAAGGTTTAGTAGGAGTAGGACTACCACGAAAAGCTGTCAAATCCGACAATCCATGTAAGATAGTCATAAATGGTGAAATAGTAGAAGAAAAACCACTTGGATGGGAAGATATTATTGATATGAAAGAGGGAGAAATCCATAGAACCATCATAGACGACACCACACCAGATGGACCAATTGAACGAACCATCATCTATAAAGCCCCATTTGCCAAATGCGATAGAGAAAAAGACTACGAAATCGCTTGGGAGTATTTTGAGAGGTTGAATAATAAATGAGTTTTGTAGGAGATTTTCAAAGTGATCCTGAAGAAATTAATGCTAGACAAGATAATTCATTATTTATATGGTTAGATGTACTTGGTTTTGCTGAAGCTGTTGATGATGTAGAAAAGTATAGAGAATTATCAGAACTGCTTAAAAAGTTTCAAGCATTATTTGTAGAAAGTGATAAATATGATACTAAAATTATCTCAGATGGTCTTATTTTATATGCTAAAGAGCCTACTAAAGAAATGATTAGTTTGATTTTTAAAGAAATAGCAGAAAAACAATTTGAATTTATCTTAAAAAACAAGTATTTTATTAGAGGTGGTATTGCTGTTGGTTCAAGATATGAAAGTGAAGAAGTAACAGACCAATTTATAAGTAATGGATTGGCAAGAGCATATAGTTTAGAATCTAATAATATTGATTGGCCACTTATTGCTACGGATGAAAAAAATATTCAAAGAATAAGAGATATGTTTATTATTGATGGAAATCATGAGTTTTTTGGTCTTGAAGAAGCTTTTAATAAAAATGGTAAAACTATCTATTTTATAGATTTTATAAAAGAAAATGAAACATATTTAAAACTACTCGAAGAGAAAATCTTTAAATTTAAAGATACCCCATCTGTAAGAAATAAGTATGTATGGCTTTTAAGATATTATTTACATAGATTTGAAAATAGTAGAAATGATATTAATGAATCTTTAAAAGGAATAGTTTTATGAGTTATATAGATTTATCATTAAAACAAAAAAATGCCAAAGAAAGAGAGCTTTATAAATTAAGTGAAATAATCGATACCAATAAAATCTCAGTAATTTTAGGTGCTCCTGGAAGTGGTAAAAGTTCTCTTTTTAAGAAATATTTTGAAGAAAATCAAAGCACTACTAAAAATCTTAAAATTAAAGAATTTATTCGATTAGCAGTTAACATCAATGAAGATATAAAAGTACTGTTACTTGATGGATTAGATGAATATAGAGTAGTTTCTAGAGATAAAACTTTTGTATTGTCAGAGTTAGGGCATAATTTAAATAAATTATTAGAGTCACATAAAGATTTGAAAATTGTAATTAGTTGTAGAGAAATGGATTGGTATGGTGAAGCAGACAAAAATGCTTTAAAAAGTCAGATAAATTTTGAAGCTGTTCTTTTTAATATTTTGCCATTGAGCAAAGACCAACAAAAAGAGTTGTGTGATTTACTCCAAATTGAAAATCAAAAAGAGTTTTTAGATAAGTTTTATGAAAAAGGTTTTCTTGATAATCCACAGATGTTTTGGATGCTTTCAGAAATTTGGAAAAACAATAGAGATGATATTAGTTCAAAGATTAATTTGTATAAACAATTTATATTAAAGACTAGAGAAAATAATCTTGAACATCAGCAGGTAATTGAAAGTATTGAACCTGAACAATTATTAAAAGTAATTGGCTATATGGCCTTTTATTATATTTTTAGTGCTATTGATGAATACAATGAAGAAGTAGTTGATCAAATTGTAAAAGCTGAAAGTGGTTTTTCAAAAGAACTAATCTTAAATGTATTAAAAACAAGGATTTTTAGTCAGCAGCAATTTATTCATAGAACTATTGCAGAGTTCGCATTAGCAAATTATATTTATAACTATAAACTAGCTACTGATATAGATAAAGCCAGAATAAAAAGTTTGTTTATTAAAAACAATAGAATACCTACGGAACTAAGAGGTACATATGCTTGGCTATGCTCTATTAGTGGTGATTTAGGTTTAATTAGTGTTGATCCATATTATCAGGCAATTCATGGTGATAATAGTTTATTTAGCTTTGAAGTTAAATCTCAGATTATTAAAGCAGTAAGAGAATATTCTAAAAGTAATCCATACTTTTTTGAATTTACTCAAAAGATGGAGCTTGAAGGCTTTTATGTAAAAGAGTTAGATGATTTACTAATAAGAGAATATGATAATGCATTTGAATTAAAAAACCATTATGTATATTTTCTTAATAATATAATTGTTCAAAGTGAAAATTCAAGTGACCAAATAGTAACATTTACAAAAAAACTTTTAGAAGATAATGATATCCCCACATACTATAAAAGAGATTTTATACAATTTTTTAAATCTGAAATCCCATATTTAAAGGAATTGATTGAAAAAATAAGAAATGGTATTTTATTAGATACTGAAGATTTATTAAAAGAATCGATTTTAAAAATTTTATATCCTGAACATATTAATCATAAAGATATTGTTCAATATTTGATGTTATACACAAGTGATGTAGGTGGATATTGTTATTATCTATTTAATACAGAATATGAAAATAAATATGAATTAGTAAATAATATTTATAAAGCAAGTTCTGATGAAAATAGAGAACCTAAATTATTACTTCCAAAAAATGTTAAGAGTTTTATAAAGGATTATTTTTTAGAAACATTATTAGAATATGAAGTGTCATTAAGTGCAAAAGATATATACGACATAATAAAGCATTTTAAACAATATTACATATGGCATCATCAACTAAAGTTTGAATCTTATATGTATAAAACTACTGATAAAGTAAAAGTTTCTGAAGAAAAGTTGCAAAGATTATCAAATGAGTTGTACGAGATATATGTAAATGAAATGCTTACAAAAGAATTTGAAAGATTTAGAGTTCATAATTTCTATTACTTTTTTACTTATAAAGAGCCTAATAATAAAAGTGAAGTTTTATTAAAAAAGATAAATAAAAAAAATGATAAAGAAGTAAATTTAGATTTATTAATTAGTAGTTTAAATTATTTACCACGAGATGAAAACAATAATCCAAAAGTTGATAGTTCAATAGAAAAATTGATTGAAGAATATGATTTTAAAGAAGAATATTATAATTGGTTATATCCTAAAAAACATGATTGGGAGATAAAATCAGAAAAAAGAGAGAAGAAAAGACTTAAAGAAATAGAAGAAATTAAACGAAAAAATGAAGAGTATTTTGTATCTAAAAGTAATGAAGAGATACAAAAAACTTTTGGTGATTTAAACTGGATAGCAAATTTGCATTATATAAAAGATAGTGAAAAAGGTGAGAAATATTTAGAGAATGAAACATTTGAAAGACTTAAACTAATATTGAAAAAATCTGTTTCAGAAGAGTTAATAGATGAGGAATTATTGACTTTAAGTTCTCTAGCTAAAAAATCACCTAATGCTCATCGTAATATTGATACTGTTTATTATGTTTCATTATGCTTAAATGATGACAATATTATGATTGAAAATATTGAGTTTAAAAAATATTTATATATAAATGTGTTACACCACTCAACAATCTGTAATATAATTCAAACTAATTTTAGTGAGGTATTGGAAAAGAATGAGTTAATTTTTGTTTGTACATTATTGAAAGAATATATAGAATTATTGATTGATACTGAAATTCCTCAAATGAAAGAACTTATTTTAAAGTTTGTAAATGATGATAGTTCTTTAGAAAACTTAAAAATGTTAGCGAAATCTTACAATTCAAGTCCTCAAGGAACAGAAAATTCCTTAATTGAAAACTTTTTATCATTATATGGATTTTATTTAGATATTAGTGAAATAAATAACCTTGAGTCAGTAGATTTAAATAGTGAAAACTCTCGTTTTATTAGAGCTTTAAAAACATTTGTTTTAGATAAAAAAGAAGATTTTACAGTTAGTATGGCTATATCGTTTCATGAACTTATAAAAGATAATACCCAAAAATTATATGATAGATTTCAAAATAGATTTTCAAGTGATTTAAAAGTTAAAATTGTAAGTTATATGTTATTTGCTTTTAATTCTGAGGAGTCAATTGAAAGAGTAAATGGAATTCAGTCAGCAAAAAATATTTGTGCAAGCTTTTTAACGGATTATGCTTTTAAAATTCTTTTAAATAAAGATGAGTTGAATATTTTATCTACTTTACATGAGAATAATAATGATATCTGGAAGTATAGAATTTTAAATGTTTTGAATGAACAAGAAAGGCAAGAGATTGATATGTTACATGGAAATTATTCTGTAGAAGAAATAAAGGAATTTATTTTAAAGAATTCTATTTTGTCACAGGAAGATTTCTTTACAGAATTATGTTTTAAAATTGAGAAGTTAATACAAGAGATTGAAGAAAATGAAAACAATGATAAAAATGCTTTTTTTAATGAAATAAAAGGTGTTAAAACACAAAAAACAGAAGAATCTTCAAGAGATATTATTTTACAAAGATTAAATGACAAATATAGCGACGAGTTACTTTGTACAAAAGAAAAATATCAAGCAGATAATCGAGTGGATATTAATATTAAATACAAAAACAATTTAAGTTTTCAGGTGCAAATTGAGTGTAAACGAGATGATAATCAAGGTTTAAATGATGGAATACAAAAACAACTAATTGATAAGTATTTAAAATCTAGTACACCAAATGGTATTTATTTAATTTTCTATTTTGGGAAATTAAAAAATAAAGATTTAATGTTAAAAAAAGTTTACAAATCACTTCCAAGTGCATTTGAAAACAAAATAAAAATTTATTGTATAGATTTAAAAATTGATGATTAAAAAAGCAGAACTCAAGGCATCATCATCGATAAACGAAGAGAGGCAATCCTTATTCAGGGTGAACCAAGGGCTTATTGATGATATTGTATCAAAAAGTTTGTAAAAAGAGATAATATGAGGATAATTTATGACTTGTGAAGAACTAACAGAACTTAGAGAAAACTACCAATTTGAAGCAAAATCAGCTCAAGGTCAAAATGGTAATGGTGAAATACCAAAAGATCTTTGGGAAAGCTATAGTGCTATGGCAAATACAGATGGTGGAAAAATATTACTTGGTGCAAAAGAGCTTAAAGATGGTAACTTAGAGTTTTTAGGTATTAAAGATATAGATAGAGTTCAAAAAGAGTTTTGGACAACCATAAATAATCCTCAAAAAATCAATCAAAACATACTTAACGATTCTGATTTACAAGTTATAACTTGTGATGATAAAGCTTTAATACTTTTAAATATCCCTAGAGCTCCTAGAACACTAAAACCAATCTATGTTGGACAAAATCCTCTAACAGGCACATATCTTAGATACCATGATAGCGATATAAAAGCAAAAGATGAGATTGTAAGACATTTGCTTGCAGATGCACTTAATGAATCAAATGATACAGCTATACTTGAAGGTTTTGGTATGGATGATATTGATAGTGAAAGTTTAAAAGCTTATAGAAATATCTATAAATCCACAAAACTAAACCACCCTTGGATAGAGCTTGATGATAAAGAGTTTTTAACTCAACTTGGCGGATATAAAAAAGATAGAAAAAATGGACTTGAGGGGTTGACCCTTGCAGGGCTTTTGATGTTTGGAAAGTTTAGATCTCTTCTTGATGGAGTGCCAAATTATTTGGTTGATTATCAAGAGCAAACAGAAAATGCTGAAGATAGATGGATTGATAGAATAACAACTGATGGCACATGGAGTGGAAATCTTTTTGAATTTAGCCAAAAAGTGTATAGAAAACTAATATCAGAACTCAAAGTGCCATTTAAACTCAAAGATTCATTTCAAAGAATAGATGAGACAAATATACATGAAGCTATAAGAGAAGCATTGGTAAATAGCCTCATTCATGCAAACTATAACGGTAGAATTGGAATTCAAGTGGTAAAACATCCTAAAGGATATAGCTTTAGAAATCCAGGGCTTTTAAGAGTTTCAAAAGAGGATGCTTTTAGAGGTGGTCATAGTGACTGTAGAAATAAAACTTTACAAAAGATGTTTCAATATATCGGTATGGGTGAACAAGCAGGTTCAGGTTTTCCAAAAATGCTTAGAGCTTGGATGGAGAAACATTGGCAATATCCATATTTAGTTGAAGATACTCGCCTAGAAACAACTACACTTTTCATGCCAACAATTTCACTTTTTCCAGCAGAAGTGCAAGATGCACTTGAAGAGCTGTTTGGTAAAACCTATGCAAAACTTGATAAAGATGAACGATTAGCCTTGATTCTTAGTTTTGTAGATGGTGAAGTAGTAAATGCTAGATTGTCTGATATTGGAGCTATCCATTCAGCAGATAGTTCTAAAATACTTAAAAAACTTGTAGATAAAAAATTGTTGATATCTGAGGGTGTCGGTAGAGGTACGAAATACTATATAAATAAGAGCTTTGATAATACCACCGGCGGAATACCGGCGGAAACCGGCGGAATACCGGCGGAACAAGAAAAAGCTATAATCAGCTATCTTCATACAAATTCTAAAATTACAACACTTGTCGTAAAGCAGCTTTTAGATATCAAAGATAGTCGAGCAAGAGAGATTCTTAAAAATATGGTAGATAAGGGGCTAATCAAAAAAATAGGTAATGGTAAAAATACTTACTATGGGGAAAACAAATGATACCATCAGTATTAACAGATCAACTTATTACTGGAGTTAAAGATTTTTTAACTACCACTTTTCCTAGTTCTACTCCATCATTTTTTGATATGATGAAAGATTTTGTGGAAGAAGATGGAAAACTTTTTAAAGGTCCTTACATATCTGTAGCACTTCCTTTTAAAAAAGGTATCGTAGAAGAAAATCTATTTCCAGATATTTTAGATGATGGATTTAAACCATACTATCATCAAGAGTTAGCATTTCAAAGATTAGGAAATGATAATCCAAAATCAACATTGGTGGCAACAGGTACTGGTTCAGGGAAAACTGAATCATTTATGTTTCCTATTTTAAATCATTGTTATAAAACAAAAAATACAAAAGGGATCAAAGCAATTATTATCTAT
>RRZU012849066.1_pt1 | contig 11665 bp, 7 predicted proteins | sample 2165561 | NCBI WGS metagenome assembly RRZU01 (sample SAMN10456909, study PRJNA506462) | wastewater metagenome | isolation source: wastewater sludge | place: USA: Moscow, Idaho | reverse complement strand
GCCATCTCGCGATCGTAGTCGATCTGGGTAAAGCGGGCGAGGCGCGCGCGCGGCAGACTCTTGATCGAGTCAAAAAAACGCATGCGCGAATCCTCGGGAGAAAGTGAATTGAGGAGTTCGCCGAGGGTGGTCTCGTCCTCCGGTCGGATCGGCCGGATCAGGAGCGTGCGACCTTGCCAATCCACCCGCTGTTCGAGTTCTTTCGGATAGGGCCGGATCGCAAAGCGGCGCAGCTCACTCCGGTGCGCCACCTTGCCGACGCCGATGTGCGCGTCGAGCACGACTACCCCGGAGGTCTCGACGTGCAGCGAAGCCAGCTCCACGTCCGTTACTTGATCGAGGTCGGTGAGCAGTTGCGACAAGCGAACCAGCGCATTGCTCAGAGACTCGTGCAGCGCCAGGCGATCGTCTTCGGGCATCGTTCTGGCGAAACCGCTGCGCGCAACCAGATCGCGGGCCAGCACCAGGTTGAGCGGTGGCAGGGCGACGACGACGCGGTCGAGGCGACCCTCCGCGGTCGACGCCGGCCCCAGGAAGATCACCAGACCGAACACTGGATCGTCGGCAACGCCCAGACGCATCGCGGGAGCGCCGCTGCGCGCGACACTGGAGCGCAGCCGGTAACGGCTGACGCGGCTGCCCGGGCGCTGCGTATGGGCGCTGCTGCGCAGGCCGAGCGCGGCGGTCCGGATCTCTGCCGGCGAGCGCAGTCCCGTCGCCAGCTGCGCAAAATCGGCTCCGTCAGCAAGCCGCAGGCTCAGGTCGACCGGATAGCCGATCTCCGCGGCAGCCTGGATCGTCGCATCGATGCTGCCGGCCAGCGGATGCTCCGCGACGGCGATTCCGTAGGCCTGCAACAGACGCCGGGTCTGACCTGCGCTTAGCGCCCTGGCGCCGGCATCAATCGCCTCGCTGACGACGCTGCGTGCGGCATCGAGGTCCGGAGAGAAGCTCTCCGCCAGCGACGGCGGCATTTGCAGGAGCAAGCGGCGATGGCGCAGGTAATTGACGACACCGAGAAAAGTCGCGATCGCCTTTTCCGGTGAGTCATGGCTCAGGACCCCGTTTTCGGCGGCAATTTTTTGCGCTTCGAGCATGCCTGCGCCACCGACCCAGCAGGTGAACACGTTCGACGCGCTGCTGCCGGAAACCTGACAGATCGCTGTCGCGACATCGGCGCTGGCGACGAACGGGGATGGCGTGCAGACCGTCAACACGCTATGCGTGTGGCTGTCGGCGAGTACCGCCGAGAGTACCGCCGCCCAGTTCTCCGGTGTGATGTTCTGTGGCAGGGCGAGCGGGTTGGCCAGTGGCGAACGCGGCTGCAGCAGGCCGTCGAGGTGCTGCAAGGTGTCCGGCGAAAGGCTGCCCAACTGGCCGCCGGAGCGCAGCAAGGTGTCGGCAGCAATCAGCCCAAGGCCATGACCGTTGCCGAGAATCGTCAGACTCTCGCCGCGCAGCGGGCGTGCCCGCGCCATCGCCTCGATGGCTTCAAACAGATCCCCCAGCGCGTCGAAGCGCACCCAGCCGGCACGGCGCAGGGCCGCTTCGTAGAGGTCATCGGCGGAGAACGGCCCACTCGGCGAGGGCTTTGCTTCGAGGCGTCCACTGCGCATGGCAACCACTGGTTTGTTGCGTCCGGCGGCACGCGCTGCCGAGAGGAACTTGCGGCCATTCGCGACGGCATCGAACTGGACGAGGATCGATTGGGTGTCCTCGTCTGCCGCCAGCCAGTCGAGGACGTCGGCAAGGTCGATATCGAGACTGGTGCCCAGGTGCACTATGGTCGAGAAGCCGATTCCCCGGCTCGCGGCGCGATCGAGCACCGCCGCCGCGATGGCCGTCGACTGAGTGACCAGGGCAATTTTTCCCGGCCCGCTCGAAGCCGGGCTGGCGCTGGCATTGAGACCGCGCGCGGGAACCACGAGGCCGCCGCTGCCCGGTCCAAGAACCCGCATCAGCTTAGGCTGCGCCGCTTCGAGGATGGCCTTGCGTGCGGCTTCAATCTGGTTACTGCTCATCTTGTGCCACAACCACGGCCCAACGATCACTCCGCGGGTGCCGCGCGCACCGAGTTGCCTGATGATCGACGGGACGATGTCCAGCGCTGCGCAGATGATCGCCAGATCCGGCGCCACCGCGAATTCATCAATGCGGACATCGGCACCGATGGCCAGCCGCGAGCGCTTGCGCGCGCTCAGCGAAACGCACGGGCCGCTAAATCCGCCGGCGGCCAGATTGGCCAGCACCGCCTCGGCGTAACAATTCTGCCCGTCGGCTTGGACGACCACCGCTACCGACCTGGGGCGGAAGAGAAATTCCAGATTTCGGACAGTCATTATTGCCTTGGCAGCGTGGAATGAATTGGCGAAACAGTATGCTTGATTTCCTCTTTCGAGTCCCGCGCCGCTCGCGTACGCGCTGACCGTCGAGTACTCGAATGCGCAAGGGTGCGCGCTGTGGTGTCCGGGAAGTCGGATCCCGTTACCTCAGGGGAAGGCAAAATTGCCGTTGTCCATCTGCATCAGCGAACGCGTCGGTGCCAGTGCGCTGGTTCGGTGTGCAGCGGCGCGTGGCAGCAGGCGGTCGAAGTAGAACTCTGCGGTCTGGATCTTGGCGCGATAGAAGTCGGCTGATTCTCCACCCTGGCCACTGCGCAGGCGCCGGCGGGCCTGGTCGGCCTGCAAGGCCCAGAAATGGCCCATCATCACATAGCCCGAATACATCAGGTAGTCGACGCTCGTCGAGCCGACAAAATCACGATCTCTGGCCGCTCGCCACATGATCTGCGCGGTGAACAGATTCCACTCGAGCGCATGCCGGATCAGCGAGCGAGCCATCCGGCCCGCCGACCCGCGTGCGAGAAGACGCGGTGTGGCAAAGTGCAGCATGATGCGCGTGAAGTCGCGCACGCACTTTCCCCGGCTGCCGATCAACACCTTGCGGCCGAGCAGGTCAAGCGCCTGGATGCCGGTGGTGCCTTCGTACAAGGTCGCGATGCGGGCATCGCGGGCGATCTGCTCCATTCCGTGCTCGTGGATGTAGCCGTGTCCACCAAACACCTGCATGCCGAGATTGGCTGCCTCAAGGCCCATTTCGGTCAGGAAGCCCTTGAGGATCGGCGTGTAGAAGCCAAGCAGGCTGTCGTACTGCGCCTGCGCCGCACGATCGTCTTCGAGCGTCGCATTGAACATCCGGTCGGCGGTCTGGGCTGCCGCATAGATCATCGCCCGGCCACCTTCGGCAATTGCTTTCTGGGTGAGCAGCATGCGCCGCACATCGGGGTGCCAGATCAGGGCGTCGGCAATCGAGTCGGGTTCCTTTTTTCCCGACAGCGAGCGCATCGAACGGCGATCCCGGGCATACGACAGCGCACCCTGAAACGACGCTTCCGCGTGCGCGATGCCCTGAACAGCGATGCCGATGCGCGCGGTGTTCATGAAGGTGAACATCGCCTCGAGGCCCTTGTTGGGTTCGAAAATCATCTGGCCGATCGCCGCGTCGAAATTCAGCACGGCCGTCGCCGAGGCCCGGATGCCCATCTTGTGTTCGATGGAGCCGCAAGTGACGCCATTGCGCTGGCCGGCCGAACCGTCGTCCTGGACCAGAAACTTCGGCACCACGAACAGCGAGATGCCGCGGGTTCCTGGCGGCGAGTCGGGCAGGCGGGCAAGGACGATATGCACGATGTTCTCGGCCAGGTCGTGATCGCCAGCCGAGATGAACATCTTCGTGCCGGTGATGCGGTAGCTGCCATCGGGCTGCGGATCGGCCCGGGTTCGGATCTGCCCAAGATCGGTGCCGCATTGCGGCTCGGTCAGGCACATCGTGCCGGTCCACTCGCCGGAGGTCAGCTTGGGCAGGTAGGTCTTTTTCTGCTCGTCGGAACCGTGGGCTTCCAGGGCCGCGTGAGCGCCGTGGCTCAGGCCGGGGTACATGGTCCAGGCCTGGTTGGCCGAGTTCAGCATCTCGTAGATGGCCTGGTTGACCAGGATGGGCAGGCCTTGGCCGCCCCACTCCGGATCCGCCGACAGGGCCGACCAGCCGTTTTCGGTGTACTGCTTGTAGGCTTCCTTGAAACCATCAGGCGTCTTGACTTCGTGGGTTTCCTTGTTCAGGACGCAACCCTGGGTGTCGCCCACCAGGTTCAGCGGCGCCAGCACTTCGGAGGCGAACTTGCCACCCTCTTCGAGCACGGCGTTGACGGTGTCGGCATCCACATCGCCATAGGCGGGGATCTGCTTGAGTTCATCGACAGCGCCGAGCAGCTCGTGGATCACGAATTGCATGTCGCGCAGGGGGGGGGTGTAAGAAGGCATCGTGAAGCTCCTCGGTCAGAAAGGCACGTTAAACAAGAAATTACCTGATCTATAAGCCAGGTGATCGGGGGGTCAAACAGGCGCGGCACCGGTCGGCGCCGCATTCGGGAACAGGGAATGGGGCGCTCCTTGCGCGTAGAACTGCACCACGCGCTCGAAGGCCACACGGGCCCGGTCCACCGCCCCAGCCGAGCGCAGGAAACGCGCATCGTGGTGGAGCGAGAGGATCAGACCATGAATTTCAAACAACATCTGCATCGGGTCGGTGTCGTCACGCAAGTGACCCAGGTCAATGGCCTGCTGGATGGCCTTGTTCAGGGCGCCATGCCACAGCAACACCATGCAGGCCAAGGCATCGCGCACGGGACCGGGCCGGTCGTCAAACTCGACGGCGCCACTGATGTAGATGCAGCCTGAGTCGATTTCCGTGGCCACCTTGCTCACCCAGTTCTTGATCAGGGCGCGCAGACGTGGCAGGCCGCGTGGCTGACGCATGGCGGCACGGAACACCTCTTCCTCGAACCGTTCGTGGTACTCGCGGATGACCGAGATCTGCAACTCTTCGCGGGAGCCGAAGTGCGCGAAGACGCCGGACTTGCTCATGCCGGTGACTTCGGCCAGGGCGCCAATCGACAAGCCCTCGATGCCCATCTGGGCAGCCAGGCTCAAGGCAGCGTCCAGGATGGCAGCGCGGGTCTGCTGGCCCTTGTGCGCCCCACGCCCACGCTCACGCCCGGCCTCATGGGCAGGCTTGATGTCGTGGGGGGTCGCAGTGGCCACAGCTTTTCCTCAAAATAAAACGAACGGTCGTGCTATTTTGCAGAAAATGATGGCGGCTGTGTGAAGTCCGTGAAAAAAAAGTGGGCTCTGTGGGTTCTTCCCCCCATCCTCGGGGGGCGACGGGTCTTTGCCAAGCTCGGGTTGCCCCTTGGTTGACCCCACCCGCGCACCGAACCCGCGCCAACATCTTGAGAATGTCACACAAGATGTTCTATCCTGTGCTCATCTTCGCCTGAATGAGGGCTGTATGGACGTGCTGCAACTGGACGTGTCAGGTCGTCCGCAGGCTTGGCTGTCGGCCAGGGATGCGGCGCTGCTGTATGCCACCGATGAGGTCGCCTGGACGATCGGCGACCCGTTCGTGGTGCTGCGTGGCGGCATCCAGCGTCATTCGGGGCTGCCTTCACGCTTGCCACTGCATCCCATTGTCGCGGTGCGCGGCAGCATCCCCAACCGGGCCTGGCGGCAGGAGCCCGCGCTGTCCAACCCCAAGCTGTTTGCCCGCGACCGCCACCTGTGCGCCTATTGCGGCCAGCACTTCCCCTACGACGCCCTCACCCGCGAGCACATCGTCCCCACCTCGCGAGGCGGCCGAGACAGCTGGCGCAACTGCATCACCGCCTGCCGCAATTGCAATGGGCGCAAGGGCAACCGCACCCTGGACGAGCTGAACTGGTCGCTGTACTACCTGCCCTATGTGCCGAGCCTGCACGAGGACATGATCCTGCGCGGGCGGCGCATCCTGGTCGATCAGATGGATTTCCTGCTCGCCAGCGTGCCGCCGCACAGCCGCCTGCACCAGGCATTGAGCTGAGGACGGGGGGATCAGGCCTTGCGCGGCCCGGGCTGGCCGCGCTCGATCACGTAGCGCGCCTGGGTGCGCAAGCGGCTGTCGGCACGCACGGGGTGCGGGGTGCTGCGAAAGTCGATCTGCACCTGTCGGGGCGTGATGTCCAGCAAGACGTAACCGCGCTCGTCGCCGCGCACATGCAGCAGATCGGGGTTGCCGCGCTTGACCCAACTGCTCAGCAGCTCGCTCAGGCCGCGGCTGCTCACCGAGGTGGTGACGATTTCGCTGGCGATGATGGGGGAGGCCGGATCGGCCGGGTCCAGACGCAGGTTCGCGGCCACATGCCGGTGCACATCGCCGCCCAGGCAGACGACATCGGGCACGCGGGGCTGGGCGATCGCCTCGGTGAAGCGGCGTCGGGCGGCCGGGTAGGCATCCCAGCCATCGGCGTACAGCAAGGGGCCCAGCGGCGAGCGCAGCACGCCAGGCGACATCTGCGAGGACTGCACGATGAACTTCCAGTCGCAGGCGCTGGAGGCCAGTTGCGCCGCCAGGTCATAGCCTTGGCTCTGGCCCAGCATGGTGCGCTCGGGCCCCTGAACGGCGTCACACTGCCACAGCAGCTTGCCGTTCATGGGGGCATGGCGCCCCTCGCACACCGCCGGGTCACGGAACTGGCGGGTGTCGACGGTCATCAGGTCGACCAGGCGTCCCCAGGGATAGCGGCCATACAGGGGCATGCTGCCGCCCACCGGGGCACGGTGCGGCGAGAACGGCAGGTGCTCGAAGTACGCCTGATACGCCGCGGTGCGCACGGCCAGAAACGCCTGTGGGTCCGGCAGGTCCGGGCTGTGGCGCCCGGTGTAGTCGGCCGCCACCTCATGGTCGTCCCACACCATCAGCCAGGGGTGGGCGGCGTGGCAGGCGCGCAGGTCTGGATCGAGCTTGTAGGCCGCGTAATGCTGGCGGTAGTCGGCCAGGGTGCGTCGGTGCAGGTCGGGCATGACGTGCGGGTGACGGCGCACCCGCAGATAAGGCTTGGCCTGGGTGCCGTAGATGTAATCGCCCACGAACAGCACGAGGTCGACATCGCTGGCCGCGATCTCGCGGTGCACGGTGTAGTAGCCCGTTTCGTAATGCTGGCACGACGCCAGGGCCACGCGCATGCGGGTGTTGCGCTCGGTGGGGTCGGGCGCGGTGCGGGTGCGGCCCACCGGGCTGCGCTGGCCGCCCGCCTCGAAGCGGTAAAAGCAGGGCCGACCCGCTGGCAGCCCCTTGACCTCGACGTGCACGCTGTGGGCCGCCGCCGGATCGGCCACGGCACTGCCACTTTGCAGCACCCGCGCAAAGCGGGCATCGGCGGCCACCTCCCAGCGCACCGGCACGGCCTGCGCGGGCATGCCGCCATCGGCCTGCAAGGGCTGGGGCGCGAGCCGGGTCCAGATCACCACCGAGTCAGGGCGCGGCTCACCACTGGCCACGCCCAGGGTGAACACCTCATCGGCCGCGTGCCATGCCGCGGGCGGCGGCACCTGCCCCCGCGCCTGGGCACGGTGGGCACAGACCTGCTGCCAGGCCAGGACGGCGGCAAGACGACTGAGGTGAGAGAACAGGGCACGGCGTTGCATGAAGGCGCCGATTATGCGATGCCTGCCGACAAGGCTGCCCAAGGCCGCGCCACAAAGGCACAATGGGCCACACAACAGTGACTGACAGGAGACCGTCATGACCACGCGAGCACACGATTCCGACCCCACCGGTTCCTCACACGCAGGCGCCCAACCTTTTGCAGGCCTGGGTGCTGGCCTGGGCTTCTTCCAGGACTGGATGAAAGCCGCCGGCGCGGCGATGCCCGGCATGAGTGCCCCGACTGGCGCCGGCATCCCCGGTGTGCCGTCGTGGTCCGTGCCCACCCTCGACCCCGATGAACTGGACAAACGCATCCAGGAGCTCAAGACCGTGCAGTTCTGGCTGGAGCAAAACAGCCGGATGATCGCCATGACGATCCAGGGCATGGAAGTCCAGAAGATGACCCTGTCGACGCTGAAGGGCATGAATGTGTCGATGGACGCGCTGCGTGACACGCTGAAGGCGCAGCCCGCCCCAGCCGCCGCGCCTGAGGCCGCCCAGGAAACCAAGGCGACGGCCGAGCCGACCGCCGACACCGTTCCCAACGACCTGATCAACCCGCTGCATTGGTGGGACACGCTGACGCAGCAGTTCTCCCACCTGGCCAGTCAGGCTTCGCAAACGGCCCAGACCGTGGGCCAGAGCGTGGAAGCGTCGATGCAGGACATGGTGGCCAAAGCCCAGGCTGCCGCGGCGCCGGCTGCTGCGGCCGCGGCCGAAGCACTCAAGCCCGCAGCGCCCAAGCCTCGGGCCCGCACTGCCGCCAGCAAGACCCCGGCGCGCAAGGCAGCCAGCAAGACCGCGCGCAAGACCCCACCCAAAGCCTGATGCCCCCTGCCGCGCACCCCCTGGGCCTGCGTTGCCTGCACGCCCACGCCACCCACCCCCAGCCCGATCTGGCGCTGGAGCTGGTCTGGGCCCAGCTGGCTTCGCAAGGCGCCCGCGAGCTTGGGGCCACGCTGGGTTGGTGCTACCTGAGCGATGAGTTGGCGCACGGCGCCGAGGTCATCCTGCGCGGCTTGCGCCAGCATCTGCCCGATGTGGCCTGGGTGGGTGCCGTGGGCGCTGGCGTCCTGGCCACGGGCGTCGAGTACCTGGGCGAGCCGGCCCTGGCGGTGATGCTGTGCAACCTGCCGCACGACGATTTCCGCATCTTCCATGGCCGCCACCCCCTGCCTGCGGCTCAAGCGCTGAGCCTGCCCCGGACCGGCTGGCAGGCGCACGTGGCACAGGTGCACGCCGATGGCCAGACGCCAGACCTGCCCGACCTGCTGCGCGAGCTGGCCGACCGCACCGACACTGGCTACCTGTTTGGGGGGCTCAGCGCAGGCCAGGCCCACAGCCTGCATCTGGCCATCGACCCGAGCGATCCGGCCGCCCAACTCGGCAGCCAGTATCCCGGGGCCCTTGGCGTGTGGCATGGCGGCCTCTCTGGCGTGGCGTTTCACCAGCGGGTGCGCCTGGTTTCGCGGGTCACACAGGGCTGTGCCCCGGTAGGGCCGCGCCGCGAGATCACGGCGGCCGACCGCCATCTGGTGTATGAACTGGACGGCCAGCCTGCCCTGCAATGCCTGATGCAGGATTTGGGTGTGGACGCCTCGTTGCGCTCACCCGACTGGCAGCGCGAAGCCTTGCCCAAGGTGCGGATGACCTTGGCGGGATTGACGGAAGCGCACGAAGACCTGCTCAGCCATGGCGCCCACTTTGGCGCCGACAGCCGGGTGCGCCACCTGATCGGGCTGGACCCGGCCCGCCAGGGCGTGGCCTTGAGCGAAGCCGTCCGCACGGGGATGCAACTGGCGTTCTGCCAGCGCGATGCCCATGCGGCACGCCAGGATCTGGTGCGGGTGTGCGCCGAGATCCGCGAAGAGTTCGACCCGAGCGAACACCCCGACAGCCAAGCCGTGGGGGCGATTTACGTCAGTTGCACCGGACGGGGTGGCCCTCACTTCGGGGGGCCGAGCGCCGAGATGGCTGTCATCGCCCATGCGCTGGGTGACATCCCCTTGGTGGGTTTTTTTGCAGCAGGCGAAATCTCCCGCCATCACCTGCACGGGTACACCGGGGTGCTGACCGTGCTGGGTGCCTGAGGCGCTCGCCCAGCCCCGATCTCTCACACACAGCTCAGCCCGATTACGCAAGCCCACGTGGCGGCATACATTCCCGGGGTTGTCCGAAGAGGTGTTGTCCGGATCGCGGCATTTGTCACGACTTCCTAGACTGCGTCACACCTTGAGTCAGGACGGGCACACGTCCACCAGGGATGACCCGTCATTGACACACCGGAGAGACACACCATGCGCACCTTCCCCATCAAAGCCAGCGTTTTGGCCCTGGCCAGCCTGCTTCCCATGGCCGCTTCGGCCGCCTACTTCAAGTGGGAAGCGGTCGAGTTGCCCGCCAGCAGCGGCGCCGCGTGCGGCGATGGCTCGCCCTACCGCTTCTTCGTCAACAAGACCCCCTTCAGCACCAAGACGGTGGTGGTGTTTGAGGGCGGCGGTGCTTGCTGGGATCAAAACACATGCGCAGGCAAGGGCGAAGGCCCGCTCGGCCTGTCCATCCTGTCGGCCTCCAACCCCAACGGGGTGCCTGCCGACTACATGACCAACGTGTTCAACATCCTCAATGGCGGCCTCTCAGGCCTGGCCCTGGGTGGTCTGATCACGCCGTTCTCCATGCGCGTGCACCCGCTGCAGTCCGTGCAGACCCAGAGTTGGAACATCGTGTATGCGCCCTACTGCACAGGTGACGTGCACACGGGCAACAAGGTGACCGCCTACGGCGATGCCGACCCGACCCAGCCCCGCGTGCAGTACCACCGCGGCAGCGTCAACGGCTACGCCATGGCGCAATGGCTGGGCAAGAACTTCAAGCAGCCCGCCCAGTTGCTGGTGACCGGCTTCTCGGCGGGTGGTGCTGGCGCGACGGCCAACTACGGCTGGCTGCGTCTGGCCATGAACCCGAAGAAGTCGGCCATGCTGGCGGACTCGGGCCCCCTGTTCAATGTGAACCGCAACGACAGCCCCGAGGTGTCACCCTCCGTCCATCTGCACAACAAGATCCGCAATGTGTGGGGTCTGGACGGCAGCGACGGCCTGGTCACCAAGCTGTTGACGATGTACCCGACCGCCGGCACCGCCGACAACCTGGGCTCGCTGAGCACGGGTCTGGCCAAGATCTTCCCCCAAGACCGCTTCAACTTCAGCACCTTCCAGCGTGACGGCATCTACTCGGCCTTCTCGTACACCTCGTTCTATCCCGAGATCGCCGCCGCCGAGTCAGGCGTGCCGCGCGACACCCTGCTGAACCAGAAGTGGGTGCCCGAAGTGCAGAAATGGGTGAACACCATGAAGCCTTACCCCAACGTGGGCTACTACGTGCCTTACCAGCGCGACCTGCTGAAGTCGCACACGCTGACGACCCTGACCTTCTCGGGCACGGCCGTCAAGGAAGCCAACATCAGCAGCCTCAAGGTGGTGGTGGACAACCTGATCGACGGCACAGGCACCCCGATCCGCGCGTACGAAACCCAGAAGAACGAGCAGAACACCAAGACGCCGGGCACGCTCGACTCGCTGCTGCAGCCCATCTACAAGCTGCTGGGGCTGTAAACACTGTCATGCGCGGGCACCCCGCCCGCACATCGCCCCCTCGCAAAGCCCCGTCCCAGACGGGGCTTTTTACATGGCGAGCCAAGCGCCATGCGGCGTGACTTCACCCCACTCAGTCAAGGGGGTGACACCCCACTCACCCCGGCTCTGCGGTATAAATCCGACAATTCGAACGACCGTTTGAAAAGACCGTTCGAAATGTTTCGACAGACTTTCCTACCGAGGTGACCCATGCCGCAATACAAGGCCCCTTTGCGCGACGTGCGCTTCCTGCTCAACGAAGTGTTCGACTACCCGGCGCACTACGCTCAGCTGCCCAGTGCCGAAGACGCCACCCCCGACATGGTGGACGCCATCCTGGAAGGCTGCGCCACGTTCTGCGAAGAAGTGCTGGCCCCGCTGAACCTGTCGGGTGACCAGGAAGGCTGCACCATCGCCGACGGCGAAGTCACCACCCCCAAGGGCTTCAAGGAAGCCTATGCCGAGTACGTGGCCGGTGGCTGGCAAGGCCTGTCGCACCCCAAGGAGTACGGTGG
>RRZU011275530.1_pt1 | contig 11665 bp, 9 predicted proteins | sample 2165561 | NCBI WGS metagenome assembly RRZU01 (sample SAMN10456909, study PRJNA506462) | wastewater metagenome | isolation source: wastewater sludge | place: USA: Moscow, Idaho | reverse complement strand
AATGGTCTGACCAATAAGTATCTAATACTTTTATCTCTGTTATTGTAGGGTTTCTCTTTTCAGTATTTTTAAAATATCCTTGAACATGAGCTAAATCCCCTAATGTCATAGCAAGTCCGTTATTCTTTAAAAATACTTTTAACCCTTCTTCATTTAAATCTATAAATCCATCTAATATTTCTACTTCTGTAGGCATTTCTGTTTCCATCTTTAAACTTTCTGGTTTTTCTAAAGAAGCTTCTCTACTATCAACTGGATTTATTATATAATCTTTTATTTTATCAAACTGTTCATCTGTTATATTTCCTGTTAATATATATAATTTAGCAGTATTTATTTCTGGTCTATTACCTTCATTTACTATTTGTATACATTGAGCTGCCCAATCTCCTCTTTGATCATATTGACCTGGAAGATATTCTATAGCAAATACTCTTTCCCCTTCATTAAACTCTAGTGTTTCATGATAAACAATATCTAAGTTAGGCTCTGAAAATATTGTTTTCGCTGCATTTTCATATACTTCCCCATCTATTCCTTCTATGTCATATCTATTTAAAATTCTTACGTTTTCTATAGTATCTATGTGTAAACTTTCTATTAAATCCTTTTTTAAAGCTTTAGCTTCAAGGTCAAATCCTTGTCTTTTTTCAACTAATATTCTTCTAACACTTGACTCTAAACTTATAGTACTTAACATATCTTTTCTCCCTTTTTATATAATTAAAATGACAATACTAACTAGGTAGCTCGTTAACACATTGCTCAAATATATGATTTAAACAACCTGGTAACGAGTCACTTATTATAAGTCAGATTTTATGACTTAAATTTTATTATTTAAGCCATAAAATCTATTTTTTAATTAAATCCCTAACTATTTTATCTAATTTTAAGATTTATACTTAAAAAGATATTTCTTCACAAAACTTAATCCCTATATCAGTTCTATAATGCATTCCTTCAAAGTTTATTTTCTCTATATTTTTATATACCTTTTTAGCAGCTTCTTCTACACTGCCTGCACTTGTTGTTATCCCTATAACTCTACCACCATTAGTAACTAAGTTTCCGTCTAACATCTTAGTTCCACTATGAAATACAACTATATCTTCATCTAAATCTTCAAGACCAGTTATCACTTTACCTTTTTCATAATCTTCTGGGTATCCACCTGATGTAAGCATTACACAAACAGCTTCTTCTTTTTTATAATTAATTTCTATATCTTTTAATTTATTATCTAATATAGCTTCCATTATTTTATGTAAGTCAGTTTCTAATCTGAATAAAACAGATTGAGTTTCAGGATCTCCAAATCTTACATTATATTCAAGTACCTTTGGACCATCTTCAGTTATCATAAGTCCTATAAATAATACTCCTTTATAATTTAAATTATCTTTTTTGAAACCTTGTAAAGTTCTATTTAATACTTTCTCACTTATTTCTTTAGACAACTCATCTGTATAGATTTCACTTGGAGAAAAAGTACCCATTCCTCCTGTGTTTGGACCTTTTTCAAAGTTGTATACTTTCTTGTGATCTTTAGCACTTACCATAGGAACTATTGTATCGTTATCTACAAATGCTAATATAGAAGTTTCAATACCTGATAAAAATTCTTCTACGACTATTTTATCCCCCGCACTTCCAAACTTTTTATCACTCATCATTTCCTTTAAAGTATTTATAGCATCTTCTCTATTTTCTGGTATTACAACACCTTTTCCAGCTGCCAACCCATCAGCTTTTATGACCACTGGATATCCAAAACTATCGATTTCGCTTATAGCTTCATCTAAATTTGTATATTCTTTATATTTAGCAGTTGGTATATTATGTCTTATCATAAAGTCTTTAGAAAATGATTTACTTCCCTCAAATGTAGAACATTCTTTGTTTGGTCCAAATATTTTAAGACCTTCTTTTTCAAATTCATCTACTATACCATTTACAAGGGGAACCTCTGGTCCAACTACAGTTAAGTCTATATTATTTTCTTTTGCAAACTTTACTAAATTTTCTATATCACTGTCACTTATATTTACACATTGCGCAACTTTGGCTATCCCTGCATTACCTGGAGCACAATAGATTTTTTCAACATTATTTTCTTTACTTAATTTCCAAGCTATGGCATGTTCTCTTCCACCACCGCCTACAATTAATATTTTCATAATTTACCCCCTAGTGTTTAAAGTGTCTTGTTCCTGTAAACACCATTGTCATTTCATATTTATCACAAGCATCTATTGAGTCTTGATCTTTTATTGAACCACCAGGTTGAACCACTGCACTTATTCCATATTCATTAGCTAATGTAACACAATCATCAAATGGGAAGAATGCATCTGAAGCAAGTACTGCACCTTTGAAATCTTTATCCTTGTTATTTTCTAAGGCATTTTTAAGTGCCCATATTCTTGATGTTTGACCACACCCTGATGCTAAAGTTTGACCATCTTTAACTATAACTATGGCATTTGATTTCATGTTTTTAACTATTTTCATACCAAATTCCATATCTCTAAGTTGCTCTTTAGAAGGTTTTACTTTTGTTACTGTTTCATACTTATCAGCTAATACATTATTTTTATCTTGTATTAATAACTTACCATCTAAATACTTCATATCGTATGGTTGTAAACTCTCTTCTATTTTAGCTAATTTTAATACCCTTAAGTTTTTCTTTTGTCTTAAAACATCTAAAGCTTCTTCTGTAAAATCATAAGCTACTACTATTTCTAGGAATATTTCATTTAACTTCTTAGCAGCTTCAACATCTACTGTTGAAGTTATCCCTACTATTCCACCAAATATTGAAACTGTATCAGCTTCATAACATTTTGTATAAGCTTCTAAAGCATTAGCTCCAATTCCTACTCCACATGGATTGGTATGTTTTATAGCTACTGAAACAACTTCTTCACTATCTTTAAATTCTCTCATAACTTCTAAGCATCCATGTAAATCATTTATATTATTAAAAGAAAGTTCTTTTCCGTTTAATTGTTCATAATTTAATATTGGATTTTTCGCATTTGGTTGGCTATATAAAATACCTGCTTGATGTGGATTTTCTCCATATCTTAAAGTTTGTTCCTTTTGGAAAGTTAAATTAAGTATTTCTGGGTACTTATCACCTACTTCATTAGCAAAATAAGTAGATATAAGAGCATCATATCTTGCTGTAGTTGAGAATGCCTTATAAGCTAGCCTTTTTCTATCTTCTAAAGTTAACTCATTATTTTTTAGTTTTTCTATTATAGTGTCATAATCAGCTACATCAACTATTATTGTTACATCTTTATAGTTTTTAGCAGCAGAACGTATCATAGATGGTCCACCTATATCTATGTTTTCTATCATTTCTTCATGGCTTTTTCCAGCCTTTAAAGTTCCTTCAAAATCATATAAGTTAACTACTACTAAATCTATAGAACCTATATTGTATTCATTTACAGTATCCACATGAGATTTTTCATCTCTTTTATAAAGTATTCCACCATGTATATATGGATTTAATGTCTTAACTCTTCCGTCTAGCATTTCTGGGAATTTTGTAACTTCGTCAATTGTTATTGCATTTACCCCATTCTCTTTTAGTATCTTAAATGTATTACCAGTAGATATAACTTCATATCCTAGATTATTTAATTCTCTAGCAAATTCAACTACTCCACTTTTATCTGTCACACTTATTAATGCTCTTTTACTCATTTATAAACACTCTCCTACCCTGAATACTTAATTTATTTTCACAGAACAATCTTATACTTTCTTTTAAAATTCTATGTTCAACTTCTAAAACTCTTTTTGCAAGAGACTTTGCATCATCATCTTGTTCTACATTTACAGTTTCTTGCATTATTATTGCTCCAGTATCTGCTCCCTCATCTACAAAATGTACTGTAGCTCCAGTTACCTTCGCACCATAATCTATAACACCTTGGTGTACCTTTTCACCGTAATACCCCTTTCCACAGAAAGAAGGTATTAACGATGGATGAATATTTATTATTTTATTTCTAAATTCATCTACAAATTTAGGAGTTATTATTTTTAAATACCCTGCTAAAACTATTAAATCTATGTTATTTTCTTTTAATAGCTCTATTATTTTATCTTCATCAGTTTCATAAACTGCTTTAATTTTGCTTAGTCTAGCCCTTTCTAAACCATAGGCATTTTCTTTATTTGAAATAACAAGCTTTACTGTACCATTTATTCCACCTGATTTTGTTTCATCTATAATAGCTTGTAAATTTGTACCTCCACCAGATATTAAAACTCCAATGTTTAACATAAATTTACTCCTTCATGAGTATCAACAACTTCACCTATTATATAAGCTCTATCTTTCATTAATTCAGTATATTTTGCATCTACATGTATTTCTTCTTCTCTATTATTTATAAAATTAACTACTTCTTCAGCTTTATCTTTTTCAACTACCATAACTAATCCGATTCCCATATTAAAACTCTTATGTAGTTCTCTTTCATCTATAGCATTGAAGCTTTCTATTACTTTAAATATTGCTGGCTTTTCCCAAGAATTTTTATTTATATCTATTCCTAAACCTTTAGGTATAACTCTTGGTATATTTTCTATAACTCCACCACCAGTTATATGAGCTATCGATTTTATATCATATCGTTTTAATAAATCTAATACTAACTTAACGTATATTTTTGTTGGAGTTAATAAAGCTTCTCCTAAAGTCATTCCTAATTCTTCTATATGTTGATCTAGCTTATAGTTATATGTATCTAAGAATATTTTCCTTATGAAAGAGTATCCGTTACTATGTACCCCACTTGATGATATCCCTATTAAAACATCCCCTGCTTTAACATTTTGACCTGAAACTATCTTCGCCTTATCTGCTATACCAACAGAAAATCCTGCTAAATCATAATCATCTTCAGCATACATTCCTGGCATCTCAGCAGTTTCTCCACCTATTAACGCACATCCTGCCATTTTACATCCATCTACTATACCACCAACTATTTGATCTATATTTTCTGCAACTAGTTTTCCAGTAGCGATATAATCTAAAAAGAATAATGGTTTAGCGCCTTGACATATTAAATCATTGACACACATTGCAACTAAATCTATCCCTACTGTATCATGTTTATCCATCATTTGAGCTAATCTTAATTTAGTACCAACTCCATCAGTAGAAGAAAGTAAAACTGGTTCTTCCATGCCTACAAATTCCTTTAGGCTATATAGTCCACTAAAGTTTCCTAAATCACCTATTACATTATTATCATAAGTAGATTTTATTTTCCCTTTTATAAGATCTACTGCTCTGTTTCCCTCGTCTATATCTACACCTGATTGTTTGTATGTTAACATGAAAGTAGTTCCTCCCTATCTAATTTCTTAACTGGATAATCTCCATCAAAGCAAGCTTTGCAAAAAGTAGCTTTATTTTCTGTAGCTTCTATCATTAAATCTATATCTAAGAATTTTAAAGAATCACACCCTATATATTCTCTAATATACTCTACATCATTACCTGAAGCTATTAGGTTTGAGCGATGCGGTGTATCTATACCATAGTAACAAGAGTACTGTACTGGAGGAGATGTTATTCTTAAGTGAATTTCACTAGCACCTGCATCTCTAAGTGATTTTACTATTAGTTTAGAAGTTGTTCCTCTAACTACAGAATCATCGACTAAAACTATAGATTTACCTTTTACTACATTTGATAATGGATTTAATTTTATCTTAACCCCTATTTCTCTTTCTTCTTGAGTAGGTTTTATAAATGTTCTACCTACATATCTATTTTTAACTAGGCCTTCACTTAAAGGAAGTTTACTTTCATTAGAATAACCTACTGCTCCTGCCCATCCTGAATCAGGAACTGGTACTACTATATCAGCTTTTATATCCTCATCTTTAGCTAATACTTCTCCACATTTAACTCTAAAGTCATATGCATTTACATTATCTATAGTTGCATCATTTCTTGCAAAGTAAATATGTTCAAATATACAACTTTTCTTAACTGGTTTATAATTTTCAGAGTAGAAATAAGATTTAAGCTTACCATCTTTTGCAACTATTATTTCACCAGGTTCAACATCTCTTATTACTTCTCCACCAAGTATATCTATTGCACAATTTTCTGAAGCAAATATATACTCATCACCTTTTTTACCTAATACTAAAGGTCTAAATCCATGTGGATCTCTAACTGCTACTAACTCATCTTCTCCCATTATTACAAGAGAGTATGCTCCCTTTATATAGTCCATAGTTATTTTTATACTTTCTACTATATCTCCCTTATAGTATCTAGCTAATATATATAAAATCACTTCTGTGTCAGAATTTGCTTGAAACATATATCCATCTTCTTCTAACATATCTCTTAAGTAATTTGCATTTACTAGATTTCCGTTATGAGCTAAAGCTAATTCTCTTTTTCTACATCTCCCAACAAGGGGTTGACAGTTTGCTAAATGGCTTCCTCCAGCTGTTGAGTATCTAACATGCCCTATACCTATATTTCCTTTTAAATTTGCTAGTTCATTTTCTTTAAATACATCTCCAACTAAGCCCATATCTTTTTTATAATTTATATTGTTACCATTAGATATTGCCATTCCACAACTTTCTTGGCCTCTATGTTGAATTGAATATAAAGAGTAATATAATTCTTTAGCTATATCTTTATTTGAATAAATCCCTACTATACCACACATAAAATGTCCTCCTAGTTACTCATTCTAGCAAGAACTTCTTCATAACCTTGTACTAAATCTCCAAGATTTCTTCTGAATCTGTCTTTATCTAATTTTTCATTTGTGTCTACATCCCAAAGTCTACAAGTATCAGGAGATACCTCATCCGCTAATATTATATTTCCTTCACTATCTTTCCCAAACTCTAATTTAAAGTCTACTAACTTTAAGTTCATTTTTAAGAAAAATTCCTTCATAATTTCATTTATTTTTAAGGCTTCATTTCTTAGGAATTGTAATTCTTCTCTAGTAGCTAATTTGATTGCTACAGCATGGGCATCATTTAACATAGGATCTCCGTATGCATCATTTTTGTAAGATAATTCGAATATTGGCTCATCTAAAACTATACCTTCTTCTACCCCATATCTCTTGCAGAATGATCCTGCTGTTATATTTCTTACTATTACTTCAAGTGGTAGTATTTCAACCTTCTTAACTAACATTTCTCTTTCTGATATTTTTTTTACGAAGTGAGTTTTGATTTGTTTCTCGTGTAACATTTCAAATATTATTGTAGAAATTTTATTATTTAAAATACCCTTTGATGATATTTGAGCTTTTTTCTCCCCATTGAATGCAGTTGCATCATCTTTAAAATAAACTATAAACTCATTTTCACTTTCTGTAGAATATACTTTTTTTGCCTTTCCTTCATATAATAACATAATAAATTACCCCCTTAAGTTTTTATCATCTTCTAGTACTTTTTCTTCCATTTCTTTTCTATATAAAACTAAATCTTCTTTTACTTTTGGATATTTAATACTTATAATTTGAAGTGCCATTAATGCTGCATTTATACCTGAATCTATTGTTACTGTTGCTACAGGTATACCTGGCGGCATTTGAACTATTGATAAAAGTGAATCTAAACCATCCATTGTCGATGATTTTATTGGTAAGCCTACTACTGGTATTAATGTGTGAGAAGCTATTACTCCAGGTAAATGTGCTGCTTTTCCTGCTGCTCCTATTATTACGTCTGTATCATTTTCTATTTCTTCTAAAAATGATACTAATTGCTTTGGTGTTCTATGTGCTGACAATGCTCTTACAGAAACTTCTACACCAAATCTTTCTAATAACTTTATCCCCTCTTCTAATTTAGGATAATCTGACTTTGACCCCATTATTACAGCTACTTTCATGTTTACCCCTCCATAAATATGATGTGTCATTCATTTTTGTTGAAACCATCCGAATATTATTAAGTATTAATATTTTAATATTCTTTGTATTCCGTAATATTATATTTATATTTTATTATATATTTCATAAATTATCAAGTATTTTACGAACTTTAACTTTAAAACTTTATTAATAATTCGTATATTATTATTAACTTTAAAAATTAAAAAGCCTAGCACTTTTTAGTGCTAGGCTAGTTTATTATTTTAAGAATACAAATTTTAATATAAATAATATTGAAAGTAATATTAACGATAAGTTTACTTCACTCTTCTTATTAGTAGCTAATTTTAAAACTGTGAAAGATATTATACCAAATATTATTCCATCAGCTATACTATAAGCAAGTGGCATCATAGCAAATGTTAAAAATGCTGGTATTGCATTTGTGAAATCGTTAAAATCTATCTTTGTAAGCGAACTTGCCATCATAACTCCTACTAATATAAGAACTGGCGCTGTTGCTTGCGTTGGTATTGATGTAAATATCGGTGCAAAGAATAATGCAAGTAAGAACATTACTCCTGTTGTTATTGATGTTAGTCCTGTTCTTCCACCTTCACCTATTCCTGATGCACTTTCAACATATGCAGTTACTGTAGATGTCCCAATTAAAGCTCCTATTGTAGTTCCTATAGCATCTGCAAATAATGCTTGCTTAGCTTTTGGAAGCTTACCATTTTCATCTAACATATCTCCTTTTGAAGCAACTCCTACTAAACATCCTACTGTATCAAATAAATCAACGAATAAGAATGTAAATACAACCACAACCATATCAAAGCTAAATATTTGATCCATTGGAACTGATAAAGCTTGCATAAATATCGGCTTTATTGATGGAACAGCTGATACTATTGCATTTGGTATTTGTACAAGTCCTGCTACCATACCTATTGCTGATACAACTACCATAGCTAAAAGGAATGCTCCTTTAACATTTTTAGCTAATAATATCCCAGCTAGTATTAAACCAAATAAAGTTAATAATACTAATGGATCTGTTAAGTTTCCTAATTGAAGTATTGTAGCTCCGTTAACTACTATACCTGCATTAGCTAATCCTATAAATGCTATAAATAATCCTATTCCAGCCGTAACCGCATGTTTTAATACAGGTGGTATACAGTCTATTATTTTTTCTCTAACGTTTGTTATTGTAAGTAATATAAATATAATTCCTTCTATTAATACTGCACATAAAGCAAATTGCCAACTATATCCCATTCCTAGAACTACTGTATATGCAAAGAATGCATTAAGTCCCATTCCCGGAGCTAAAGCTATTGGATAATTTGCTAAAAGTCCCATTGCTCGACTTCCTATAAATGCCGCTATTGCTGTTGCAGCAAATACCGCACCCTTATCCATACCTGTTTCTGAAAGTATGTTAGCATTTACAACTAGTATATATGCCATTGTCATAAATGTTGTTATTCCTGCTATTACTTCTGTTTTTACAGAAGTGTTATTCTCTGATAATTTAAAAGTTTTATCTAACCAACTTTTTTTATTTTCTTGAATTGCCTGCATTTTTACCTCCGTCCAATTTATAGTTCGTTTGTTAACTAATCTTACATTAGTAATTATATTATATGGTTCTATTTTTTGCAAGTATTTTATTGTTTTTTCACCTTATAGTTCGTAATTATAATTTATTTTTTATATTTTTCATCATTTTATTAACTTTATCACTTATTATCATCTAAAAATACGAATTATAAATTAAAATATGTTTTTAGACATTTAACGATATTACTATTATCTTTTAATACTTAAATAATGACATCAAAACTTTATAAAATATAAAAAAGCTATCTCAATAGAGATAGCTCTTGAATTATTAATTTAAGAATATAAACTTTAATACAAATATAATAGAAAGTATTATTAAGTATATATTCACTTCTTCTTTTTTCTTAGTAACTAATTTTAATATTGTAAATGATATTATACCAAATATTATTCCATCTGCTATATTGTATGCAAGTGGCATCATAGCAAATGTTAAGAATGCTGGTATTGCATTGGTAAAATCATCAAAATCTATCTTTGTAAGTGAACTTGCCATCATAACTCCTACTAATATAAGTACTGGAGCTGTTGCTTGTGTTGGTATTGATGTAAATATTGGTGCAAAGAATAATGCAAGTAAGAACATAAATCCTGTTGTTATTGCAGTTAATCCTGTTCTTCCACCTTCTCCTATACCTGCGGCACTTTCAACATATGATGTTACTGTAGATGTTCCAAGTAATGCTCCAACTGTTGTTGCTATCGAATCTGAAAGTAGTGCTTGTTTAACTCTAGGTAACTTTCCATCTTCATCTAACATATTACCTTTTGATGCTACCCCTACTAAACATCCTACTGTAGTAAATAAGTCCATAAATAAGAATGTAAGCACTACCATAAACATATCAAAACTAAATATTTGATTAAAAGGAATTGATAATGCTTGTAAGAATACTGGCTTCATTGAAGGTACACTAGATACTACTGCATTTGGCACCTCTACTAAACCAATAGCCATTCCTACCGCTGATACTATTAACATTCCTATAAGGAATGCTCCTTTTACATTTTTAGCAAGTAATATAGATATTACTATTAAACCAAATATAGTTAATAGTACTAATGGATCTTGTAAATTACCTAATTGAAGTATTGTTGCTCCATTTGTAACAAGTCCACAATTTGCTAATCCTACAAAAGCTATAAAAAGCCCTATACCAGCCGTTATTGAATCCTTTAAAACATTAGGTATACAATCTAATATTTTCTCTCTAACATTTGTTACAGACATTAATATAAATATTATACCTTCTATAAATACTGCGCAAAGTGCAAACTGCCAGCTATATCCCATACTTAATACTACTGTATATGCAAAAAATGCATTAAGCCCCATACCAGGCGCTAGAGCTACTGGATAATTTGCTAATATACCCATTATACATGAGCCTATGAATGCCCCTATTGCTGTAGCAGTAAAAGCTGCGCCTTTATCCATTCCCGCATCAGCAAGTATATTAGAGTTTACAACTAATATGTACGCCATTGTCATGAATGTTGTTGTTCCTGCTAAAACCTCTGTCCTTATATTTGTCTTGTTTTCTTTTAATTTGAAAGTTTTATCTAGAAAACTCTGCTTCGTTACTTGAGTAGCTTGCATAGTCATCCTCCTAACATTTTATTTTTAATATGTCATATAATTCGTATTTTATTATAATCGCATGGATAATTATATTATAATAAAAATTATTTTTCAACATTTTTTTACATTTGTATATATGTTTTTATGTATTAATTATAAATAGTTCGTATTTTTACATATAAAAAAAGCCCAATCTTAATTGGGCTTTTTTATATCACTTATTAATTTATTTTTACATAGATTTATACTCTTCTTCATTTGAAGGAACTTTTATTTCATCATTCTTTATTTTTTCTATCATAGAGTTAACATAATCTATTATATCTTGTGGTACTAAATTTTTTGTAGTTTCTGGTATACCAACACCATCTTCCTTAAGTCCATAAACTTTTTCTTGTCCACCTGTTAATTTACCTTCTATAAATTCTTTTACTGTATCATATACACCTACATTAACTTTCTTTAATGCTGATGTTAATACATTTTTTGGTGCTAAGTCACTTTGATCTCTATCTACACCTATAGCATATTTATTTTGTTTTTT
>RRZU012976424.1_pt1 | contig 11667 bp, 7 predicted proteins | sample 2165561 | NCBI WGS metagenome assembly RRZU01 (sample SAMN10456909, study PRJNA506462) | wastewater metagenome | isolation source: wastewater sludge | place: USA: Moscow, Idaho | reverse complement strand
TTTTTATATATAATACCAAGTATTTTGTAAGTTAGTATTATGATATAGATAATAGCGTGCAGGAGCATATTCTGTAATATAGCATCGTCTGTCTTCTATGTATAGATATTTGTGTATGGATAATGATTGAATCCATAAATATTATCAAGCTAATATCACCATTTATTTAAAAATATACAAGCAATACTTTTGTATTTTCTATTAATAGTAATGGATATGGAACAAATTAACAACAAATTTTGTCAATCATTGCTACACAATATACTATGCACAGCATTGCTAATTCTATATGAGTAACTACTCGATTTAAAATTACTTTTTAGTTAGGGTTCTTATCATGATTATTATCCAAATAATACAAAATACGAAAGTAAACCCAACAAAAAATCCGGCAAAATAATCATAATAGTTTTTTACTCCTGTAAATAGAGCCACAACTCCGACTATTACAAATATTGATATAGCTAAATATATAGCATGTTTTTTTGAAAACTCTGGTATTATTGGCAATTTTACTACTCCGGAATTTAAATTTTAATATAAATATCACCGATAATTGGGTCGGTAGTATTGTGTGCAATAATTGTTTTAATCGTTTTCTCTCTTAGAGTCGCCCCAGATGGTATTAGTTTTAATCCGGAATTAGTTATTATATCTCGAGTTAATACCATACTATCTTCTAATTCATGAAGTTGTACAGCTTGTTCTTTAATGCCTGATTCTTTAGCCGAGTTAATTGATATATATTGCTCTAAAAGTGTAACAGCTCTATTGTCATAGAATCTTTTGGAACCTTTCGCCATAATTAGTAGTGCTTCTTTTGAAGTTTTTTTCTGTAATGTGATTAAATCAAAATAATCACTTGCTACCCTGATAATTCTGGATGCCAATGGAATTTGCCAAGATTGCAATTTATCCGGAAATCCAGTACCATCGAAATTTTCATATACATGATATAAAAATGTCGCAGAATTTTTAAATCTTACTACTTTTGACAATATCTCTTTGGATTGTATCGGTACTTGGTGCATTAGTGGGTGAGTAGCTTGACCATCAAGTACTACCGGTGATTTAATCATCGAATCGGGGAGAATTAGTTTACCGCAATCGCAAAGTGAAGCTGCAATTTCAATATCAGATATTTGTGTATCGTCAAATTCATTAAACTGCTTAGCCATCCAAGTGCTTATTTCTCCAACTTTTTGCATCTTAATTATTGAATTTGGAATTCTTGCATGCATTAAATTGTAAGCTAATCCGCGTAAATCAGCAATAGAATCTTCTAATTCGTTAGCTAAATCATGCAATAGTTTGTTTTCTTCTTTTAATCTTTCCTGTAATCTAACGTAACGAGAGGCAGAGCGGAGTCTTGCTACTAATTCTTCGGTTACGAATGGTTTATTCAAGAAGTCATCGGCTCCTGCTTCGAGTATCTCGAATTTCAAGTTTTTATCATTATTGGCAGTTACTACAATAAAGTAAACATCATTTAAGTTTATATCTGCTCGTACCCTGCGACATAAATCTAAGCCGTTCATTTTCGGTAGGCCGTAGTCCGAAATTACAATTTTCGGATGTTGAGATTTTATAAGATTAAATGCTTCCAAGCCGTCATAGGACTTTGTAATCACTGCTTGAGGGAATGATTTTTTGATTAAAGCATTTAGTGATACTATAATAGTTTCTTCGTCATCCACGATTAAAAAAGATAATGGCTTACTCATTGCCTGCCTCGCCTTTAATTTGTTGTTGTGTTTCCTTTAAAAAATCTGTAGCACTTAATTGCTTGATTAAAATGCTAATTCTTCTATTATTTATATCGAACGGATTAGTTGGAGTTCTCAAACGTCTGTCTGCAAATCCGGTTACTTTGTCAATTTGTCCATTCCACAAATATTTAGTTAGTACTCTGCGAGCAGCATTAGCTCTGTCATTCGAAAGTTCCCAATTTGTGTAGCTTGCATTTTTTCCATATTGTCGAGCATCGGTATGACCTTCTAATTCTACGTTGTTCGGGAATGCAGCAATTCGTTCACCCAATTGTTTTAGTATATCCATTGCAGCAAGACTTAATTTCGCACTTCCTACTTGAAAAAACAAAGCATCTTTTGATTCAATCAATTCTATGCGAAGTCCTTCTTTGGTCATTTCAATTTTAATAGAAGATAAAATTTCTCTCATCTCCGGACGCTGAGCAATTTGATTAATTAATTGTTGTTTTAATTCTTCGCCCATTTTTTTTATATTCTCGTGGGCCTTTACGCTATCTATAATTGCTTTCATTTTCAACTTGTCAGATACTGCAGATATTAAGCTGTCCTGTTGCTTAATAGAGCTAAATGAAATACTCATACCGCCTTGCCCCGCACCTTGGCCTGCCCCTTCGCTGGGACCTTGCCCTGCTCCTTGACCGCTTTTAGTTGCAGGCATTATGTCGATTTTCACCGGTACTGCATTTTTACCGCTTTCGTAAGTAAATATTCCGGGTTCTTGGAAATATCCGGAAACTTGCTGTTTTACTTCTTCGCTGGAAGCTAATATCCACATTACGATAAAAAACGCCATCATTGCAGTAACGAAGTCGGCATAAGCCACCTTCCAAGCACCGCCATGATGTCCGCCATGCCCACCTTTTTTTACTTTTTTTATTATTATGGGTTGCTCTTTGTGCGACCCTTGTCCATCTTCTGCCATACTAATACCTACTTGTTTTAATTCAGAATCATTAATGAATATTATCGTTTCATTGCTTCTTCAGTTTCTTTGAATGAAGGTCTGTTCGTTGGATCAATTGTTCTTCTACCGTACTCAACTGCAACTGAAGCTGGAGCTCCTTTTGCGAAAGATAGTAGTGCTGCTTTAATACTGGCCAAATATTTATGCTCTTTACCTGAATTAAATCCCATATTTGAAGCTAACGGTCCAACGAAACCATAGGCGATTAGTACGCCTAAGAACGTACCAACCAATGCTCCGGCAACTTTGGCACCTACAGAAGCCGCACCTTCATTAATCGCACCCATCGTAACAATGATACCAAGCACTGCCGCTACGATACCTAAACCGGGGAATGAATCTGCCATCGTCTGCATAGCGCCCGGTGGCAAACTCTCTTCCTCATGAATTGCTTCGAGGTCTAAATCCATTAATTCCTCCAAGTCGTGTGCCGGAACACCACCGGAAAGTACAATTTTAAGAGTATCGCACAAAAACTCTACAGCATGATGATTCGCTAAAAAACTGGGATATTTAGACATAATACTGCTGGATTCAGGATTCTCAGCGTGTGGTTCTAACGCAATTAAACCTTCACGTTTAGCGAATTGAAATAATTCATATAGCATTTGAAGTAATTCTAAATAGGCTTTTTTGCTTACTTTAGGCCCTTTTAATGTACCTAATAATCCGGCAATTACTTTTTTAATTACAGGCAAGGGATTCGCTATTAGAAATCCTCCAATAGCTGCTCCACCAATAATTAAGAACTCTACAGGTTGCATTAATACTGCAAAATCACCATGGATAGAGTAGCCACCTAATACACATATTATTACTACTAAAATACCAACAATTACAAACATAGTAAATCCCTTTATTTAATTAATTCATTATCTGATTTGTTTTGATAGTGATAAGATTTTTCCCACGCATCCATTGCTCCGGCCATATCACCTTTATAATACAAAATATATCCCCAATGCAAAAGTCCTTCTGCAGAATTTGGCATCAATTTCAATGCTTTCTCTATACTATCGTAAGCTATATCGACATTACCGAGCAAAAAATTAACCCATCCATAAGTATCTAAAAAATGTGGTGAATTAGGTTCTTGTTCTAATGAGTATTTCACTAAATCTAATGCCTTGTGTAAATCACCATTTGATTGAGAAATCAAATATGCATAATTATTACGCAAATGTATGTTGTCGGAGAAATATGGATATGCTTTTTCGTAATATACTAAAGCACTATCATTCATATTTAATCCCATATATGCATCTGCAATCGATGTAAGCAAAAAATAGTAAGTCGGATATTTTGCTAACTCTTTTTTCGAAATTGCTAAGGCACTATTCAAATCTTTCTGCTGATAAAACAATTCTAATACGCGAACAAATTGGTTTATGTCTTGAAAATAAAGAGAATCAAGCGTTTTCGAACTCATTATATACGCAATACTATTATAATCGTAGTTAAGAGAAGTAATTACCGAAGAAAGTAAAAGTTTTGAATTACTATTTGCAGATTTTAAATATAATTCCTTCGCTGAAATGCTATCATGTTTATTCAAATATAAGTTTGCTAAATATACGTTTTTATAATTTGGATCTAAAGTAGAATACTTTACTGTTTTAATTAATCTATGTACAGTATTAAAATCAAAAGGTTCTTTGTTTGTAGTAATTGTATAAAACTTATCTAAAAGCGAATTAAGAGTTTTATCTGAACAATACTTCTGTAATGTGTCAATGTATTTCAAACTTAGAAGCAGTTGATTGTTCTTAATATTTATTTCAGTTAAATTATCTATAGTGTTTTGCATTTTGTAAGGGGAACGTAAATACTGTTCTTCAGCCATTAGTGCGTTGTCGGATTGTTGCAGGTATTTATAAATATCTAACAAATATAAATAAAGTTCATAATTTGAATACTCTTGGATGCAGGATTTGATAATCTTTATTGATTCTGATAAGTCAATATTATGATATATAGCTGCTAATTTGAGCTTATTTTCTTGAGTAGGCTCAATTAATACCAATTTTTTCCCTAATCGAGCTGCTTCATTGAATTCAGATCTATTTGTGTGCAGTTCGATTAGGGAATAATAGGGGAGAATAAATGTTGAATCACATTCTATAGATTTGTAAAAAAACTCAATAGCACTATTAATATTATTAATAGCTAAATGAGCTTCGCCTAAGTTATTAAAAATTACTGCGGAATATGAGTAAGATAAAGCAAAATTGTAATCATCTAAAGCAGAGAGATAATCATTTTGAAATTGTTTACTTTTAGCTGCAATGAAATAGGAGGTAGCCAATCGCTCTTTTAATTCAGGAGTACTATACTCGTCTTCTATCCAATTTCCTTTATGCAAAATATCAGTGCTAATACCCTTGCTACCAGAACAAGAGTAAAGCACAAAAGAGGTAAGTATTATATACCAAAAATAATTTTGCCTAATTATATTCATTCGTTTTATTCCACATTCACTAATGTCCTAAAAATAAATGATAAATTAAGAAATAAATTTGATTTATGCAATTAGTAATTTCAAAAAGCATAAATTTATTCGAATCCTTGGCAAAAAGACAGTACATTTCGCCCTAAATCCGGTAAATAATACCCTCCTTCCAGAATCGCAAATCTTCGGTTATGCCCAAATTTCTTGCAGAGCAATTTAAGTTTCCAAGCGATTGAGTAGAAATCAAAAGTAGAAAGTTTGCCACCGCAATCCTTTTCGTAGCTATCGAAGCCCGCACATACTCCAATAATATCAAAATAATCTAACTCGTGTAAGTATTCTTCTACTACTTTCATATAATTGGATTTTTCTGCCATTGGATTAAATATCTTGATATTCGGATTGGACTTTAAGCAGTCTATAGTACCGTCTCCTGTGTGAGCGTCGAAATCCATAATAAAAGCTGATTTAATTTGACCTTTTTTGAATAGGCGATTCATTGCTATAGCCATATTTGATAGATAGCAGTATCCCCAAGATTGATCTTTGTAGGCATGATGTCCCGGAGGACGAATTGCAGCAAATGCTGGTTCACCGGATAAAGCTATCTCCGATGCTAATATCGCACCTCCGGCAGAGAGAGTAGCTATATTATAAATGTCGTATTTGTCATTGTAGAGATTTTCTATGTAGCTTTTTTTGTGAACGTCTAATATATCTAAAATATCGGCTGGATTAGGCGATATGAAAGAATAATTTGTTTCTGTACTTAAGCTATGGATTATACTTTCCATTCTGCCTTTAATTGCGGCTGGTTCGTCTGCGTAAGTTTTATAATACTCGTCGTTAAAAATAATTTTCATATTAATAAAGTCTGATATTTCCGCTACCTATTATTGAGCGTTTTATTGTTTTGGGTTCTCGGTACAAAATCAAGTCGCCACTACCTATTATTTGAACCAGAGCTTGATTGCTGGTGTCAATTATACAATCACCGCTCCCTACAATTTTTACATTCGCATCCTTAGTTTGTAAGCGATTAGCTGCGATATCGCCGCTACCTACTATTTCAGCATTTAGAATATCTGTTAATCCGGCAATTCTTACATCACCACTACCAAATACTGCCACCGATACTGCATTTGCCAAAATATTTGCGATATTGACATCTCCGGAACCTTCTACTAATACTGTCAAATTATCAGATTTTATCTGACCTTTGCTTACTATATCGCCACTTCCTTTGGATTTTATACCCTTAATATCCTTCATAGTTACATAAATAACCATATAGCGACTTCGATAACTAACATTGGCGAATGAAATAATTAACTTGTTGTTTTTTACGTAAGTATTAATCAAATTAATTAAATTATCGTCTGCTTCTACAATTACTTCTTCGTTCTGTCCGGAACTAAGTATAACTTTAGCCGAGCTTTCATTTACTAAGTATTTTGCTCCGGAAATATTCCGTTTTTCTCTTTTGATAACTCCGGAACCATCTATATATCTTGCTTCGCTTATTCCTATTGCGAACAGAAGAAATAAAGTCGTTACTATAATATATTTATATTTTCTCATTTTTATTGTCTTTCTATTTGCGACCAACATTTAGAAAGATTACGACAAATAATACTTTAAGTTTCAGCATTATGTCGATTTTATTGTTGACAAAAACTTCTTTCGGAATTTATTAATTTTTTTCTGGGATTGCTCTAATAAATGCTCTTGAGCAGAGAAGTGTTTTACACTTTCACCTACTTCAATTTTGCTATAAGTGCCGTCAGAATTGAGTAACCATGATTTAGTATTGTCTTTCCAATACATATCCAATAAATTTTTCAATTGCAATCGTAACGATAAATCTTCAATTGGGAACATCAATTCCACACGTTTGTGTAGATTGCGAGTCATCCAGTCTGCACTGGTTAAATAATATTCTTCATTACCACCATTTTTAAAATAGATAATCCGTGTATGTTCTAAAAATCTACCGATAATGCTTCTTACTTCGATATTTTCGCTAATCTCAGGGATATTAGGACGTAAACAGCAAACTCCACGAATCATTAATTTGATTTTAACCCCTTTTTGCGAAGCACGGTATAGTGCTTGAATTACTTCTTCGTGAGCCAAAGCATTCATTTTCACAATTATTAAACCCGGATTCTCTTCGGTATGGAGTTCTGTTTCTCTATCAATCAAATGAACAATTCTTTTGCGTAAATCGTTCGGTGCTACTACTACTCTTTTCCATTCTTTGTAATTAGAATATCCGGTCAGGAAGTTAAATAGATTGATAGCGTCCTCACCGAATTCTTTGTTCCCGGTAAATATTCCTAAATCAGTATAAATTCTTGAGGTAATATGATTGTAATTTCCTGTACTTAGATGCACATAAGTACGTAGCTTATTGTTCTCTTTTCGTACGAGTAATGCAATCTTGCAGTGGGTTTTTAATCCGAGTACTCCGTAAACTACATGCACTCCCACATTCTCTAATTCTTTAGCCCAAAGTATATTGTTTTCTTCGTCGAATCTGGCTTTAAGCTCTACGAATGCAGTTACTTCTTTTCCTTTTTCTACCGCTTTTTTTAGTGCTTCCACTATCGGAGAATTCATCCCTACTCTATAGAGAGTAATCTTGATTGCTAATACGTCCGGATCTTTTACTGCTGTATTGATAAATTTCAATACATTGTTCGTGAAGGAATCAAAAGGATGATGAACAATTAAATCTTTCTTTTTTAATGTATCGAATATATTCACATCATCGGCGAAAAACTCGGGCAGTGGGCGAGTAAGAAATGGAGTGTCTTTTAGATTTCGTAAATCTAATTTAAGTAAACTCATTAAATCAGGCAAATTTAATGGTCGATCGTGTATGTAAATATCTTCTTCGCCTAATTCTAATGACTCAGCTAAAAAGTTTAATAAAAACTTTGGCATTTTCGGACTTGCTTCTAATTTAACCGGAGCGGTTCCCCATTTGCGATGCTTAACTTGTTCGGCTATTTCGTCCATCAAGTCCTCCGCTTCGTCTTCAGCTATTTCTATATCTGCGTCTCGAGTTACTCTGAATGTATTCATGGTTTCGATTTTTAGCCCGGGGAATAGCATATCGGCATTTCGTTTGATTATTTGCTCTATTAGTACGAAATGATATGCGGCTTCTCGCTCTAATCGCACTAATCTCGGCAATATAGGCGGAATTTGGACGAACGCTATCCTTTGATCTTCGTCCGGCTTTTCCGGATTAGTAAGCACGAACGCAATATTAAGCGAACGATTTATTATCCTCGGGAATGGGTGTGCCGAATCTAATGTTAATGGAGTAAGAAGTGCCAAAACAGAATCCTTAAAATATTTATTTAAATATTCTATTTCGTCTTCTGATAATTCATCCCGCTCTAATATGTAAATGCCCTGCATTTCTAATTCAGGAAGTATCTGATTGCGCAGGATTCTTTCTTGCTCTTTATATAATGGACGCAATCTTCTGACGCATTCTTGCAATTGCTCGCTCGGAGTCATCCCGTCTAATGTATATTCTGCGAAGCCTGCTGCTATTTGTCGCTTCAATCCTGCTATTCTAATCATGAAAAATTCGTCTAAATTCGAGCTTAGAATTGCTATAAATTTCAATCGCTCGAGTAGTGGATGCTCTTTGCATTCTGCTTCTTTTAATACTCTGCTGTTGAATTCAATTAGACTAATTTCCCTATTGAAATAATAATCCGGATTCTTATATATATTGATACTTTTTCTCATTTTTGTTATGATTGTTTTTCTTTATAATATGATTTCTTGAGTTGCAATATACGAAACAGTTCTTAATATTCCAAGTTTATATCATATATTTGAAATTTCTTAACTTTATTATTCATCCATTATTATTTTTGTGGCTGCCATTTCTTCAAAATTCCCATCGTGCGTTACTATTATTGATTGCTCCATAGTTTCAAGCATCTTGTGCAAGTTTTCTGAGAGTGCCGTCCTTCTTTCTGTATCTAAATTTATCGTTGGTTCGTCGAATATCGCGAATTTTGAGCGAGTAAGCAATGATGCCAAAGCAGAACGCAAGCTTAACGCCACTGATACTTGCTCTCCGCCGGAAAGCATCTCGAATGTGCGTACTTTCCCGTCCGGCGAAATCAATCGCACGGCGTAAGTTTTGCCCTCTGTTGTCCATTCTATGCGTTCTGCTTTGCCTGATAGCACTTTGTAATTCTCTGTTGCGGTTAATTCTATCTGCTGCAAGCGTCTTTTCGCGATTTCTCTGCTCATTTCCTGCAAATTTGTTCTGAATTTTTCGCTTAATTCAATTTTTCTGCGAATTATTGACAGTGCTTTCTCGTTTATTGCTATTTCTTCTTGTCTTTTTGAGTTTTGTTCTTGCGATTGAATTGATAGAGCTAATTGAATTCTTGAATGTTCGAGAGCATTGCTTAGTTCTTTCAGCTTTATTTCTAATTCTGCTTTTGCTATTTCTAATTCCGCTAATTTTTGCTCTGAATATTTCGGCTTTAGTTCCGATAGTGTAGCTTCTAATTCAAGTAATTTATCACTAAATATTTCTATTTCTGTTTCAATTTCTGCTTTTCCTGTTTCTAATTCCGGCTTAGTCTCGGATAATTTCAAATTTGCAGTGTATAATTCGGAATTAGCACGCAATAATTCTGCTTCTTCTGATTTATTCCTTCTCTCTGTTTTTATTAATTCGAAATTCTCCAATCTATTTGCGAAGTCATTATTTTCTGTTTCGAGTTTATCTATCTCTGCTTTAAATATTTCTATATTCTGCGAGCATATATTTATCTCTGATTGATATTTCGCTATACTTATTTGATATGATTTACGCTTTCTATCTAATTCTGCGATGTTCTTTTTTTGTTCAGAAATTATTGCCGAAACTTTTCCAATTTCAGTTTTTATTTCAGTAATCTTTGATGTAATTCGTTCGACTAAATTATCTTTTGTCTGCTCATTTTTTGTCTCAATTTCTAATTTACTAAGCAATTGCTCGAACTCTAATTCCGCAATTGTCTTGTCTTTTGCTGTTAATTCGATTTGCTGCTTTAGTAGATTTATCTCTGCTATTATTCTTTCTGTGGCTTGCTTTTCTGATTTAGCATTAGCCGCTGCATTCTGATTGTCTGTTATCAGCTTTTCTATATTTGAATATTCTGTTTCTATTATTGTTGCTAATTTATCTATCTCTGATTGCAATTCATGCTTCTTTATTTTAAAGTATTCGGCATTTGATTCCGCAGAAATATTCTTACAATTCTCCTTCAGAATAGGGCAGAGACCTGTTGCCAATTCTTTTGCCGCCTCGTCATTATCTTTTATTCTTGCTTTTATAGTTTTTATCTCAGAATTTAGTCCATCTTTTTCTTTTTTCTTTTCTGCTAATGAATTTTCTGCATCTTGCAAATCTTCGATTATTGAATTATATTCTTCCGCAGACTTAGTAATTCGTTTATCCTCTAATTTCGCTTGCAATGTATGCAATTTTAATTCTATTTCCTTCAGTTTTGAGATTTCCTTTTCGATTGATATTTTCTTTTCCTGCTCTGATTTTAACTCATTTTCTCTTATGCTTAATTCTTCCGAATATTTAATTGAGTCTGCATTTATTGTTGCTAATTTTTCTTTTATTGCTTCGATTTCTTCGGAATCTGTTTTTAATAATTGATTATAATTTGCCAAATCAGTTTCTGCTTTTATGGAATTTTGCTTTACTGTATTGATGTTTGCTAAGTTTTTTTGCAATTTCTTTTCAATTTTGTCAAGTTCATTTATTGCTTTATCTAATTCCGCAATTTCTTTGCTCAATTCCAAATATCTTTCGTAGCCCGGCTTATTAATTTTTACGATTTCTATTGCCTTAGCCGCAGCTTCTATTTTCTGAATTATCGCTATTCTGTCTTTGTTTTTAGATTCTCTGAATTTACTATTATTTTCCGCTTGAATTATTAGCTGCTTTATTTTGTTTTTCAGTTCTATCAATTCGCTTATTGCATTTTCTCTGTCTTTCGTATCGCTTTCCAATGCTTTTATTTCGATTTCTCCGGTATTAATTACAGCGTTGTATTCATTAATTTGGCTTTCTAATTCGTTTTCGTCGATTAGCTTTACCTTTTCGCTCTCGATTAGCTTTTCAAGTGAATATTGCTGAACTTCATAATGATCTCTTTTTATATTTCGTAGCTTCTCTGCTATATTTTTATAGATTTCCGTATCAAAAATACTATTGATTATATCTACATTACTGCCGGCTTTTGCACTAAACATATCCACGAACTTATTTTGGTAAGCGGTTACTACATTTTTATAAAGTATATTCGGATTTTTCTCTAAACCGAGCAGTTCTGCACATATTTTCTCGATATTTGCTTTGTCTTCGCTTAGTGGATATTCACTTCCGTCTTGATAAAGTCGGCTAATCGTCTTTGTGGTATTCTTTGCTCCGCTTATTT
>RRZU011036777.1_pt1 | contig 11667 bp, 12 predicted proteins | sample 2165561 | NCBI WGS metagenome assembly RRZU01 (sample SAMN10456909, study PRJNA506462) | wastewater metagenome | isolation source: wastewater sludge | place: USA: Moscow, Idaho | reverse complement strand
GTTGGTCCGGCATCCTCGATTCGCTCGAAGCCCGCCACCGCGAAGCCATCGACCGCCACCTGGCCTACACCGAATTTCTCGGCCGGCTAGTCCACGACGACGTGGCCCGCCGCGAGCAGAAAGAACTGGCCCAGCGCCTGCGCCGCGCCAACTTCCGCAGCCAGAAAACCCTGGAGTGTTTCGACTTCGACCGCCTGCCCGGCCTGAACCGGGCCTTGGTGCACGATCTCGCCACCGGCCGCTTCGTCGAGGAAAAGGTCGCCGTGCTCATCGTCGGCCCCTGCGGCACCGGGAAAAGCCATCTCGCCCAGGCCATCGGCCATCTGGTCGCCCGCCAAGGGCACGACGTGCTGTTCTCGACCCAAACCCACTTGCTCGCCAGCCTGCGCCAGGCCCAGGCCATCGGCAACCACGAGCGCCGCTTTCAAACCCCGGTCAACGTCCCGCTGCTCATCATCGACGATTTCGGCCTCAAGCCCCTGCGCCCGCCCGAGGACGAGACCTTCCACAACCTGGTCGCCGAACGCTACGAGCGCGCGGCCACGATCCTCACCAGCAACCTCGATTTCGGCGAATGGGGCGACGCCTTCCCCGCCAACAAAATGCTCGGTGCCGCCACCTTGGACCGCCTCCGCCACGGCGCCTATCGCGTCGTCCTCGACGGAGCCAGTTATCGCAGTCCCAAACCCCTACCGCAACCGGGAATCAACCCCGTTGCGAAATCCGGAAAAACCACCCATGCTTGAATATCGTTCGAACCCCTGATTCGGTCCTTTGCAGTGGCGCCATTACGCCGAAAATCCCTGGCGCCATTACGCCGAAAGGTGACACAGCCGGAACCGCAGGGCCAGCCCCACGATCAGCGCCGTCAACCCCGGCCCCACCAGCCGCCACTCGCTCAGGTCAATCCCCGCCAGCAGCGGGTCCACCGCGCCGGGGCGGGCCACGGCGCGGGTTCGATGCCCGCAGGGACAGGGGGTTTCATGATGGCGATGGTCCACCACCCATGGCGTCAGCCCCGGCCGCGCCGGATCGTCCCAGCGCAGGTCCACCGCCTGAAACCCGGTGTGGGCCACCGCCCCGACCCGTTCCAGCGGCCGGCCACAGCCGGCGCAGACCTCGGGATAGCGCGGGCGCTCCTCGTGCGCCTGGAACACCCGAGTCCGGCCGATTCCGGGCGCTCCCCGTTGTTTGCCGGGCCTGCGAACCGGTTGCACCTCCACCGGCTCCAGATCAAGTTCGCGCTCCTCGGGAACCTCGTCCGATTCCGGCGTGCCGCCCTTCCGCTCCCACGGCGCCCGACTGCTCGGCGGTCGAGAGCTGTTGTCCGGCCCCCGGCTCAACCGGTCCCGCGCTTCCTTCAAGTCGTCCAGCAACTTGGCCGATAACCCACGCAACGCCACCTCGTCCAAGGCATCCAGGTAGGCGTGGTCCAATTGGCGGAGGCTGTGTTCGCTCAGGTGCATGGCGGTCGATTACGGGGCTCGGCTATAGTGTTCCATATCCACCCCGTGAGGAAAAGTCAGCCGTTACCGGGAGAGGGAGGTGAACGCTTACGTCGCAGGGTGGGCGTTGCCCACCCTGCGACCGAACTGCCGCCTACCGCCTGGGCTTCAAAGCGATCATCGGGTTGGCCGCCGAGACCGTGACCGTCGCGGTCGATTCCGCCAACTCGGTTTCCAGATCCCTGACCGCGCCGTCGAACGTGCCTTCGCCGCCCGGCTCGATTTCCTTGATGTCGGTCGGCAGGCCGATCCGATCCAGCAGGGCGATGAACGGCTCCGGATCGAGTTCCTCGACGTTCACCATCGTCTTCGGGTCCCAGACGCCTTGCGCGACCAGCATGGCCGCCGCGACCGGCGGGACGCCGGCGGTGTAGCTGATGCCTTGCGACTCGACTTCCTCGTAGCACCGCTTGTGGTCGGAGACCTGGTAGATCAGCACCTCTCTCGCCTTCCCGTCCTTCCAGCCCTTGACGAAGTTGCCGATGCAGGTTTTGCCGGTGTAGCCCGGCGCGAGGGTTTGCGGGTCGGGCAGCAGCGCCTTGACGACCTTGAGCGGCACGACTTCCTGGCCGGTGGCCAGCTTCACCGGCAAATGCGACAGGAAACCGAGGGTGCGGAGCACGGTGAACACGTTGATGTAGTGGTCGCCAAAACCCATCCAGAACCGGATGCTGTTGGCGTCGATGTTTTTGGAAAGCGAGTGCAGTTCATCGTGCCCGTTCAGGTAAATGGGGCATGGGCCGACCACCGGAAAATCGTAAATCCGCTTGACCGAATGCGTGGGATATTCTTTCCACTGGCGGTCTATCCAGGTCCAGACCTTGATGAATTCCCGGAAATTGATCTCGGGATCGAAATTGGTGGCAAAATACTTGCCGTGGCTTCCCGCGTTGACATCCATGATGTCGATGGTGTCGATCTGGTCGAAATACCGCTTCGCCGCCAGCGCGCAGTAGGCGTTGACCACGCCCGGATCGAATCCCGCGCCCAGAATCGCGGTCAATCCCCTTTCCGCGCAGCGATCCTTGCGCTTCCACTCGTAGTTCGCGTACCAGGGCGGCGTTTCGCAAACCTTGTCCGGCTCCTCGTGGATCGCGGTATCGATGTAGACCGCCCCGGTTTCCAAGCAGGCCTCCAGGATCGACATATTCAGAAACGCCTGACCGAGATTGATCACGATCATCGAGTTGCTTATCTTGATCAGCTTGACCATCTCCGGAATGTCGAGCGCATCGATTTGCCGCGAATACAGCTTGTTGGCCGAATTCTGGACATGCCCTTTGCGCTTGACGCTCTCGATAATCTCGTCGCATTTCGACAAGGTTCGCGATGCGATGCAGATGTCGCCCAGCAGCTCGTTGTTCATCGCGGCCTTGTGAGCCGCCACATGGGCAACACCGCCGGCACCGACGATCAGCACGTTTTTCTTCATCTCGATAGTTCTCCCGACTCAGGAAAGACTGCGTTTGAAATCCTTGTATCGAAATTTTCGGACCACGTCCACGGTCCCATCCAGCCTGCGCACCACGATGGACGGCATGGATAGCCCATTGAACCAGTTTTTTTTGACCATCGTGTATCCGGCGGCGTCAGCGATGCGGATCTCGCTGCCGACCTTCAATTTGCTTCTCAATTTGTACTCGCCGAACACATCGCCAGCCAAGCAGGTTCGTCCCGCTACCATGACTTTGTAGCGTCCCCGTTCGGGGTACGATAGCTTGGCTGTTGTCCGATAAATCAGATGGTCCAGCATGTGCGCCTCGACCGAGGCATCGACGATGGCGATATCGATTTCATTGTGGACCACATCCAGCACCGTGGTGACCAGCTCCGCGCAATTCGTGATCGTCGCTTCTCCGGGCTCCAAGTAGACTTGAACGCCAAATTTTTCACCAAAGGTTTTCAATTTCTCGCAGAACCGATCCACAGGGTATCCGTCCTTAGTGAAATAAAGTCCACCACCGAGGCTGACCCATTCCATCCTTTCGAGCAAAGCTCCATAATTGTCGCCGATATGGTCGATAGCCGTGGAAATATTTATAATATTGTCGTTTTCACAATTAAAATGGAACATGACCCCACTTAACAGGGGTGCTACTTTCATGATTTCGTCTTTATTGGAAACCCCCAGTCTTGAGTATTTCCTCGCCGGGTCTGCCAGATCGAAGTGCGAATAGCTGATTCCTGGATTGACTCGCAATCCCAGTTTCATTTCGCTGACGTGGCCGCGATAAAGATTTAATTGCGACACCGAATTAAATATCACTTTGTCGGCATATTTTTTGACAGCCTTGATGTCTTTTTCTGAAAACCCCACGCTGTAGGCATGGACTTCCTTGCCAAATTTTTCGTGGCCGAGGCGGGTTTCAAACAAAGAACTGCTCGTGGTCCCATCCAGATATTGCCGCATCAGATCGAACACGCTCCAGGTTGAAAAACATTTCAGCGCGAGCACGGACTTCGCTCCAGAAGTCTCGCGAACCTGCTGAATTATTTTGAGGTTTTTCTCTAACTTATTTTCGTCGATCAGGTAATAAGGCGTGGTCAATTCACTCATAATCCTAGATTTCCCAAAGAAGTGTGGGCCAGCGGGTAAGGTGTTTTAGTGGGATCCGGATTATGTTTCGACCACGCCGCATACCCGAAGCGAAGTCAACCCGAAAAGTGAGAACGATTGGCATCCGGCAAACCGATGCAGCGACTTTCCTGGCTTTCCTGGGACATCGATTAACCCGCCGCGTGACGGCCGGCTACGTTTCCCGTGATGATGCCAGCGAATGTATGGACTGTGACACGCACGCAGCCAAGCTGTCCCGCGTCTGCCCGAGGATCGAATCTTATAATATCCCGGCGATGATCGGGTTTTCAGGCTCGACATTAGCCTTGACCTTGGCAGCCTTTGTCTTGATTTTCTCCGGTTTCACCGCCCGCTCCTTTTCAGCTTTAGCCGCTTTCTTTTTTTGGGTCTTGGCTACTTTCTGCTTATCGGAGTTGGAGGTGTTATCCTTTTCTGGTTTTGAGGCCTTTTCCTTTCCGGGCTTGAGTGGTTTTTCAGCTTTGGGTTCCGCCACTCTCTCGGCTGAGGTCTCTGTTGCGCCAAAGCGCTGAATCCAGAGCTGTTCAACCGCCTGATCTAGCACTCTACCGATGTCGGTTTTGTCGATCTCGCTCAGCATCTCCAACTTTTTGCCTGCGGTTGCGCTCGTCAGGATTTTCAGCTTGGTCAAGCCAGCGTTCTTGTGCTCTTTCCGCCGCTCGCGGTAGGCGCGTTGGCGTTCTTTGGGCGATTTCATGTTGTGAGGCTCCACGAAGGAAGATTGGGAGCACCAATAATATCGTAACGTCACGCGTAACGCAAGCAGTTATGTTATGTGTGACGAAATTTTCCCCCGCCCGAGACACCATGACGCTGGAGCGGCTCATTTATCGAGTATTCGCCCCTAACGCACGGCCAACCGACGTCAACCCAGTTGACTCGGTCAACCATCCGAACCTGGGCCTTGATAGATGACGGAACTGATCAAGATTACCACTGCCGATAGGGAATCTGACAATAGCTGATCCCCTCTCTTGGCCGTATCCCTTTTTTGGCAAGGTACAGGGCGAGCGAATTCATGGAAAGGCTGATGTTGGGCGTCGGGCCAAGGAATATATGCTCCAAGTCAATAGGCTCATTCTGGCTTGGTGCCAGTTTGAACTCAAAGTAGGGCACAAGCATGGAGGTGCCCTCCCGAAACAGCACCGGAGAGGTCACGTAGTCGGTTATGACCGGTGAAACAATCCGCCATTCTGCCTCTTCCTGGAAGGATGGATGCTTTAGAAGCACCGCGATTCGGAGCAGATCGCTCTCAATTTGTTCAAAAATATCGTAGTAGGACTGCGATGCCTGTCTTTTTGATTGATCTAAATTTTCGCCCAGCTCCATCGCTAGAATCTCAATTGAATCGACCACTTCTTTAATTAAATTTAATTGATCGATGGACTCATAAATACACTTGCCGACCTGAAAGGATTGACTCTTTGCACACTGTAATATTTGGGTCGGCTTAAAGCCGAGACTAACGCCCTTACCCAACGAACTATAACTCCTCCACTGGCTTAATAAATTGCCATTTGATCGAAACGAGGCGCCAAATAACATGTGGCCGTTAGTTATTCGATATGACACCCAATCCAGAAACTGATTGAGCAATTTTGGGTTATTATGCCCTCCCGCTATCCGGCTGACTATATCCGCTCGAATGAGATCAGCGGTGTGCTTCATTTCCGCCGAATCATTCATGTACCGAACATCGCTTGCCCACAAAACCCCACTGTCAACAATACCAAGTAAGCCTTTGAAAGATGTATAATGGTATAAGGTTTCTTGAGGATTATCCGAATAAAGCTTCAGCGTTATATTTTTTATCTTATCCATATCTTTCAATACTTCAGCGGGTTTTCGCCTTATCGCCGTCTTCGGGCGTGGCGCGGGATCGCGTATAGCAGTACAGCGAAAAAATGACAAATAGAACCTGCTAATACGAACGTATGCCAAATGGCATGGTAGTAGGGTAAGTCATCAAGAACATAGAAGATGACCCCGACCGTATAAGCCACTCCCCCCACCATCAGCAGCACCAATCCCCTGGGAGGCAAGTGGGCGCGCAGGGGACGAAGGGCGATCAGGATAAGCCAGCCCATGCCCAAATAGAGCGACAGCGAAAGCCACCCGATGGGTGGATGAACGAACACCGCCATCACGACCCCGATGATAGCCAAACTCCACTCTATCCCCAATAGCGACCAGCCCCAACCGCCTCTCAGGAGGCTGAGGGCAAACGGAGTGTAGGTCCCGGCGATCAGCAGGTAGATGGCGGCGTTATCCATCAACCCGAATAACCACTTTATCCACGAAACGGGCAAGCCGTGGTACAAGGTCGATGCCAAATAAACGAGTATCAGGGTCGCCCCAAATATGCTTACAGCGATCACCTGCCTCGCATCTCCCCGCCGAGTGGCGGAGACCACCAACCATCCCGTTCCAGCGATGCTGAGCAGCAGGCCTGAACCGTGGAGGCCCGTATTGACAATTTCCTCGCTTAAGGTAAAGAGACGGTCAGCCATGGACACTCGTGACAACACATAACCAGAAACCGCTATTTAAGAAATTGCTCGTACAGGCTGAGCAATAATTCCATCACAATTAAAATCACGATATACCATTCCACTCGCAAACTGCGCCGGGCTTGCAGCAGATCGAGCACGGTTTCGGCGGTGCGACTGATCACCTCGAGCTTGCGCTCCAAGGCCAGTTGCCGCTCGCGCAATTCGTATTCGCTTTCAAGTCGGACGTAAAGTACCTCTAGGTCGGGTTTCTCCCATAGAATTTCCGGTTTTTCGCCCACCTCGACCCGGCCCACCATGCGGTGTTGCGTCAACAGGATATTGCCGATATGTCGGGTCAACACCCGCACCTGCTAGGTTCCTCCACCGCCCTGCTCCAAATTGGCAGCCAAGGGTTCCACATGATCGAAAGTGGCGGAAATACGCCTTTCGTCCTCAGCCAATGCCACGCTCTTGGCCAGAACATCGGCGATAACGTGAAATCGCTCCAGAGTCAACTCGCGTACCAGCAGCGCACCCTTATCCCATCCATCCTTGCTCTCGGCTCCCACTCGGATATCAAGCGTCTCCGTCTCGATTTCGGCGACCGGTTCGATCACGAACGGTTGCAACTGCTTGAGAAAAGCGGCCTCCGTTAAGGAGTTAACGCTGAGCAGTATGATCGCACCGTAGCGATACAGCACGGCGCAGCCCTGTTCGTCGACCGGCACGGTCAGCGGCTGCGCGGCCAGTTGCTCCGAGGCCTTGAGGGTGCGCAGATCCAGTCGATCCCCGACTAGCAGGGCACGGACACGAAGGTGATTTTTGCCGGCGCATAACCGTTCGAACACGAAGGTATTCTCCTGAATAGAGGAATTTGGATTGGATGCTCCTTCAGTTTACTACTTATCCAACTTATTGGCTTGTATATCAAAGTACCCATCAACTCGAATAAAACCCGCTGAAAGCTAAATCATTTATACCTGAAATTCAGTGAGGGAATCGTTGCAATTCCATATTGATCGAATTTCGCGCATGCCGGCCACAATCAATCAAATTAGTGGAATTTAATAATAAAAGCGGCAATTCATGATGATGCGTCCCTGGACCAAGTTTCGATAGCGCAGAAATAGCGCTTTGCTTTATCAATAACATTGGCGTTGCGGCGAACAAAATAATAAAATTAGTATCTGATTATTAAGATAAATTATAGGCTAACAATCCGCGATCAAATCCAATTCGAAAATCTTGATGAAACAAATCGCGAATCGGCAAGTCATATAAAAATCACCCAACTAATAATGATCTGGGGCAGATTAAGCACGAGAGGTGAATAATTTTCATCTTTGAATCATAAAAATGTAATGGAGTAACCATTAAATACTCACCCTAGAAGATAAATAGATCGCACCTCGACCAAAGAGAGGTAGGACCGTCATGACCTTACGACTAGTGATGGCGGTGAACAGAGGAGAAACGGCGCTAATCGCCACTTTATTGAGAAAGGAGACTTACCATGTCTTATCGCACGCTTCGCAAGATGGTCGAGCACCAGAAAATGCTGACCGCCGCCCCGCCGAAGACTTCCGTTCGGGAAGCCGCTCGGTTGATGAAAACGACCAAGGTCGGCGCCCTGCTGGTGGTAGAACATAGCCACTTGGTGGGAATCTTCACCGAGCGCGACGCTCTGGTTCGGGTGCTCGCCGAGGGGCTAAACCCCGAGACGGCTCTGCTGGCCGAGGTGATGACCCTCAACCCGATCACCGTCCATCCGGATCAACCCTTTGTGTCCGCTCTGCACCTGATGTACGAGCACGGCTTCCGCCATGTGCCGGTAGCCGAAAACAACCGGCCACTGGGGATGGTTTCCGCTCGCGACGCGCTGGAAATGGAAATCGCCGAATTCGAGGCGAGCTTGCACCAGCGCGAGCATTTGCGGGCGATCATGGCCTGACGGTAATCAGGATCGGGTAGTCGATAAGCCCCGAGCCCCGGCGGAGCGCGTTCACTCCGCCGGGGCTTTTTGCATCCCGCATCCTTGCAAACCAGAACATTCTCACCGCGCTTGCCAAGCGAATTAGGGGCGCGGACTGGATGAGTTCGAAAATGGTTACGCGCCCAAAGCCAGTGTAACCAGGACAACGTCATCCAGGCGTTCCGTCTTCATGGGCAGTCCGCTACGGGAAAACACCGCAAGCATGGACCGGTTACTGGCCAATACCTCAGCGTCGAGTCGCGCTAGCCCCTTGGTGCTGGCGATTTGGATCAGGTGTCGAAGTAGACTGCTCGCGATCCCTTGGCCTTGATAGTCCTCTTCGACGGTGAAGGCGATTTCCGCGCCCTTTTCGCCGTTGGCGTCCTCATGCACGATGTAGCGCGCGCCCCCGATGATGGTTTCGCCTTCCCCCTGCCCGATGGTCACCACCAAGGCGACTTCCCTCTCGAAATCCACCTCGGTCGCTCGCCGAAGTTCCTCCTCGCTCAGATCGACTTTGTGCTGGAAATAACGGGTGTAGATCGTCTCGGGTTCGAGTTCTCGAAACGCCGTGACGATTCTGCCCTTGTCGTCCGGGCGAACGGCCCTGACCGTCACCGCAGTGCCATCTTTCAGTTGTTCCGCAGTAACGAAGTCGCGAAGGTCGATCATGTTCGGCGTTCCTTGTCTCTGCTCCAGGCTAAGGGGTTGGATGGAAAAGCCCGGCGCTTGATGATGCCGGGTCCAATATAGTGTAGGAAGTTTCTGGAAAACCGCGGCAGGCGATCAGCCCAGGATGTGATAACCGCCGTCGATGTACATCACGTCGCCGGTGATCATCTTGGCGTAATCGGTGGCGAGGAAGGCGGTGGCGACCCCCACGTCCTCGATGGTGCTCAGCGCCCGCTCCGGCGCCCGCTCGGCGGCGGTCTCCATCAACTCGTCGAACCCCCCGATGCCGGAAGCGGCGCGGGTCTTGATCGGACCCGGCGAGATCGGGTGGATTCGGATGCCTTTCGGGCCGAGTTCGGCCGCGAGATACATCGCCGTCGCCTGGAGCGCGGCCTTCACCGGCCCCATGACGTTGTAGTGCTCGACTACCCGTTCGGCGCCGTAAAAGGTCATGGTAAAGAGCGTGCCGCCGTTCGTCATCAGCGGTTCCGTCAGATGCGCCATCTCGAGGAAGGAATAGCAGGACACGTCCATCGCGGTCAGAAATCCCTGCCGCGAGCAATCCACCACCCGCCCGTGCAAATCGTCGCGCGGGGCGAACGCGATGGAGTGCAAGGCGATGTCCAGGATGCCCCATTGCTGGCGGATGGCTTCGAACACTCCCGCCATCTGCCCCTCGACCCGCACGTCGCAGGGCAAGTACAGTTCCGGCGGCACGTCGAGCGCTTCGGCCAAGGGCTGCGTGTACTGCTTGGTCTTGTCGTTGAGGTAGGTCATCGCGATCTCGGCGCCCATCTTGCGCATGGCGCGGGCGCAGCCGAAAGCGATGGATTGATCGTTGGCGATGCCCAGAATAAGAGCCTTTTTACCTTCCAGGGCGAGCGAGGTGATCTTCTCGATCGGATCGTCCTCGGGCGGGGTGTATTGCGCGACGGGAGAAGACATCGTGAGGTGCTCCTGATTGAAAAAGTAGATGGTCGGCTAGTCCGCCCGCAATTCGTCGCGGACGTGCAGGGCGATCATCAGCTCCTCGTTGGTCGGGATGACCCAGACGGGAACCGGGCTGCCGGGGGCCGAAATGCGCGGCCCGCCCCGACGGTTGGCCTCCTCGTCCAAGCGGACGCCGAGCCATTCCGCTCGCCGGCACACGCGCTCGCGCACGATGGGGGCGTTCTCGCCGATGCCGGCGGTGAACACCAGCGCGTCCAGCCCCTCCAGCGCGCCAGCCAGCGCGCCCAAGTGCTTGCCGACGTGGTAGACGAACAGCTCGACGGCTTCGGCGGCGCGCGGGTCGTCGCTTTCCAGCAAATCGCGCATGTCGTTGGACACGCCTGACACGCCCAGCAAGCCCGATTCCTTGTACAGCAGCTTTTCGATGGTCTTGGCGTCGTAGCCGCGATCCTGCATCAGGTACAGCACCACGCCGGGATCCATCGCTCCGGTGCGGGTCCCCATCGGAAGGCCGTCCACGGCCGTGAACCCCATCGTGCTTTCGACGCTGCGCCCGCCCAGCAGGGCGCACATGCTGGCGCCCGAACCCAGGTGCGCCACCACCACCTTGCGGGCTTCCGGCAAGGTCTCGGGCAAGCGGTGGGCGATATACTCGTAGGACAGGCCGTGGAAGCCGTAACGCCGCACGCCGGATTCAATCAGCGCTCTGGGCAAGGCGAACAGTTGAGCCACCCGGGGCTGGGTGCGATGGAAAGCGGTGTCGAAGCAGGCGACCTGCGGCAGTTCCGGGGCAACCTCGGCCAGCGCGCGGATCGCGGCCAGGTTGTGCGGCTGGTGCAGCGGGGCCAGCGGAATCAACTGCTCCAGATCGGCGATAACGCCCTCGTCGAGCCGGACTGCCCGGTCATAGTCCAAACCGCCATGAACCACCCGATGGCCGGCGGCCTCGATTTTCACGTCGCTGGCGCAGTCATCCAGCCAACCCAGAATGTAGCGCAGCGCGCCGACATGGTTCAGGGTCGAGCCGCGCGGCCACTCGTCCCGCTCGTCGATTTTCCGGCCGGTCGCATCTTTGACCTGAAAGCTCGGATCGCTGCCCAAACCTTCCATCTGGCCCTTGAACAGCAGCTTCGGCTCCGGCTGGCCGCCGTCGGTGAAGACGGCGAACTTGACGCTGGATGAGCCGGCGTTAATCACCAGTATCCCTTGTTCCATGGCGCTCACCCTCCCGCTTTCAGCAACGCCGCGCCCTTGCGTAGGGCTTCGGCGAACAGCACGGCGCCCGCGCAGGACGCCAGGCGGGCCTGAGGTCCGTCGGCGCGGCTGGTCAGCACGATGGGCGCGCGGGCGCCGAGCACGATGCCGGCCGCCTCGGCGCCGGCCATGAAGGTCAGTTGCTTGGCCAGCATGTTGCCGGCTTCAAGGTCGGGCACCACCAAAATGTCGGCTTTCCCCGCCACCGGCGATTTGATTCCCTTG
>RRZU011404378.1_pt1 | contig 11668 bp, 9 predicted proteins | sample 2165561 | NCBI WGS metagenome assembly RRZU01 (sample SAMN10456909, study PRJNA506462) | wastewater metagenome | isolation source: wastewater sludge | place: USA: Moscow, Idaho | reverse complement strand
TTCAAACCGGTGAACCTGACCAACCTGTTCCTGCAAAACAGCCATATCGTCATTCTGGCGGTGGGGATGCTTCTGGTGATCGTCGCCGGGCATATCGACCTGTCGGTCGGCTCGGTCGCGGCCTTTGTCGGCGCGCTGGCGGGGATCATGTCGGTCAAGATGGGCCTGCCCACGCCCATCGTGATCGTGTTGGCCCTCGCGGCCGGCGCGGTGATCGGCGCCATTCAGGGCTATTGGATCGCCTATTGGAAGATCCCGTCCTTTATCGTCACGCTGGCGGGGATGCTGGTGTTCCGCGGCCTGACCATGTGGCTTCTGGGCGGTCAGAACATCGGCCCCTTCCCGCCCGGCTTCCAGATGATCGCCTCGGGCTTCATTCCCGACATCCTTGGGTCGGGCAAGCCCAACATCCTGTCGCTGGTGCTTGGCTGGGGCGCCGCCATCGCCATCCTGTGGATGCAGATCAGCACGCGCAAGCAGCAGGAAAAGATGGGCGTTGCCGATGAGCCCTTCGCCTTTTTCGCCGGCAAGAACGCGATCATCTTCATCGCCATCGTCGGCATGACCTGGGGTCTGGCGAATTTCCGCGGCCTGCCCAACGTCTTCATCGTCATGGCGGTGCTGGTCGGGCTTTACGCCTTCATCTCGGAACGCACGACCGTCGGGCGGCGCATCTATGCCATCGGCGGCAACGCCAAGGCGGCAAAGCTGTCGGGCATCAACTCGGAACGCGTGGTGTTCCTGACCTTTGCCAATATGGGGATGCTGGCGGCGCTGGCCGGGGTCGTCGTCTCGGCGCGGCTGAACTCGGCCACGCCCAAGGCCGGTGTCGCGTTCGAGCTGGACGCCATCGCCGCGGTCTTTGTCGGCGGCGCCTCGATGTCGGGCGGCGTGGGCACGGTGATCGGGGCCGTGGTCGGCGCCTTCATCATGGGCGTGATGAACAACGGCATGTCGATCCTTGGCATCGGCATCGACTATCAGCAGGTCATCAAGGGGCTGGTGCTGATGGCCGCCGTCATCTTCGACGTCTCGAACAAGAGCAAGTCGTAACCGATGACCGCGGACTGGATCGCCGTCGACTGGGGCACCACGCGCCTGCGCGCCTGGGCGATGCAGGGCCCTGTCGCGGTCCAGTCCCGCAATTCCGACAAGGGCATGGGCGGGCTGGCGCGCGACGCGTTCGAGCCCGCCCTGCTGGACCTGATCCACGACTGGCTGCCCGCCTCGGGCCGGATGCCGGTCATCGCCTGCGGCATGGTCGGCGCCCGCACCGGCTGGACCGAGGCAGACTATCGCGCCACCCCCTGCACGCCGCTTGACCCGCTGCGCGCCACCCGGCCGGCGGTGCGCGATGCGCGGCTGGATGTGCGCATCCTGCCCGGCCTGTCGCAAGCCGCGCCCCCCGACGTCATGCGCGGCGAGGAAACGCAGATCGCGGGCTTTCTTGCCTCGGACCCCGGGTTCGACGGAACGCTTTGCCTGCCCGGCACGCATTGCAAATGGGTGCGCATCACCCATGGCCGGGTCGAGGCCTTCCAGACCTTCATGACCGGCGAGATATTCTCGCTGATCTCGCGCCAGTCGGTGCTGCGGCTGTCGCTTGGCGGCGCTGCCCCCGACGCCCATGCCGCGGCCGAAGGCGCCGCCGATGCCATGGCCGACCCCCATGCCGCCCAACGCGACCTGTTTGCGCTGCGCGCCGGCGCGCTCTTGCGCGATCTGAAGCCCGAACTGGCGGCGGGGCGGCTGTCCGGCCTGCTGATCGGGGCCGAACTGGGCGCCGCCCGCGACTTCTGGCAGGGGCGCCGCACCGTCATCATCGGCGCACCCGACCTGGCCGCGCTTTACGAAACCCCGCTGCGGACCGCCGGCGCCGAGGTGGCGCGCATGGACGGCGGCGAGCTTGTCCTTGCCGGCCTGACCGCCGCCCGCCTTGCCTTGCAGGAGCATCCATGACCACGCCCATCATCGCCATCCTGCGCGGCCTGACCCCGCCCGAGGCCCTGCCCATCGCCCGCGCCCTGATCGAGGCCGGCATCACCCGGATCGAGGTGCCGCTGAACTCGCCCGACCCCCTGGACAGCATCGCGCTGATGGTGGACGAATATGGCGACCGCGCCACCATCGGCGCCGGCACCGTGCTGACGCCCGACGACGTGCAGCGCGTGGCCGATATCGGCGGCAGGCTGATCGTCTCGCCCAATACCGACCCCGAGGTGATCCGCGAAACCCGGCGGCTGGAGATGGAAAGCTGGCCCGGCGTCTTTACCGCCACCGAATGTTTCTCGGCCATTGCCGCCGGTGCGACCGGGCTGAAGCTGTTTCCCGCCGATCAGGCCGGCACCGTGGCGCTGAAGGCGCTGGGGGCGGTCCTGCCGCGCGGCGTTGCCGTCTATGCCGTCGGCGGCGTCGGCCCGGCGAATTTCGCCGAATGGCTGCGGGCCGGGGCGCGTGGCTTCGGCATCGGCTCGGCGCTGTATAAACCCGGCGACAGCGCCGACAGCGTCAGCGCCCGCGCCGCCGAGATGGTCGCGGCGCTGGCGGCCGCATCATGACCGCGACGCTGTTCGACCCGCGCATCTGCGAACTGGGCGAAGGCGCATTCTGGCATCCCGAACGCGGGCAGCCCTTCTGGTTCGACATCCACGGCCGCCGGCTGCTGTCGCGGCTGGACGGGCAGGAACTGGAATGGCGCTTTGACGAAAAGGCCTCGGCCATGGGCTGGATCGACCGCGATCGGGTGCTGGTCGCGACCGAAACCGCATTGCGCTGCCTTGACCTCAGCGACGGCGCACTGACGCTGGTGGCACCGCTTGAGGCCGACCGGCCCGACACCCGCTCGAACGACGGGCGGGCCGATCCGATGGGCGGCTTCTGGATCGGCACCATGGCCCATGACGCCGCCCCGGGCCAAGGCGCCATCTATCGCTATTTCCGGGGCGAGCTGCGCAAGCTGCGCGGCAATGTCTCGATCCCGAATGCGATCTGCTTTGCGCCCGATGGCCGGCTGGCCTATTTCGCCGACACCGCCGCCCAGACCGTCTGGCGACAGGCGCTGGACGAAAACGGCTGGCCCGCCGCCGAGGCCGAGGTGTTTCTGGACCTGACCGGCACCGACCAGCACCCGGACGGCGCCGTGACCGATGCGCAGGGCCGGTTCTGGAACGCCCGCTGGGGCAGCGGCGCGGTGGTCTGCCACGCGCCCGATGGCCGGGTCCTGCACCGGCTGCACCTGCCGCCCGCACAGGCCAGTTGCCCGGCCTTCATCGGCCCCGCGCTTGACCGGCTGCTGGTCACCAGCGCCGCCGAGGGCCTTGCCCCCGACCCCCTGGCCCCCGACCCCGGCCGGCAGGACGGCAGCACCTGGCTTCTGGACCCGGAAGGCGCGCGCGGCCGACCCGAGCCGCGCGTCCTATTGTAATGGCCACGCTCTTCGGCACCCTGCCCGATGGCCGCCCGGTCTGGCACGCGACAATCTCGGGGCACGGGCTGACGGTGTCGGTGATCACGCTGGGGGCCTCGGTCCAGGATATCCGGCTGCACGGCATCGCGCACCCCTTGGTGATCGGCTATCCCGAGCTTGCGCCCTACCTGACCGAGGGCCGCTATTGCGGCGCCATCGTCGGGCGCTATGCCAACCGCATCGGCCATGGCCGCGCCATGCTGGACGGGCAGGAACTGCATCTGGACCGCAATCAGGACGGCCGCCACATGCTGCATGGCGGCCATGACGGCACCGGCACCCGCAACTGGATGCTGGCCTCCGAGGCGCCGGACATGGTGGCATTGGCCGACCACCTGCCCGCCGGGCATATGGGCTTTCCCGGCGCGATGCTGGTGCGCGCCATCTATCGCATCCTGCCCGGGCCAGAGCTGTCGCTGACCATCCTTGCGACCGCCGATGAGCTGACCTTCTGCAACTTTGCCCAGCACAGCTATTTCAACCTCGACGGCACGCCGACCATCGCCGGCCACAGCCTGCATGTCCCGGCACAAAGCTGGCTGCCGGTCGATGCCGACCTGATCCCCCTTGGCCCCCCGGCCCCGGTCGAGGGCACGCATCTGGACTTTCGCCATGCCGAGCCGCTGGGTCCAAGGCTGGACGGCCCGCCCATCGACCACAACCTGTGCCTGTCGGACCGGCGCCGGATCTATCCGCAAAAGGCCGCGACGCTGCAGGCAGGGCGGCTGATGATGACCATCCGCTCGACCGAGCCGGGGATACAGGTCTACACCGCCAACCATTTCGCGCCCGGCGCACCCGGCATCGGCGGCCACCCCTATGGCCGCCATGCCGGCATCGCGCTGGAATCGCAGAATTGGCCGGATGCGCCAAACCACGCAGATTATCCTTCGGCGCTGCTGAAACCCGGCGAGCTTTATCGCCAGGTCACCACGCTTGGTTTCCAGACCTGTGCTTAGCGTGCTTCCGGTTTCGTGGACAGCAGGTCAAGCCAACATGGCGCGGGCATGGAATTCCATGGGGCTGAGGCAGCCCGGTTTCGAATGTCTTCGGCCCGGGGTTACACAAGCGTTCGATGTGGCCAACCTGCCTCGTCCAGCTGGAGCGAAATCGCTAAAGCGTGCCGGCATCCTTTGCCAATCGACCGGTGAACCACGATGAAGCACGCGCCAGCGCGTTTGGCGTGACCCGCTTCGTTTACTCGACGACGCCGTCGAACGGGCGGGCAACCGGCATCAATGCCAGGCCGAGATATCGGCGATGGTGCCGCGCATCTGTCCGTGCGGGGTCTTTGCCCGGAACTCCTTGCATCGAAGCTCCAGCCAGCCGTTCAGGGTAGAGGGCTTTGGCGACGCAGAGACCCGGATCGGTCTTTTGGTCGATGTCGAAACCACTGGTCTTTATGTAAGCGTTGCATCTGACGCCGGAAAACCAGTATTCCGCCGAGAAATTTTAGGGTCTATCTTGGCGCTACGCGCCAAGATGAAGATTGATTTCACGCCGATCACTTCGACAGATCGAGCACAAAAACATCAATAAAACCCAGCAGGTCTTCGGGAATGAAGGTCTCGATCTCGGTCTTGAGCTCTTGTGCAGATGTAATGCTTGGGTTCTTGCAACCAGCAATCGTCCCACCGCCGCCAAACCACAACACCAGATATATTCCCTGATGATCGGCATCCGGGTGGATCGCATATCGGTCGTAGAGCTGAGCCGAAGCCGCAGTGAAGAGTTCAGGGTTCCATTGCCCCTTCACCTCCGTCACCAACAGTCGGCGCCGACCACCCAACATCTTCGCTGCAGTGAAATCGCAACGTTTTGCGTTCTTCATCTGATGCTCGATAGCGTCGGAGATATCGAGTGCCTGCAGGCGTGGCCTCAGCCACGAAACGATGCGCTTGGTGGCAGTATTCTCAGAAACACGCTTGCCGCCGTCATAATAGGTTTCGAGCTCATCGAGGTCGCCGCCCTTTAGATCGGCCTGCAGATCGCTCAGCTTTTCCAGTAGCACAGCGCGCATATGTTCAACGCTGACAACCTCGCTGTCAGCCAGCAGCTTCACGACCATTTCCGGGTCGGGCGGCTGAAAATCACGCAGGGCCTGCTCTCTCAGGGATGATGCCCGAATGCTACGTAAATCAGCCTCGAACCCGGCGAACCGAACATCGGACAGTAGCTCGTCGAGAACCGGTATCGCAGCGTCAGGATTGTCACGACCGATGACCCAAACGACGTTCGTCAGGTATCTGTACGCGGTTTCTTCTTTAGGGCTGCCAGTGCCCCAACTGCTCGGCAACAGGACTGGAGGCCATTTGTCGACAAAAGCGTCCAGAACCGCTGCCACTTTCGGCGCTGTCAGGTCCGGCCATCCCGTATCGTCACCGTCTCGCCGTCGCCCAGGGTTATGCTCCAGCGCAAATACAGTGTCGGGATCTGCCGCCAGCCAGCGCCAGTATTCAGGTTTGCCATCGTCAACAAAGTAGAAATGCCGTAAGAACCAGAATGTCCGCGGATCTCGGCCCGGCTGGAATGGCCCGACAAACTCCCGAGTCTCAGCGCAGCGCTTTTCGATTAGGCCACGGAGTCCGGCGCGCTCTCCATGGCGAGCACAGATATCGAACAGACAATCCATCGACTCATAGGTCATTTGCGGGAATCGGTTCAACCACTCCAGAGGCAATGTCGACCGGAACTGCTGGAAGGTGGGTCTATAGTCCAACCAGCCTACGTCGCTATACTGGCCCTCGACCAGTTGGGCCTCGATAAAGTCGCGCAGGAATTGTTCGCGATCTGCATCGGTTGCGAACAGGCTGCGATCCAATTCTTGCGAAAACGCGATCTGTTCTTCCTCAGACATGCCATTATAACCGCCGGACTTTGTTTTCACTGCCTTCAGGATGGTGTTGGCAAGACCGTCAAGCCGTCCTGTGGCACGAAATTCCGCCAAACAACCGGCATAGAGGATCCTTGTGATCATCAAATTCGAACGCTTTGCGCAAAGCTGCAGGTCCGGCGTATGTTGTGCTTGGGCGTACAATCCGTTCCGCAGGGTGCGTTCGACATCGATCTTTCCGCCGAACTCTCTATCGAGTTCATCAGGTTGGATCAGATACAAGCTGGCGATATGCTCAAGCCAACCCCAATGCTCGCCGCGTTCGATTTTGGCCTTGTCCTGTACCAACGACCGTTCGTTGGCCGCTTCAACCCTGCTTTCGCGTCTTCTGTGCCGACGTTCAGAGCGCCCTCGTCGGATCCGCCTCTCCTCCCAGTGTGTTTTCCAAGTTCTGTTGCGTTGAGCCCATATCGCCATGAAAATGGGGTTTATCCTGGCCTGTGCACGAAATGATGTTCGCGCAGAATGAGGTCCCCAATCTGACCTGTCATAGTAACGGTGAGATGGCATCCATAGTGCCCATAGCTCAACATTACTGGTCTCGAACGCAAAATCAGTCAGCAACTGCTGATCTTCTGCCGATATGATCAGGCCAGAGTGATGGTGCATCCCACAAAATGTGTTCCACAGGATTTCATGAAGTTGGTTGTGGTCCGTCACCCCGCCCAAAACCTGCTTTTGGATGGCGCGCCGCAGATTATCGTCATCCTGCAAAACCTGAACCGCAACGCTGTCGTTGCGACCCTTGGCGCTATGAAAGTTCAGGTTGCACAGCCATCCATACACCCTCTGCGGATCATGAGGCGGTTCGGCGATCTCGAAGTATCGGTCCAGCAGCATGCCGACGATCTTGCTGACACCATTCCGGCAATCGCATTCATGTGCGCTCTTTGCGCCACAGGTGCAGATCAATCCTGCCGTCAGCTTGTCGAGCAGCGTCTCGGCTACGGCAAGGTCAAAAAGCCGGATCAGTCGCTTGATGAAATACCGTGGCTCGATGGTGAGTTCCCGCCGCGTCATGCGCGGCGGGTAAAGCGAGCAGCACTGCCGCAGCAGTTCAAGCATCAACTCGTCGTTCTGTCGCAAAGCTTCCACATCGGCGCAGATGCGACAGGCGACCTTAAGCGCCGCAGGACTGCCTTCGGCGATCAGTTTGCCGACATCGGTAGCGATATCGACTTTTCGCGACGACACAATACAATCCGCAGCAAGCGAACGGATATTATCATTTGCATGGGGATCAAGCATCAAAGCCGTAAGCTCGGGCTGCAATTGATCCGCAGCGGGCGATCCATCAAGCAGCTTCAAAAGCAGACCAAGCAAGTGCCCTGGCGTCCTGTGGTTAGCAAGAACCTTGCGGATTTCGTCTACCACATCCGCCATAAAGAAGCCCGATACGCTAAAACTGCGCCATCGGTCGCTTCGACGAAAGTACGGATCGAGAGCCTCCAGCTTCAACAGCTCCTCAACCAACCGCGTCTTTGATCTCGGCGTCAAAAGCGAGGGGTCGCCATTGGCCAGAACTGCATAAGGATCAGTTGCTATGGCCAGATCCTGAACCTGCTGAGAACCCAGGGCCGCCAGCCAGCCCAACAGCCCGCGCAGCTCGTCTCTCGTCACGCCGTTTGGCGCAATGATGGACATACACTGAGGTGCCGAAAACTTGCTGGTAGCGTCTACTATCAGTCTGTTCAGGTGCCGGGCAGCACTGTATTCGGCCACGATACGGTGGACCGGCTCATGCTGCCCCTCGGCCCTAGCGGGCTTGAACAGCTTGGTGTCGAGGATAGCGTGAATATCACGCGCTTCTACACCCAAGGTCGTAAGCTGCGGATATCTTCTTTCATCTGAAGAGCGCGCGACAGAGACGCCATCCGCGCCCGACAGCATAAGCTTGGCAAAAACCTCGTCGGCCCACGATATCTTTTCTGCTCGTGTCGGCACGTTTCGTTGATGCACCGCCTTGTTAGCCTCGACGGCAAGGTGTTTCACCGCGTCTTCGAAGATGCTGTGCCGATCCTTAAAATTCCTGCCGCTCTCAATGTAGGCGGCAGCGAAAAGCTTCAGAAATTCCGGATTTCCAAGAAGATACTGCAGATCGAATCTATGAATCTGTGAGGAAAATGTCTCGAAGTTCTCTTGCAGAAACTCGTTGGAGAAAAGTGTTCGCTGCTCTTGTTCGTTAAGGGGTAATAGGTGAGCCACCTTGGGTTTCACACCGAGGATTGCGGCAACCCTCTGACTGTCCGCCTCTTCCCATTCGCCCGAGCGGCTGGAAAGAATGACACGGCCTGCCTTCGCGGATCGGATCTCCTTGAGAAGTGGCGAAACATCATGCGCTGCAAGCCGCGATACCTCGTCCAAAGCATCAATGATTAAACAATCCGTTGGCGCACCGGGAACGAACCCACTGGCCTTGACTGTTGTTGCGCCTGTCAGGCGGGCGATATTCTCCAACAATGCGGTTTTACCACCGCCAGGCTCGGCCAACACGACCGCCACTCTGAAGTCCGCAAAAAACTCCTGCTCCGAAACTTTCTGGTCGCCGTGATGAAGTGTTCGCGGAATATAAAAAATGTCGTTCATGCTTGTTTACCGAATGCCCTCCGGCCCTGCGGGTATACGACGTTCTGGCTGCCTCAGAACATATAGCTGCGCGACCGATGCGAGTGAATCGGTTTCGAAAAGATCTGAGCTAAAGCTCGCCTTTTTACTTGCTCGACTGGAATTACGCATCCGGACCCGCGCGGCTTGAGCCGGGCGGGTTGGTGATTCTGACCTGGCGGAGGTGTTGCTATTCGAGGCCGAAGCAACCTTTCGAGCAGTTCCACGACCGCAACGTGTCATACTGCGACCGGGGCAGGCGCTGGCCATCTGACCAAACACCCAGTTCAGATAGTGTTCTTTGATCACATAGATTTTGGCGGGTTCGTAGCTAAGCCGCTCAATGACCTAGTCGCCGAACTTGCGTAGCTCGAATCCGCAACCGCAAGTGGCCTCCCGCTCCGGTTCGATGATGCGCGGTTCGCGCGGCAGGTCTGCCGGGATCTCCACTTTCTGACGACCAAGCATGCCGCTTTTTTGGGGCCTCGGGTACCGAAATTGTATCTTTGGCAACACGCAACTGTGCTACATTGGCCATCTTGACACGCAATCAGCAAGCTCATGCCCTAAATCGGCACTCTTATGCTCCAACGCCTTGCGGTGAATTGGTGGAGCCGAGGAGCGCCAATCAGCTTTTGAGATTCTCCGGATTTCCTATTAATTATTTGATATATATACATTAATTTTCACCCCCGCCCAAGGTCGAGGCGAGAGTGTTCCGGGAAATGTTCCGGGATTTATAGTGGCGCCAAGTGAAACACATTTAATATGCTCTTCCGCAGCAGCGATAGGAACAATCATGCTGGGCCATAAGTCCAGATGTTCTTGTGGAAATATTAAAGCGCGAGCGCACGCCAATGACGGAGGCGACGCCCGCAAGACTTGGGGGTTCGGACTGTGTTTCCTGCATTTGCGCAATGTGAAAGGGCATCCGTGGAACCACAGGCGCGTCTATCGCATCTACTGCGCGCTGGAACTGAACCTGCGGATCAAACCTCGGAAACGGCTGAAGCGGGACAACCCAGATGCACTGCGATGCCTGAGGCCCCGAACATCACCTGGTCGATGGACTTCATGGCCGACCGGCTAGGTGATGGACGGGCGTTCCGGCTGCTGAACGTGCTGGACGATTTCAATCGCGAAGGGCTGGGCATCGAGGTCGACTTCTCGCTGCCTGCAAAATCCCAAAGCTCTGACAGTCCGGTCCCATCAAGTTTGATCGCGCAGTCCTGATGAGACTGCGCGATTTTGGCGCGATCAACCACGTTTGGATTTCCCCTCCAACTGGATACGGTGCGTCCGGTTCCTAACCCGATCAAGGAAAGCGTCAGCCAGAAGATCCTCTCCGACGAATTCGTACCAGTCGGCAATTGGGCGCTGCGATATCAGCATGGTCGATGCCCGCTCGTCACGGTCTTCGATCACCTCGAAGAGATCGGCTTTCTCCTGCGGTCCCATTGGTAACAAGGCAAAGTCATCAAGGATCAGCAGATCCAGTCGCGCAAGCTTGGTACGAAGCTTCGTGAGGCTGCCGTCCAGTCGAGCGAAGTTCAGTTCTTCGGCGAGGCGCGATGTCCGCACGTATCGTGTCGATTTCTCGTGCCTGACAGCGGAATTTCCCAGGGCGCTGGCAAGCCATGTCTTACCGGTGCCGCTGGCTCCGGTGATGACCATATTCTGACCTCGGGAAATCCACTCGCATTTGACCAGATCCAGAATATGGGCTTTGTCGAGCTTGCGGTCCTTGGAATAATCGATGGCCTCCGGGTTAGCGTTGACATATTTGAACTGGGCGGCCTGCGTCAGCCGCTCAATGCGGTTGCGCTGCCGGCGATCCGCCTCGGCTTGGAACATGCGCAGCATTCGGTCCACGAAGGGCATGTCAGCGTAGCCAGTATTGGCAAGTTGATGCTCCAGTTCCTCTCGCGCTCCACTGAGCCGCATCTCCGTCAGGATTTCAAATAGTTGTGCCTCAGACATCGGGGCGCCCACCTTTACGCAGTTCCTGTTCGAAATAGGCTCGGCCCCGGACATTGCCGGATGGGGGCCTCGCCGGCGGCATGGCTGGCGCGGATGGTGTGAAATTCTCTGCGCCCGCCTGAAGCATGCTTTCGATCTTCACCACGCTGGATATGCCAAGTGACACAGCCTTGGCGCATGCAGCACCCACGCGCTCGTTGCCGTAGCTCTTGGACAGAAATAGCAGCCTGTCGGCAGCTTCTAACGTTTGCTTCGGGCGACGCGACTTGCGGTAGTGCCGTTCGATGAACTCCTCTGCTTGCGGTCCGAGGATCTTCACTCGCGCCCTCGCGCCGACAAGGCGATTGCCGACAGCAGCCTTATGGCTCTCCGGCATATCCGCCGGATCGACAATAATCTGCCCCGGGCGGGCGGCCTTGAGATGGGTGCGGATCAGCTTGCCCTGTCTATGCAGATGCACCGATGTCCGTGTGACTTTCGCATCGAAGTGATCGCCTGCATATTGCGACGGGACCGAATAGCGCGATCAGAGGATGGGAACCAGATAATCCCTGCCAGCGCGGACTCGCAGTAGCCATTTTCCATGTCAATCGGCATTCAAACGGGCCCCCTGATCGGCGTCCAAAAGTGACCCCTTTGGCGGGCGGGTGAGCAGGCCCGTGGCGGCGTAGCTTTCCAGCTGGCGCAGCCGACGCGGGCCTGCGTTTTGGAGGGTGTTCAGGCTC
>RRZU011145778.1_pt1 | contig 11669 bp, 12 predicted proteins | sample 2165561 | NCBI WGS metagenome assembly RRZU01 (sample SAMN10456909, study PRJNA506462) | wastewater metagenome | isolation source: wastewater sludge | place: USA: Moscow, Idaho | reverse complement strand
TGTATATTTATCTGGTTCCTGTAATAGCTATTATTACTTCAGTTGTTGTTTTGGGAGAACCCTTTACTTTAACCGTTGCGGTTGGAGTGTTGTTAACCTTAGCAGGGCTTTTGATTTCAGAAAAGAAATAAGGTTATATTGGAAGGAATGTTAATATATGCTGTTAAGAAAAATAAAATATTCTATAGTAAGTATCGGTTTGGTGCTTTCTATGGTTGGATGTTCAAATGTTTCCTTACAAGAAAAGGAAGCGTCGAATGATACTTCAAAGTCAGAAGAAGTTATATCTGAAGATCTTGAGTCAGAAGATGAAGTTCTTCGGTCAGGTTTACACCAAGTAGAAATTGTGGTGAAGGATTTTGGAAGCATTAAAGTGGAATTAGATGCAGATGTTGCTCCGATTACCGTAACGAACTTTATGAAATTGGTCGAAGAAGGGTTTTACGATGGTTTAACTTTTCATCGCGTTATCAGTGGTTTTATGATTCAAGGTGGTGACCCAGATGGAAATGGTACTGGTGGTTCTGGTACGTCGATTACCGGTGAGTTCTCCATGAATACAATCAAAAATGATATTTCTCATACCAGAGGAGTTATATCCATGGCTCGCTCTGCGAATATGAATAGTGCAAGTTCCCAGTTTTTCATTATGCATCAGGATGCAACACAGCTGGATGGACAGTATGCTGCCTTTGGTCATGTTACAGAAGGAATGGAAATTGTGGATCAAATCTGTGAACTTACCAAAGTTCAGGATTATAATGGCACAGTGGATCCAGTGGATCAGCCAATTATTGAGAAAATCACAATTATTGAATAAATAGGTATTGACTTATGAACTAAGCCGTGGTATTCTTCATTGGTATGAAAAATACATTAAAACAAAGCAGAGTTTCCACTCTCACCCTAGCGCATTGGCGGATAGGTGTTAATAGTTTGCAAGTTTTCAAATGATTACTATATTTTCATTTGAGTACCCTGTGTAAATTATGGTGGATAGTCTGACTATCCACTTTTTTATTGCCACAAGAAGAGCAATGGTTGTTTTTCTTGATTGGAATTCATCTTATGGAGGTGTAAATTATTAGCGATTTAATGATTAATGAACAGATTAGAGACAAAGAAGTACGTGTTGTCGGAGAAAACGGTGAACAGCTTGGAGTTCTGCCGATCAAAGAAGCAATGCAGATGGCAGAAGATGCAGGACTTGACCTGGTTAAGATTGCGCCAACCGCAAAACCGCCTGTTTGTAAAATAGTGGATTATGGAAAATACAGATACGAACAGATCAGAAAAGAGAAGGAAGCCAAGAAAAAACAGCGTGTAATTGAAATTAAAGAAATCAGGCTTTCGCCAAATATCGATACCAATGATCTGAATACAAAGATAAATGCTGCAAGAAAGTTCCTTTCAAAAGGAGACAAGGTAAAAATCACACTTCGTTTCCGTGGACGTGAAATGGCACATATGGGAAGCAGTAAGCATATTCTGGATGACTTTGCAAAAGAACTGGCAGATATTTCTGTCATTGAAAAAGCACCGAAAGTCGAAGGAAGAAGTATGACAATGTTTTTAACTGAAAAACGATAGTTACAGTTTAGCTGTTTTACAGTTTTTACAGTTGAAATAGAATGAGTAGCAAGGAAATCAACATGGTTTTCATGTAGGAATAATAGGAGGATTAAAGGATATGCCAAAGACAAAAACAAACAAATCAGCAGCAAAACGTTTTAAACTTACCGGAACAGGAAAATTAAAAAGAAGTAAAGCTTATAAACAGCACATTCTGACAAAGAAATCTGCTAAAACAAAGAGAAATCTTAGAAAAGCAGCTATGACAGATTCAACAAATGTAAAGAATATGAAGAAGATTTTACCATATTTATAATATTGTAAGGAGGAGAACATACAATGGCAAGAATTAAAGGCGGATTAAACGCAAAGAAAAAACATAATAGAGTATTAAAACTTGCAAAAGGTTACAGAGGAGCAAGATCTAATCAGTACAGAGTAGCAAAACAGTCAGTTATGAGAGCACTCACTTCTTCTTACGCAGGAAGAAAAGAAAGAAAACGTCAGTTCAGACAGCTCTGGATCGCACGTATCAATGCTGCTGCAAGACTGAATGGTTTATCATACAGTAAATTCATGTACGGACTTAAAGTTGCTGGCGTGGATATGAACAGAAAAATGCTTGCTGAAATGGCAGTAAATGATGCGCAGGGATTTGCAGAACTTGCAGAACTTGCAAAATCAAAAATAGCATAATCAAAAAGCATATTAAAAAAATGAAAGTCCTTGAATTTATTCAAGGGCTTTTTACCATTTTAATGTTCGATATATAGGAAGGAGTAAGAGCCGGACTCTTAATAAGGATATGACAAAAATAGCACAATTGGAGCCAAAAGAAGTATTTTCCTATTTTGAAACAATATGCGGGATTCCACATGGGTCCTATCATGAAAAAGCACTTAGTGATTACTGTGTTCAGTTCGCAAAAGAACATGGACTACAGGTAATGCAGGATGAACTTTATAATGTGATCATTAAAAAAGATGCAACAAAAGGATATGAGCAGGAAGAACCGCTCATTATTCAAGGGCATCTTGATATGGTATGTGAAAAGAAAAAAGAGGTCGAGTTCGATTTTGAAACACAGGGACTCAGGCTTGAAACAGATGGAAAACAGCTTTTTGCTGTTGGGACCACTTTAGGTGGGGATGATGGAATCGCGATTGCATATGCACTTGCGATCCTTGCATCGGATACAATCAGACATCCGGCACTTGAGGTCGTATTTACTGTTTCAGAAGAAGTAGGCATGGAAGGTGCGGCGGGGATTGACTTGTCTGCATGTAAAGGGAAAAGGCTTTTAAATATTGATTCCGAAGAAGAGGGAATCATGCTGAGCAGCTGCGCAGGAGGTGTCCGTACTTATTCGGAGCTTCCGATAAGTCGTACAAAAGTAAAGGGAGACTTGATCAGACTTGAATTGAATGGACTTACAGGGGGACATTCTGGTGTTGAAATCCATAAGTGGCGTGCAAACGCAAACGTACTGATGGGCAGACTGCTTCTTTCTCTGAACAGAAAACATACATTCTTGATTGCTGAACTTCGTGGCGGATTGAAGGATAATGCAATTCCGAGGGAAAGTTATGCTGAGATGATTGTTTCGCCGGATCTTACACAGAGGATCGTTGATCAGATGAATGATCTGCTGACCGCATATAAAAACGAATATCGCATTTCAGATCCCGGAATGGAACTTGGTATCCGGATAGAGAAGGATTTCCAGGGAGAAGCATTGGATGAAGTGTCATCACGCAGAGTGATCGGATTTTTAAATAGTGCACCAAACGGAATCCAGGCGATGAGCATGGAGATTGATGGGCTGGTGGAAACGTCGCTTAATCTTGGGATTATGGAATTAAAAGAGGATACCATGCTGTTTACTTATGCAATCAGAAGTTCGAAAGGAAGTGCCAAAGATGCACTTTGCGATAAGATGTGCATGATAACAGAATTATTTGAAGGGTCTATTAGAATGAGTGGCAATTACCCGGCGTGGGAGTTCAAGAAAGACTCGGCATTCCGGGATAAAATGTGCAGAATATACCATGAAATGTATGGAGTGCAGCCCCTGGTGGAAGCGGTGCATGCAGGTCTGGAATGTGGTCTTCTTTCAGAAAAAATCGAAGATCTGGATTGTGTATCCATTGGGCCAAATATGTCAGGAATTCACACAACAGAAGAAAAACTTGACATCGCATCTGTAAAGAGAGTCTGGGAGTATATTCTCAGATTATTGGAAACGAAATAAAAATCAAATCAAAGACTATAGGACAATACAATTTTTACCGTTTTGTTTTCCCTGATATAACTTGCTGTCAGCTTTCTTTAACAGTTCAAGGTAATCGGTGCAGGCTTCATAAGACTGTATCCCGAATGTCATGGAAAATGGAACGGTATTTCCATGATATTGAACAGGATGTTCTATGATTTCTGAGCGTATTTTTTCGGCGAGTTTTGCGGCGTTGTTAGCGGGACAACCAGGAAGTAGAATTAAGATTTCTTCACCGCCCCATCGGCAGATATAGTCGCTGTCTCTTACGATATGGTGCATAATAGAGGACATTTTTAAAATGACCTGGTCTCCGCAATTGTGACCATAGGTGTCATTAATTAATTTAAAATCATCAATATCACAGAGAAGCAAACTAAAGGGAATATTTGTCTGTTCTGCACGGTAGACAGCCTGTCTGAGGTGATCGACCATAAATCTGCGGTTGTAAAATCCTGTAAGAGGGTCTGTGATCGCCAAAGAAGAGAGCCGGCTGTTCCTTGCCCGCAGTGTGCTTTCAGAAAAAGTGATTGCAGAGTAAAATACTGAAAGACAGAACAGAATCAAAAGTATTGAAATGCCTGCATTTACCATATAAATAAAATAAAGGAACCGGATCTCTGAAACATGGTATAGCGGCTCTTCAAAATAGCTGTAAAGACGCATGGACAGGAATGCTACGGTTGCAACTATTGAAAATCCAAGGGTGCTGATTCTGTTGTCATCTTTTAGTGTGGAAAGATATGATATATAATAGGTAAATGGAATCAAGGCAAAGATATATAGAGGAAAACCGGCATTCCAGCCGATGCAGATGGTCGCTGCAAAGATATAAAAGATGCTTTCGGTAAAAATAATTTTCAAAATCATGGAATAATCATTTCTGATTTCGGGAAGGAACATAACAAAACAGACCATGATGCTCAAAAGATTGATCACGATCATAATTGGGATGGAAAGATAAGAAAAAACAACTAATGAAATAACATGAACAATGGATGCAGACAAAACAATAATCGTCCCGTGATCCAGTTGTTTTGTTTGCGATAAAATGGACAGGTAAAAAGTCTTAAATCTATTTATCATGACCGACTCCTGAAACATTAAAAAAACGCAATAGGAAAATAGTAACAAAAGTAGTCTATCACAAGTATTTTGCACCTGTAAAGTGGTAAAGCGTGAATATTAAGATATTCTTCTATATTTTACATAGAAAGAATTGTTGTGATATGCTAAACTTTGAAACAAAGGCAGAAGAGGCTGGTAGCATAATGGCAAAAGAAAAAGAAGTTAAAACAAATGCGATGCGTATTTTAGAACAGAATAAAATAAGTTATCAGGTATTGACTTACGAATGTGATGAGTTTATTGAAGGAACAAAGGTCGCAGATCTTGTAGGATTATCTTACCGGAATGTATTTAAAACTCTGGTAGCCCTGGGAAAATCTAGGCAATATTATGTGTTTGTAATTCCGGTAGATCAGGAACTGGATCTGAAAAAAGCGGCAAAAGCTGTGGAAGAAAAGTCTGTCACCATGCTGCCTTTAAAAGATCTGACAAATGTGACCGGATATATCAGAGGTGGATGTACTGCAATTGGAATGAAAAAACAGTTTGTAACTGTGATCAATAAGAGCTGTGAAACGATTGATATGATTACGGTCAGTGGAGGTAAACCTGGATGTCAGGTTCAGTTATCGGTCAAAGATTACATAAAGGCAAGCAGAGGAAAAACGGCGGATATCACAGCTGATCTATCAACAGAGATATCCAATTAAAATACTTGTCTGGGAAGTAAAGGAATTCAGGATGTTCAAAAGGTATCAACAAAAGAGTCCTATTGCGGAATCATATCATGAGATTGATTATGGTGATCTGAAATTACATTATAAACTGGTCAGGTGTGACAGAAAGTCATATGAAGTGCAGATCAGACCGGGTGGGGAAGTCGTGATCAGAGCACCGCACCAGCTTCCAATGACAGTGATCAGAGATTTTTTGGTTCAGCGTGAAGAATGGATCAAAAACAAGTACCATGAACAATCCAAAATAAGGGCTGGTAAAGAAACTGATTTAAAGACAATAGAGCTTGAAAAGCGGTATAGAAAAGCAGCAATGGATTATATTCCAAAAAGAGTTGCATATTACGCCGGGATCATGGATGTTAGTTATAGTAAAATATCGATCAGAGATGCTAAAACAAGATGGGGAAGCTGCAGCAGCTCGGGGAATCTTTCCTTTAGCTGGAGACTCATGCTGGCACCGTTTTCTGTGTTGGATTATGTTGTGGTGCACGAATTGTGTCACAGGGTTCATATGAACCATTCGAAAGAGTTCTGGCATCTTGTGGAACATTATATACCTGATTACAAAATAAAGCGTAAGTGGTTGAAAGAGAATGGAAAACATCTTCATGTACTAGCAATAGAGGAGGGGCAGGAATGATCTTTATCTGTAAGAACTGTGGAGGATCAACAGTATATGATCCGGATGTAAAAAAAATGCATTGTCCTTATTGTGACGGACTGGACAGTGAAGAAATCAGAAAGTCGGAACAAATGTCGACATGTCCTTCCTGTGGTGCACCATTAGATGCAGGTGAGGTGTCACTTGCCCAAAAATGTGATAATTGCGGTAATTATATTATTTTCGATGAGAGAGTAGAAGGAGAGAACAGACCACATCTGATCCTGCCATTTATGATTGGGAGAGATAAGATGAAAGAGTTGCTGCAGCAGCAGTTCAAAAAAAAGGTCTTTATGCCGGATTCATTTTTATCAGAAAGTAAATTGCAGACGATTGAAGGCATCTATGTTCCTTTTTGGCTCTACGACCTGGAGTCCGATATGGATTATGAGGGCAAGGGTACTTCGGTAAGAATCTGGACAACTGGAGAGATGGAATATACAGAAACTTCATTCTATTCTGTTAACAGAAAAATGAAGGCTGAATTCACACGCTTACCGGTGGATGCGTCATTGAATATGGAAGATGGCATCATGGATCTGATGGAGCCTTATGATTATTCAGCACTCTCCGATTTTAAAGAAAAATATCTCTCGGGCTTCCTTGGAGAAAAATATGGACTGAATGCTGAGGAACTTGAAGCAAGAGCTTCTCAGAAAGCACAGATTGATACAGAAAATTTATTGAATAATTCAATACAGGGATATCAGAGCATCACACCTGTCAGAAAAGAATTCCAGACAAGTATTAAGACAAAAGAGTATGCGCTAATGCCGGTCTGGAAATATGACTATCAGTATAGAGGAAAACAATATCTGTTTCATATTAATGGACAGACGGGAAAAATAGTAGGAGAGGTACCAATATCCGTTCCTAAGGCGATTGCATACAGCCTGACTGTTTTTCTTGGGTGTGGGGCATTGATCCAATTGGTATTATCTTTTCTGGAGGTGTTATAAATGGTGAAAAAATATCTGAGTTATTTTAAATATTTTTTTATAGTCATTGGAATAGTTCTGACTGTAACGATTATTGCGATGATCATAAAATCATTCACAACATCTGAATATCCGGATAGGAGCAACCTTGAAACAGATACGAATGAACGTGTTTTTGACTATGCTGACAAACTCACGGATGCGCAGGAGAATTCTCTAAGAGAGTTGATATTACAAAAACAGAAACAGACTGGATGTGATATTATACTGGTCACGCTTGAAGAATCACTTGAGGAGTATGCTCTTTCGTATGAAAACATACTTGGAACACTAAGCGTTGATCAGTATGTGATGGTCTATGCGGATAATTTTTATGATGAACATAAATTTGGATATGATCAGGCGTATGGAGATGGCGCGATATATGTAGACAACTGGGGGAGAGAACGGGATGGCTACAGATATACCTGGTTTGGAACATCGGGAAGAGCGGAGGAGGCTTATTCGGATGGGATGATCGACAACCTGATCGAACGTGTCATAGATCGGACAAATGAAGACCCCTATCAGGCATATGTGACGTATGTGAATCAATTTTCAGAGGATATGGATTCTGGATTTTCTTTTGATTATGATATGCCAGTCCCGGTCATGCTGGTATTGTTACTGATCATTACAGGAAGCTATGTATCCTATCAGCTTGCGGGAAATCGAAATATTAAAACAACGAGGGCAGATACCTATATTGCAGCCGGAGCGCTTCATTTTGACAGAAAAGACGATCAGTTCTTAAATAAAATGGTCACGAGCAGAAGAATTCCGAAAAACACTTCGGGGTCCGGTGGCGGTGGTGGACACCATATGTCTGCAGGAGGACATTCTCATGGTGGCGGAGGTGGAAGGCACTAAAAATTTATAAACAGACATAAAAAAACAGCCTCTTGACGGGAGAGGCTGTTTTTAAAGCATCATTATGCCATTTTATTTACAGCTTTTGATAAACGAGATACTTTTCTGGCAGCAGTATTTTTGTGATATATGCCTTTTGAAGTAGCTTTATCAATTGTTGAAATCGCATCAGTCAGACTGGAAGCAGCAATTGCTTTATCTCCAGATTCTACAGCAGCTACAACTTTTTTAATTGAAGTTTTCACGCTTGATTTGATGGCTTTATTTCTTTCAGCTTTTGTTCTGTTTACTAAAATTCTTTTCTTTGCAGATTTGATGTTAGCCAAGACCCGCACCTCCTATTTACATAAAATGTAGATTAATATGAATGTGTGTAACATCAATTCCGGACACGGACGTATCGAATTACACATATGTTTAGTATTGTAAAGTAAGGGCACTTTATTGTCAATAGTTTTCTCTTAAAATAGATGATTTTTTTTGATGGTTCATAGTATGAGTCTATCATAAAAACAAATAGATTTCTCTATAAAATATAAGAAATCCCAACGCAGACTTATAGACAGTAAGACCGAAATTGTGGTATACTCTCGTGAGAATATCAGCAGTAGAAATGGATAACGGAGGAAAGAATGGCGCATATCGATAAAAGTAAGATCAGAAATTTTTGTATCGTTGCACATATAGATCATGGTAAATCAACTTTGGCAGATCGTATCATTGAAAAGACAGGACTTTTGACCAGCAGAGAGATGCAGGCACAGGTTCTTGACAATATGGATCTGGAGCGTGAGCGTGGAATTACGATCAAAGCACAGTCTGTAAGAACCGTGTATACAGCGAAGGATGGAGAAGAATATATCTTCAATCTGATCGATACCCCGGGGCACGTGGACTTTAATTATGAGGTGAGCAGAAGCCTTGCGGCATGTGATGGCGCAATTCTTGTTGTGGATGCAGCACAGGGAATTGAGGCACAGACACTTGCGAATGTATACCTTGCACTTGATCATAATCTGGATGTATTTCCTGTTATTAATAAAATTGACCTTCCAAGTGCTGAACCTGACAGGGTCAAAGAGGAGATTGAAGATGTGATTGGAATCGAAGCGCATGATGCACCTTTGATCTCAGCTAAAAATGGACTTGGGATCGAGGATGTACTGGAAGCGATTGTTGCAAAGATTCCGGCACCGGGTGGAAGTGATGACAATCCATTGCAGGCACTTATTTTTGATTCGATCTATGATTCTTATAAAGGTGTTATTATTTTCTGCAGAATCATGGAGGGAACCGTCAGAAAAGGTACTAAGATCAAAATGATGGCGACCGGTGCAACTGCAGATGTTGTAGAAGCAGGCTATTTTGGAGCGGGGCAATTTATCCCGTGTGAAGAGTTGTCGGCAGGTATGGTAGGCTATCTGACTGCTTCAATCAAAAATGTAAAAGACACTGCAGTTGGTGATACCGTAACAGATGCGGATCGACCATGTAAAGACCCTTTACCAGGATATAAAAAAGTCAATTCTATGGTATATTGCGGGATGTATCCGGCTGACGGCGCTAAATATCCGGATTTAAGAGATGCGCTGGAAAAATTACAGTTAAATGATGCATCATTAAATTATGAACCAGAAACTTCTGTGGCGCTGGGATTTGGGTACCGATGTGGATTTCTTGGGCTTTTGCATCTTGAGATCATACAGGAAAGACTTGAACGAGAATATAATCTTGATCTTGTTACCACAGCACCGAGTGTTATTTACAAAGTACATAAAAATAATGGCGATGTCATTGAACTGACTAATCCGACGAATTTACCGGATCCTTCGGAAATTGAATATATGGAAGAGCCTATTGTTAGCGCTGAAATCATGGTAACGACCGAGTATATCGGAAGTATTATGGAATTGTGTCAGGAAAGACGCGGTGTTTATCTTGGAATGGAATATATGGAAGCAACAAGAGCAACACTCCGCTATGAACTGCCACTGAATGAAATCATATATGACTTTTTTGATGCCCTGAAATCCAGGTCAAAAGGATATGCTTCTTTTGATTATTCGATCAAAGGATATTCGAGATCGGATCTTGTCAAGCTTGATATTCTGATCAACAGGGAAGAAGTAGATGCACTGTCTTTTATTGTTCATAAGGATACTTCATATGAAAGAGGCAGAAAAATGTGTGAAAAGCTGAAGGATGAGATTCCGAGACAACTATTTGAAATTCCAATCCAGGCAGCTGTTGGAAGTAAGGTCATCGCGCGCGAAACCGTAAAAGCAATGCGAAAAGACGTACTTGCCAAATGTTACGGTGGTGATATTACCAGAAAGAAAAAACTTCTTGAAAAACAAAAAGAAGGTAAAAAGAGAATGAGGCAGGTAGGAAATGTAGAGATTCCACAGAAAGCCTTTATGAGTGTTCTGAAACTGGACAGTGATTAAAGCGACAGAGCATGGAACAATGATGCAATGTTATGATTTTTATTTCTGTATGATTCGATATTAATACAGATTGGAGTAAATATGGAAGAAAAAAAGGGCTGTCGTGAACAACGGCAGCTCAGTATTTATGTACACATTCCGTTCTGCAGGCAAAAATGTTATTATTGTGATTTTTTATCTGCCAGAGTTCAGGAACAGACAAAGAAGGACTATCTAATCAAACTAAAAGAAGAGATCAGGTATGCGGCAGACAAATATCAGGATGAGATCGCAGACACAGTGTTTTTTGGAGGAGGAACTCCGACAATGCTGCAGGCAGAGGAATTGAGTGATCTTTTATACCTGATAAAAACTTCTTTTCACGTGACAGAAAATGCTGAAATAACAATAGAAGCGAATCCAGGTACAATTAGCCGGGAGAAGCTGAATCATCTTAGACAGGCGGGCTTTAACAGGCTCAGCATTGGTCTGCAAAGTACCAATGACAGGGAATTAAAAGAACTTGGAAGAATACATACGTATGACGAATTCGTAGAAGGATACCATGCTGCAAGGACAGCAGGGTTTGATAATGTGAATGTTGATGTCATGTCAGCTTTGCCTGGACAAACATCTGACAGCTATTGTGATACATTAATGAAAGTTCTTGCGCTGCATCCTGAGCATATTTCAGCCTACAGTCTGATCATTGAAGAGGGAACACTGTTCTGGGATAGATACGGGGACAATGCAAAAGTGTTGGAAAAATATCCAGCACTTCCTACAGAGGAAGAGGAACGCAAAATGTATCAGATGACGGATACGATACTTGAAAAAGCGGGATATCACAGATATGAGATTTCAAATTATGCATTAAAAGATAAAGAATGCAAGCATAATAATGGATATTGGGAGAGAAAGAATTACATAGGTCTTGGATTGGGAGCATCCTCACTTTATGAGAATACAAGATGGAAAAATACGGACACAATGGAGGCTTATCTGACACTTGCAACGGAGCAGTTCGTTTGTGACAAGACAGTTCTGACAAAAGAGGAGCAGATGGAAGAATTCATGTTTCTGGGA
>RRZU010494551.1_pt1 | contig 11669 bp, 11 predicted proteins | sample 2165561 | NCBI WGS metagenome assembly RRZU01 (sample SAMN10456909, study PRJNA506462) | wastewater metagenome | isolation source: wastewater sludge | place: USA: Moscow, Idaho | reverse complement strand
TCATCAACCAGTATTGCCTTGGCGTTGGCCGATTTAACGCACGCGGAGCAAGGTGTTGTTGAAGCAGAGCAGTTAATTTTAAAAGAGCTCAAGCGTAATCCCACCATGCGTGCATTTTCCCGCTTGATGGATTATCGATTAGCAGAGCTGGATAGTACGCAGGCCAAAGAAAGTATTTCGCTGCTGAAAAATTTGGTGGAAAAACAGATATCGATGAAACCCAATTATCGATGTCAGCGCTGTGGATTTTCCACAAAGGTCATCTTCTGGCAGTGCCCATCGTGTAAACAGTGGGCCAGTATTAAACCCATCCGCGGTTTGGATGGAGAGTAGTGGGAGTTTTCATGCAAGAACGTCAAGGATCTAAAGTCATCGTCGCTCTGGATTATGCCAATAAAGCGGATGCCATGGCATTTGTCGCGCGGGTCTCTCCCGCCTTATGTCGCCTGAAAGTCGGCAAAGAGATGTTTACCTTATTTGGGCCTGAGTTCGTCAGGAGTTTGGTCGCCCAGGGGTTTGACGTATTTTTGGATCTAAAATTTCATGATATTCCCAATACCGTGGCCAAAGCGGTTGCGGCCAGTGCCGAGTTAGGGGTCTGGATGGTGAATGTTCATGCCTGTGGTGGTTTACGCATGATGGCAGCGGCAAAGCAAGCGTTAGCCGACTACGGTGACAAGGCGCCGCTGCTGATCGCCGTGACGGTTCTGACCAGCATGGAGCAGGATGAACTCCAACAAACCGGGGTTCCCGGCTCCTTGCAGGATCAGGTTCTGCGCCTAGCGACATTGACGCAGCAAGCCGGACTGGATGGTGTCGTCTGCTCGGCTCAGGAAGCCTCATTGCTCAAGCAGCATCTGGGCGCAGAGTTCAAGCTGGTCACGCCGGGCATCCGTCCTGTGGGTTCGGAACTGGGCGATCAACGCCGCGTGTTAACCCCCGCTGAGGCCTGCTCGCAAGGCTCCGATTATCTGGTGATTGGCCGCCCCATCACCCAAGCGGTTGATCCGGCCGCAACCTTGGCGGCTATCAATCAATCGCTTGTTGCTGCGTAATACCGCTAAAGAGCCGACGGTTTTGTCGGCTCTTTAGCGCCTCGACGATACCATAGTAAAAGCAACAACCCGGTCAGCACGCCACTGATGGCACCTATGATATGAGACTCGACATGTACTCGGGTGCCAATCAGCTCAGTGGTTAAACTGTCCGTACGCAACAGATCCCATCCCAGTTTGGCCAACAGCCCGAGTAACCACCACCAGCCCTGAGGGTCCCGTTGTTGAATCATCAGCAGTGCACCGATGGCAAACAGCCCATGCAAAGCACCGGAAAGACCCCAGTAGAAATGGGTCGTGGGCACTAGCACCAACAAGAAAGTATCGACTAGCGCTACCTGCAGGATCAGAACCCAGACACTTCGGTAACCCGCTAGGCGTTGCGGCAGCAGCAAGTAGATCAAGCCCCAGGCGAGCAGATTCATCAGCAGGTGATTCAGATTATGATGCAACCAGCCCCCCGTGAGCAGACGCCACCATTCGCCTTGAAGGATGGCCACTCTGTCATAGGCGAGGGGCAGTGCTGCCGCGACAAGTTGCGCGATGGATGCCAATAGACAAACGGTAAACAGGGGGAACAGCGGAATTATTTTGCGGAGATATTGGTGTGTCATCGCTAGCCCATGAGAAATAAAATAGGGGGCCGCGCCCCCTGTTTTATTGTGGCAGGATTAGATCAGGAAATCGTCCAGTGTTTTGCCTTGTTCTGCAATCGCTTTACGGATCGCGACGGGTTGACGGCCTTGGCCAGTCCAGGTGCGATGTTCGCCATTTTCATCGATATATTGATACTTGGCCGGGCGTGGTGCCCGCTTGTTTACTTTTTCGCCAGCGGTAGATGCTCCGACCGGGAACAGTTCCGCAGGGTCAATACCATCCGCGCGCAGCATGTTCATATATTCAGAAATTTTGCGCTCGCGTTCCTCACGGGATTTACGATCTTCGGCTTCATTTGCCCGGCGCTCTTCAACCACCGAGGTCAATTTGGCAAGACCTTCTTCGAGTTGCTCCAGTGTCAAGTCACGAGCCACGGCCCGCAAGCTACGAATATTAAGTAAAACTTTCAGGAAATCGGTCATGTTTGTTCTCGGTTGACGGGATTTGAAGTAATTATTGTGGGGTTAAAATAATAATGCAATATATATATGGATAATATTTTACGCGGTGAGACATGCGGTTGCTGTTGATACATAATCAATTGCGTTGTTTCATCTGGTTTCACTATAAGTGCCAATTCACCTGCTGGATATGGATGTTAACTGATCATCCTGGGACATAAGCTGGATATGGGCAGCGCTTGCATGTTTATTGGCCGTGCTGACGGTTTATAGATTGCAATCGACGGCCTCTTTACTGCCATTCACTATATAGATTCCCATTAACGGCACGCCTTTATCTTCGATATCGATGAATTGAACCCATCTACATTTCTTTGTTGGCATTGTTTCTTCTTGATGGTACGAGTCTGATTATCTCTGCGTATTGGGGTCTCTCAAAAAATCTTCTGCTTGATATGATGCGACTGGGGTTGAGCTGACTGAGGTTGAGCTGTTGGGGTACCTTGGCCAGCAGATGGCGGATGCTATGGCTATAGAAGCAGTGGCAATGATTGAGCCTCAACAAGACTAATCAGCTATTGGTACTTCGCTCATGCCAAGCAATCTGGCATCATAGCCGCCACGTTAACAGGGGGAATTATGGCGTCACTGCATTATAAGTTTGCAGCTATGAATTCAGGGAAATCGACCCAACTGATTCAAGCGCATTTCAATTATTGTGAACGGGGAATGGTACCCTATGCCATGACTCCGGCTATTGATGATCGTTACGGCGTCGGGGTTATTACGGCACGGGTTGGATTAGAGCTGTGTGCCGATGTATTCACGGCCACCAGCGATCTATTCGATATAGTGCAGCAGCGAATAGAACAACAAATTCTGGATGTCTTTATCGTCGATGAGGCGCAATTTTTAACGCGCACCCAGGTTTATCAACTGGCAAGGATCGTGGATGAATTGAATATTCCGGTGATTGCCTACGGCCTCAAGAGTGATTTTCGTGGTGAACTGTTTGAAGGTTCCTATCATCTACTCTGTTTAGCCGATAAGGTGGAGGAGCTTAAGAGCATTTGCTGGTGTGGCAACAAGGCTCATATGAATGCCAGGGTTGCGGATGATGGTCGTGTGCTCCGGGATGGTAATCAGGTCGAGATCGGCGGGCATGATAAATATGTTTCGTTATGCCGCAAACATTACCTGCAAGGACTCGCCTATAAGCCCGCCGGATAATATCGGCTGATTAATGGGCAGACATGACCTGGTCTGCCCATTGCGTGGATTCCAGAAACAATTCGATGGTTTGTTTTTCCTGCAAATGCATTTTCCCGGCGCGTAATTTAACTCGCTCCCAATTGAGCTGTTCATAATCGGCTACGAATGCCAGATAAAACGCCAACTCGCCTTTTTTATCCAATAATGCCTGCTTAATGGCTGCGGACAAGGGTATTTGTGCCAGAATTTCGGCAAATGGTTGATCAAGAATTGCCTCCAGCAAGGAGAATAAACCGCACAGGAAGGCTTCCGCTGGATCAGTCCAGCCTTGGCGGTGCAACGACAATAATTCACAGAACCGCCCACGGATCAAACTCATCCGATAGAGCTCGGTCGACTTGTTTTCACCGCCACTGGTGGCACTGACCAGCGAGACGAATCGTCGCATCTCCTGTTGGCCTAAAAATATCGTGGCGTGCCGAAATGAGGTAATGGGCTGGGCGGCCTTATAACGCAGGTTATTGACGTAGCGCATCAGTTTATAGGCCAGGGTCAGATCCCGGTTCAGCAATGCTTCTATGCGTTCGTAATCCAGCTCCGGAGAGTTGACCTCTTTGAGCAGTTGCATGACCGTCAATTGACTATCGGAGAGTGTCTTGCGCTGTACAATTTCGGGTCGACTAAAGAAATAGCCCTGAAACAGGGTAAAGCCCATCTTCTTCGCTGCGGTGAACTCTTGTTGGGTTTCGACTTTTTCGGCCAGATAAATGAGATGACTGCCTGTATGCTGGTTGATAAAACGGCTGATATCGGCATGGGCTGTCAGCCGGAAATCAAATTTGATGATGTCGATGAAGGGGAGAAATGCTTCCCAGCGGGGATCCAGCGTGAAGTCGTCCAGCGCCAAACGGTAGCCTTTATGTTTCAACCGTTTGACACATTCCAGCAACTGTTCATCTGGCTCGGCATCTTCCAAGATCTCGATCACCACCTGTTCAACCGGTAGCGAGTCGGCGAGGCCATTTAAAATCAGACTGTAGGGAAAATTGATATAGCAGGCATGCTCGCCTACCAGTTGCTGAATGGGTTGACTCAAAAATTGTTCGGCGATCAGACAGGTCGTGGCATGTTCCGCACTGACGTCGGGGAATTGATTATTCAACCCTTCGCGGAACAGCAGCTCATAAGCCACTGGACTTTGGTGGTGATCCAGGATCGGTTGTCTGGCGACGAATGAATACATCGTGGTCGTCCTATTGCTCGCTAACTACAGCTGTCGGGGTGAAAAGTGACATGCTATTTACCTGTACTGAGGCAAATTTGCAGTACTTGATGCCCTGTGGCAACAGGGGGGAGCTAATTTAGCGACATCACCGGCACTTCGTTGGTGTAACTGGCGGAAAATCGAACGGCGGTAACGAATAAGGGCCCACACGGGCCCTTGAATTGGTTAACGAAGCTTGGGGATCAGAAGCGGTAGTTTGCCTGCGCGGAGGCGAGGAATGCCGAAGCGGAGGATTGATACTCGGCATTGGGCAAACCGGCCGAGAGTTGTTCACTGATGGTGACATCCTTACCCTGTAGATAGGCAACCCCGACGTCCAGACTCAATGCCGGTGTGGCCTGATAACTGGTGCCCAAGCTGTACCACAGACGTTCGGTATCCGGAATGCTGATCACGTTGTGGGCGGCTTGACGATCCAGCGCCAGGCCGGCACGCAGGGTCCACAGGTTGTTCAGGTAATAAGTCCCCCCAATGGCATAGCGCCAGCTATCGGAGAACTCTTCTGGCTTACTGAAGCACTCCCCGGCGGTACCGTCATTGCAATCCGGGCTGTTGGCGGTCAACTCCTTGAACACGCTCCAGTCGGTCCATTGCACGGAATAGTGCACGGCAAACTGCTGGGATAGCAGGTGATACCCGGAGAATTCGGCAATGGCCGGTAATTCCAGATCCAGAGTGCCGTCGACTTCATTGAAGGTCAGCGGTGACATGGAGGAAACACCGGATGCACTGCCTGAAAACTTGCCCTTGAAGGTCAAGGTGGTGCCGGAGCGGTAACTCAGGCCCCAGCGATTGGCTTCATTGAGCTCGAATAACGAGCTGACATTCCAACCCCAATCCAGAGTATCACCGCTCAAATCCACTAATGCCGTATCGTCGCTCATCAAGGGGTTACTGGCTGATGCGGCACCGGCGCGACGGATCAGGGTGGCGTCGGCATAGACCGCTGAAATCCCGCCGCCGAAACTCCACTGATCATTCAGACGGTAGGAGATGTTCGGATTGAAGTTGTAGGTCATCAGCTCGGTTTTGCCGCCAATCAGGCCTGCCGCATAATTGTTATCAAACTCGGTCGATAAACCAAAATTGGTGAATAGGGCCAGACCCCACGCCCATTGCTCATTCAACGGCTGGATCAGGTAAAAGGTCGGCACGAAGGCACTAGGGGCTATGTCTTGGGCATCCAGATCCGAGGCGCTAACGCCCAATGCCGAAATATCACTCTGTCCTTGCAGATCGATATTCGGTTGCACGTAGGTCCCTGCAACGCTGAGTTCCATCGATTTAAAACGGCTCATGGCGGCAGGATTGCGAGACAGCACGCTGGCATTATCGGCAATGGCGGCTTCACCGGCAAACGCCCGACCCAGACCTGAGGCTGAGTGTTCGTTCAGGTTGAATGCGGCGGCGTGCGCCTGTTGCATGGCCATCGCGGCCAGGACAGAGGTCAGTGTTAATGCGAGAGTATGCTGTTTCATGCTAATTCCTGTTAACGGGCGTTAACCCAATGGCGCGGCGATCTTACTTGGCGCCATCAGATGCACAAATCAGACCAGCGGGGAAAGCATAGTGATCTGTCGCAAAAATGCAGGATAAATAGCATTTATAGTGCTTATTCTCGGCGGTTATGGTGATTGGGTACTAGCAAAGACCGTGCGGATTGAGTCTTTCCTGCTGTTTCTGCTCCGTTTCTCGCCAGTTTAATAGACCTCGTCGCAATGCCGTCGCTGACCATGGGCCAGGGGTTTCACGATAACAAGCGGCCAATAATCGCTCCATCTCCGGCTGCAGAGCCGGATAACAGGGGAGGTTTTCCAGACAAGTCGGTTGCAGTTGGGGCCAGCGTTGGGCGCCCCAAACCAGCAATGCTTGATGTACCAACTGTGGATCTTCGGTCTGCAAGGCGCGTTTGAGCTGACGCCAGCTTAATTTATCGTCGATATACCTCAGGCGAGGTACCGAGGGCAATCGCCGCCCGGTGAACCACCAAATCAGCAGCGTGACCAGCCAGGCCGTCGCAAAGCCGATCGTTAGCCAAGGCCACTGCGTATTGTCGGCATCCGCATCGGGCAACGGGGCTATGGAAGGCGTGCTAGTGGCGGTGTCGATGTTCAGTGCTGGCTGTGCCAGACGAATCGTTTCGAGCTGTCCTGTTGTTACATTCCACCATTCGAGAGTCAGATCCGGCAGGCTAAAAGCACCGGGTTGCTGCGGAATAAAGGCCTGGCGCACAACCCGCTCGGCGATGAGCTTGCCTTGGACCACAGATTCATGACTACTACCGCCATCTTCGTAGCTCCGGACCCCGGCCAACTCGGGTAAGGCAAGATCCGGCAACTGTTCCAGCGGGGTACCCTCGGCCTTGAGGGTCAGCACCCGCAACAGCGGCTCGCCAACTCGATACGGGCCTTTGGCGGGTTGCCAACGACTCTCCAGCGTCAGTTGGTTACTGATCAACGCTGTTGGCGTCGTCGCGGTCTTGACCTTGAGGGCTAAATTGTCTCCCTGTTGTAAGAAGGGAGTATTTTGGCGTCGGGAGCTCATGTCCTGGCCCTGGACCAGAGGGCCTTGCAGCACATATTCACCGGCTTGCTCCAGAGTCACCGCGTAGTAGCGGGTCAGGGTGCGGACCCGCTTGCCGCGAATAATTTCGTTATCAATGACATCATCACCAATTTGCCGGATGCGTGCCGCATTGAGCGACGGCGGTGAGATGGCATCAATCTGCACGCCCGGTGGTTGCGACAGTTTGATGCGATACAACGCGACCTGATGGGGAAGCAGGGTTGGATGGTCCAGGCTGACATCCAGCACGCGCGGCTGTGTTTTGGGGGCCTCTCCACGCAGAACCTGCAGAGTGATCGGTTGGGTCATAAAGCCTGCGACGGGCAGCGGGGGGATCTGTTGAGCACCGGTGCCTAGCGGCAACAACGGGATCTGCCACTGACTGGAAAACCGGGAGCCCTGACTCTGGCTGGCAAACCGAACCTCACCCACGATAAAACTACGGAATAAGGGCCGGATATCCAGAGCGCCGACATCCAGTTGATCATCGGCACTGATGGTTAGCACCAGGCTTTGCTGCTCATACACACGGCTCTGATCGGTGTGCGCCTGGATAGTTTCCAGCCCATGAACCGGCATGCAGAGCAATAACAGCAGACCCAGCAGTGGTTTTACCATGTTTGTGCAGGCTCCCGGTGTAGACGACGTTGCTGCTGCAGACGCAGGCGGTTTTTCATCAGGTTACCCGGCTCTTCCGCGATGAGATCCAGTACCTCGCTGGCACGAGTCGGGGAGGAGGGTTGACGGCGTGTAGCAGCCTTCTGCGGCGTCTGTCGGGCCTGTTGCTGCTGCAACCATTGCGTCACTAGAGCGCGGTTAAAGCGGGCATCATCGAGTTCGGGTTTCTGTTGCAGTGCCAGTTCATATGCCTCGATCGCGGCAGCAAACTCCTGCTGATAGGCCAGACAATTGCCCAGATTATACAGTGCCTCTGGATTGTCGCCGGCCTGCTGATAGGCCGCGGCTGCTTCCTGGTACCGGCCGGCCCGGAACCAGGCATTGCCCTGCCAGAGGGGATCGGTAAATTGCGTCGCTGCGGCAGCAAACTCGCCGCGCTGATAGAGAACCATGGCCTCTTCGGCCTCCACCCTGGGCGCTGACAGCAGCGAGCAGCCCAGTAGCACCACAAAAAACCAGCCGCGCTGAAAGCCCACCACCAGCACGAGTAATGGCAATAGCAGCCAATAACCGACATCCTGTAACCGGATCTGGGCCGCTCCGCCGGTGGTGCCCTGGCCATGCAATGGACGCAGCAGCCGCTCCAGATCGACGGGCTGATTCTCGTTGTGCAGTAGATGGCCACCGGTGTCATAGGCGAGTGTTGCCAATTGCGTCAGATTGCTGCGGGCGACAACCAGTTGCCCCTGACGATCCTTGAGTAAGGAGCCATCATTCAGGCGGATGGGGGCTCCCGCTTCGGTGCCGACGGCGAGTATGTCGAGAGCCTGTTGATCAGGTCGTAATAAATCGGTAATGGTCTGCCGCTGGGTGGCCTGCAGATCATCACTGATCAGCAATAACCGTCCCGACTGGCGCTGCTGGTTGCCGAGCATGGTCAAGGCGAGCTTGATGGCGGCAACCGGGTTGGATCCGGCGACGGGCATCACCTCCGGCTCCAATTCTCGCAATAAGAAGCGCAGGGTCTCGTGATCATCGGTGGGGGGAGTGATGACATAGGCATCCCCGGCGAAGGCGATCAAGGCAATCCGCCGCCCCGGCGATTTTTCCAGTAGATCAAACAGTTGATAGCGACTGCTGAGCAGCCGGGAGGGCGCAACATCATCGGCCAGCATGGAGCGGGAGGTATCCAGCATCCAGATCCAGACGTCGTCGCTTTGATACAGGGCGTCGGCTTGTCGGTGAGCTGGGCCCGCCAACGCCAGCACCGCCAGACTCCAGGGTAGCAGCCACCAGAGCGCAAACCTGCGGCTTGACTCGGCTTGCTGGCCCCGCAGATAGCGCAATATGCTCTGTCGGATAAAGGTTTGCCCGGTATGGTGCTGGCGCCAGTGCCAATACAGCAGCAGGCCCGGTAGCAGGAGCAGTAATAGGCACCAGGGGCGTAACAGAGTCCAATCAGCCATGACGACGTCTCACCAGAAAGGCCAGCCAGAGGCTCAGCAGCAGCGCCAGCGCCAACGGATAGGCATAGAGCTCGAGGCGGGGTTGATAGAAATGCTGACTCTTTTCCATCGGCTCCAGCGCATCGATCTCCTGATATATCGCGGCCAGTGACTCCGGATCCCGGGCCCGGAAATAGTGGCCCTGAGTGACACGGGCAATCTCGCGCAGCGTCTGTTCGTCCAGATCTGCGGCCGGATTATCGGTCGCCGAGGCTAAGGGATCATCCAGAGCGACCTCGGCCCCGAGCCCTATGGTGTAGATCCGCATCTGGTGCTGTGCGGCAAGGGTGGCGGCCGCTAGCGGTGAGACTGTGCCCACGGTATCGCGACCGTCACTGAGCAGGATCAACAGCTTCTGGCGGCTGCCTTCATCCCGGAAACGCTTGATGGATAGGCCAATCGCCTCGCCAATCGAGGTGAGATAGCCCGCCATGCTGAAATCCAGCTCGTCGATAAAGCTTTGTAAGGTGCGCCAGTCACTGGTCAGCGGTGACATCAGATAGGCGTGATCGGCAAATAAAATCAGCCCGATCCGATCCCCGGCCCGTTGGCCGACAAACTGTCGCAACTGATGTTTGACCACCTGCAAGCGATTGACGGGGCGCCCTTGCTCCAGCATATCCATGGTGCGCATGCTGTCCGACAGGTCGATGGCCAACATCAGATCCCGGTGCGGGCGCTCCAGTGGCTCTGGCTCGCCGAGCCAGGCGGGGCGGGCCAGCGCCAGCAGCAGCAGACTCCAGATCAGCAGCGCAAGCAAGAACAGCGAGTAGCTCCGGTGAGGGGCTTGTTGGCTCAGATGGGGTAGGGTTGCCACATACAGCGGTTCAATCTCTTGCCGACGGGCCGGCAACAGCCGGATCAGCAGGGGAAGCGGTAACAGCAACAACAGCCAGGGCCAGCCTAACGTGACCATAAACACCTCACCATCTGGGCGTGCAACCAGCGGCGACAGCTCCGCAGCAGTGCTTGCTGTTCCTGCTCGCTGATCGGTTGTTGGCCATATAGCCAGCCATTCCACGAGGCGGCATAGGGCATGAAATCACCCTGTGCGGTTTGATCCAGAAAACTCAACCAGGCGACTCCATGCAGCGGGGCTATCTGCGAGCGTGGCAATGTCAGCAGGGCAGTTGCCTTCAGCCAGTGATTGAGTGCGGGCACCCAGTCGGGGTGTTGCGACTTCGCCTGACGTGATAATCGAGCCAGTTGTCGATAAGCCTGCACCAGGGGCCACAGCCGATACCACAAGAAGCCCAAGCCAGCCAGCAGGATACAGACCAGCGTGAGGCTGAGCGCTCCGGTCAGAAGATCGGCTGCCGGTGGCGGGCCAGGATGAATATCCTTGAGCTGCTGCAGCGGATAACTCATGGGGTGGCTCCTGCCGCCCGCTTCTGCGGATGACTGGTATCCAGACAGTAAAATCGCTGACTGGACTCCCGCAGCTGACGCACTATGCCATGTTGCCGATGCATACCGACCTGGCGGTAATGCTGGATGAATCGGGCATCATGGCTGGTCAGAAAGCCCTGTTGTCGGCCATTGTCGGCGGCCAGAGTTCCCTGACCGACCAGCTGCGCCTCCAAACGGTCCATGATTTGGTAGCAGTGCACCTGATGGGATTTGTTCAAGCGTTTTAGCCACAGCCAAGAGCTGTCACTCATGCGGTAAAAATCGCTGATGAGGTGGATCAGACTGCCGGGGCGCACCGTTCGGCTGAGTAGTTTGAGTCCTTCGGTCATATTCAGCAGCGGCTCGGGCCGCGTCAATCCCAGCTGATAGGCCTGCAACAGTTGTTGCAACCACATCAGCAGATCCTTGCGGCGACCCGCCGGACTATGCCGAATGGGCTCTGCTCCCAACAGGATCACGCCGCCGACTTTATCGCCCTGCTCCAGTGCCTGCCACGCGGTTGCGGCGGCCAAGATGGTGGCTAATCGGGACTTGAGTTGCCCTTGCGAGCCGAAATACATGGCCGGATCCAGATCCAGCAAGGTATAGACGCAGCGATCCCGCTCTTCACGGAACAACTTAGTGTGTGGCTTGCCGGTGCGCGCGGTAATGCGCCAATCGATGCTGCGCACATCATCCCCCGGCAGGTAGGGGCGCACTTCGGCAAACTCCATCCCGCGGCCCTTACTGCTGGCCTGATGGAGACCCGTGCGTTGGCCGCTCACCTGGCGTGAGGGCAGCAGCTGTGCCAGCGTGGGCGGGCGCAGTAACTGCTCCAGACTCAAGGCAATGCCATCGTTCATGTCACGACGACCCGTTGCAGCAGGCGGGCGATCACCTTGTTGGCATCTATGCCTTCGGCTTCGGCTTCCACACTCAGGATCAGTCGGTGACGCAGTATCGGATCGGCACAGGCCTCCAC
>RRZU010872143.1_pt1 | contig 11670 bp, 9 predicted proteins | sample 2165561 | NCBI WGS metagenome assembly RRZU01 (sample SAMN10456909, study PRJNA506462) | wastewater metagenome | isolation source: wastewater sludge | place: USA: Moscow, Idaho | reverse complement strand
GCTCTGCACCTAAGCACAGTCACCAGATCAAGAACCCACACCTATCGATTGTCCAGTTTTTAAAGAACTTGCAAATCAGTTACTTACCTGATTCGTCCGCCGCAGCAGCAGCGAAGGTGCGCATTATACAGCCCAAATCACCCCCGTCAACCCCAAATTCGAAATCTCTTCATTTCTTTAGAACTCCGACTCGCAACTTACGCCCCCAGATAAGCACTGGAGACCCATCAAGTCGATACATGCCTGATGTCCAGAAGCTCTCGCAACTGGCTAAGGGTTGACTGATCCTTGATCACGGAGGCCAGCCATTCTTCGAGCGGCATTTCTGCCCAACCCGCTGCTCGCTCGGCAAGTAGCGCTACGGGGCTATGTGGTTCATTGTGACGAAAGTAGGCAGCTGCTTCGCGCAGGGCTCGAATCGCGTCATTTCGATTAACGATAAGCCCGACGGTGGCGGGGGCCAGGTCGCCAGATGCAAACTGTCCTACCGTTGACTCCCTTCGAATCTGCGAGGTTTGCACAACTGCTGTTGGGTCAGTTCCTGGCGCGAAACCACCCAGTCGCTCAATGAGCTTGCTAACCAGTTCATCACACGCTTCAACTGCCTGGATAAGCTCCTTGAGGCTCGGCGCATCAAGACCGAAGCGTTCATCGACTCGCTTCGCCAGCGTGTTGGCGGCAATCACCGCCTCCTGAATGCAGGCGTGTAGTCTCTCGTAGTAGGCTCGACCAGATGCCTGAACTGCTCTATCGAAAACCTCGCCACTGAGTTTGCCACCCGCGATCGCCTGCTCCCGAGCCACCTGATCTTTGAGGCCCAGGTTATCGATACGTCGCGACTCTTCCCACTTGAGCCAGGAATACGCCCCAGACCCTCGATCGGTGAGCGGTATCTCTCGAATTCCGTGCGGCAACTGGTTGTTCAGCCACTCGATCTTGCCGGCACGCTCTTCGAGATCGTCCGGATCGTAGCTCGGGTAGCAGAACTCCCAGAAGTCATTGATCAGACTGTCCATCACCTGCAAGCCGAGCGACAGCCCTTCGAAGCCCTTGAGGCGGGCCATCGCTTCGGTGTACCAGGCGGCGACCTGCATGTCCTTGCTCCGGCGACTCAGGATGTCTTCGCACAATTCCCTGACGCGCGGCCACTCGGCGGTCTTGAGATCAGCTTCCCAATCGCCCTGGGCGAGGGTCAGATCATCCTGGCGGCGCGCTTCGCGAATCTCGTCGAAGGCGCTGGAGAATGACAGGTCTGTACCGCAGATATCGTCGCCGGGAATCGGTTCGAGGAGGTGGCTGATAGGATTACTGGTCATGAACTTTCCTTGTTTTCGATCACCGATCTCTGGCAATTCTGAGAACAGTTTCTTCCAGAACGGGTGGGTCGGCGCGGAAGAAACGCGGTCAAGAATACCGTTTAGAAGCCTTTGATCTGTTGCCGGAAAGACACTCGAAACAGGCAATCAGGCTTCTCCGCCTTGAAGGCGAACGACAAAAAACCCCACGAGAATCTTCTGGAATAGACAGTTGTCTCTTCCATCGATCCACCACGCGGGGACTGAGTCACCAACAGCTCCCCATACTGTTCACGGATCACGTCAATCCCAACGCACGGTCCATTTACTTCAAACGCGAATGCGCTCTTCTCATCAAAAATCAAGGACGGCTTTGTCAGCAGGCTCAAGTTCGAAACAACCTGGCCGCCCATCAATTCAACCGGCCCCGTACTCGCAACATGGACAAAAGCATCATTTCGACCCTCTTCCCGGAGAACAAGGCCAAAGACACTCTCAATCGCGGCTGGCGTCAATGGCATTTTCTTCGCCAGCGTTTCAATGACTTGCCACAAGTCCGATTCAATTGTTGCCATCTTCATTTCCCTTGCTTCAATTTCATTTGTCAGTCCGTATCCAATACCCCATCCGGCCAGTCCAATCAGGAACCGGCGTCGTGTGCTATTTCTTGGGAGGAAAGGTTCTGTCATACCAGCCGCCATGGTAATTGGCATACGATTGATTGGTGGTTGACGTAATCTCACCGTTCCCAAAAACGTTCCCGATCGAGTTACGTGCTTTTGCGGCATTGCCATCTTTCAGGAATTGGTCATACGCCTTGTTGTAGCCGGTGTGATTGGCGGCGTTTCCAGAAATTCCAATATCAGGCCCTTCGTTTGCAAGAATCTCGCGTTGAACCTTGATGTTGTTCATCATCGCCGCGCCTTCATCGCTCATGGCCCCATTGACGTAAGCCGACTTGGACGAGAAATCAGGCTTGTAGGGATTGGTGGCATGCCCAACTTCATGAGCCAGAGACCGTGTTGCAGAGACGGGGTCTCCTTTCTTCCCGCCATCGATCGTGATGGTCGGCGGTACAGCGCTCTCATCGACATACGAACCTTTTCCAGGCGCGCCATAGACAATCTTCCAACCATCTTTCTTAAGAGTCTCGAGATCCTTTGTCAGACTCGGTGACTTTGCGACCATCTTATCGATATCGTCACTTAGTCCCGTTCGAGATGATGCTGAGCCCCCCGTAGGTTCGGCAGATTTATTCGCGTTATTGACAGTATCGGATGGCGCTGGAGTGATAGCACCGCGCGCCGCCGCAACTCCGGCAGCGCTTCCAGATCCGTCCCCCTCCGATGAACGCCCGAGGGTCGGCAACGTAGTGATGAGTGAGGCGCCGCAACTCGTCTTGTGCCCTTCTAACGCAATCGGACGACCATCGTCCAGCCAGGCAGAATCGCCTTCGACAATGGTGACGACACCGTGCCCCGGAATCGGGCAAGTAACCGAATCGCCGACACGTGCGACCGGTTTTCCGTTGATGATGACGGACGACGAGGCACTGACAACTGTGCCGCCGTGCGAAGTTGGATCGCCGAGGCGAATTACGCGCTTCACGCGCTCTCCTTCCAGTAAAAACTGCCAAGATTGGACAGATTAAAACTCATGCCTGCAATCTCTGGGGCATGACGAAATATGCCGAGAGACGGTTGTCATTACTGAACTCAACGCACAGCGCGGGGCATTGCCGCGCAGCAGCGTGTGCGGAGGTCAGTGCAAGCATCGCGACTTGGCGCGCTTGTCCAAGATCGCCTGTTGCCGCACAAGTGTTGGTCGCACCATCGATGAGGTCGAGATCGAGCCCACGCCTGAACAGAGCAGCACCCAAAGACGCAAGGCGATGCCCGCCCTGACTGAACGTCCCCGAGTTGTGCACCAGCCAACCACAAGCGTCGTATTCTTTGGGCTCGCTCGGGGGCACCACACTCGAATCGATCGGCAGCTCTGCTACCTCTAACGTCGAGGGCAGCAAGTCAATCTGTGCAGAGTTGATCTGCGCCTGCTCGATCAGGGCTTCGAGGTCTCGTGCAAGTTCAAGGCGACGTGCATTCCCGGCGTCGGTAATCGACGATACGCCACGATGGATTCTTACAAGCATCTCCGTACCAGACAGAGCATCCACCGTCCGATCGGTCAAACGCTCAAGACAGGTCGGCGTAGCAACATTTGCGCCGCCTTTCTCCCAGTATGGTGTCATCGGGTCGTCCGACCCGGTGCTGCGCGAGCGACTCGATAGCATGTCGGTCAGCCGCGGATGGGTCAGGACAAGAGCAAACACGCCCTGCGCCGACGGACCTTGCTCGTCGCCGATTGAGGCTTCATCTTCCTGCCCGTCAAGCTGGCCGCGCCACCACGGCGAATCAAATGCAAGGAGTACCATCCCCGGCAGTTCCGGGGCGGCCTCGAACAGGCCGATGGCGCTATCGGCCGCGCTGTCGGCCGTTGGCAGAAATCGGACCATATGATCACCTTCACCGGGAGTCGCCTCAGGGCTGACGAACTCTGTCGCGGCAACGATGAATCGGGAACGCTGTTCCTTGACTAGCGCGATGACCTGCTCGCCGATCACGTCGGACGGCGGCGTCAAGTAGATCGGGAAAGCCAACGCAGCGGGGCAACGGCGATACAACGCGCCAAGCGCCTCCTCGATTCCTGGACGGAGATGATCGAGCAGTGAGGCTTCCAGCACGCTATCGTCGGGTAACGACGCAGAGAAGTGGATCGAATCAATATCCGGCATGACGATCTCCGACGCGCTCCCTGTCGCGTCTGAAAGAACTATTGCAACTGCACGGCAATCACAGCCAAAGTGCAGACTTTCCCGCTCTGCTGCATGAGCCAGGCGCATCGCCTCAATCGCGGCACTCCGCCCCTGCTCAGCATCCTCATCTGCTCGTGCGGCATCCGCAGCCCGACGCCTCCGTTGGCGCCCAAGCCAGAAGCGCCCACCGCCCCAGGCCACCAAGGGCGGCGCAAGGTGAATCGCCCCCAATTCGGGCAGGCCGAACGCTGCGAAGTCCGGCGCAATCAACCACCACAGGACAGCGCACCACGCGACCACCAAAAGCACGAGCACCAGAGCGCCACGCAGAGCCTTCATGACAGACAAGTCCGCATTACTTGACCGCGACGACGAGTCTGTCCTTGCGGACCTTGAGATCCACCGACTGTACTGGTTGCCCTTCGGCCATGCGAGCAAGAACCTGGTCGGAAATCTGGGTCAGCACGGTGTTGGTGATGATCGCTTCGGCATCGCGCGCGCCACTATCGACCTCGGTACAGCGGGCGACAATGAGATTGATGAGCCCCTGGTCATACTTCAGCGCGGCACCGTGGTTGGTCAGCAAGCGCGCCTTGACCTTTTCGAGCTTGAGGCCAACGATCAGACGCATGATCTCGTCCGAGATCGGGTAGTACGGAATAACCGACAGACGACCGAGAAAGGCCGGCTTGAAGGATCGCTGCAGGCTCGGACGCAGCAGTTCGATGAGGTCTTCCGGCGTTGGCGCGCGGTTCTTGCCCTCGACCGTCACCCCGTGTTCGACGGCGCCCATGATGAGATCCGTGCCGACGTTCGAAGTGAGGATGATGATGGAGTTCTTGAAGTCGACCTCGCGCCCTTCGGCGTCTTCGAGCACGCCCTTGTCGAACACCTGAAAGAAGAGTTCGAGTACGTCCGGGTGGGCTTTTTCCACTTCGTCGAGCAGGACGACGGAATACGGCTTGCGGCGCACAGCTTCGGTGAGCACGCCGCCTTCGCCGTAACCGACGTAACCCGGCGGCGAGCCCTTGAGCCCGGATACCGTGTGTGCCTCCTGGTACTCGGACATGTTGATGGTGATCAGGTTGCGCTCGCCGCCGTACAGCGTATCGGCCAGCGCCAGCGCAGTTTCGGTCTTGCCGACGCCGGACGGGCCGACGAGCAGAAAGACGCCCTTCGGCTTGCCCGGATCTTCGAGGTTGGCCTTGGCGATCTGGATGCGGCGGGCGATCAGCTCCAGCGCATGCGTCTGCCCGACCACGCGCTGTTCGAGCAGCGCGTGCAGGTTGCGAACGGTGTCGATCTCGTCGGCAACCATGCCGCCGAGCGGGATACCCGTCCACCCGGAAATGACGTCAGCAATGCTGGCGCCGTCGACGCTTTCGTAGATCAGCGGCTGCTGTTTGTGCAGGTCGTGCAGTTTGTGCTCCACGGCAAGCAGCTTCTTGCGCAGCGGCGAGTCGGTGGCGGCTTTCTTGCCCTTGGCGCCCTTTGCCTCCTTCGCGTCCTTTACCTCCCCGGCCGACGCCTCGCCCAATTGCTTGCGCAGGTCGATGATCTCTTCGACCAGCTTGCGTTGCTCGACAAAGGCCGCCTGGTTTGCTGCAAGATCCTTTGCGAGTTCCAGCCGGTGGGCCGCCAGTTCGGCGAGGCGCTTGTCGTGCGCCGGGTCCTGCTCCTTCTTGAGCGCGCCGGTTTCACGATCGATGTTCTGGATCAGGCGTTCGACATCCTCGACGGCCGGCGGCTTGCTGGCCTGCGACAGGCCGACGCGCGCGCAGGCGGTATCGAGCACGCTGATCGCCTTGTCCGGCAACTGACGGCCCGTGATGTAGCGGCTGGACAGCTTGACCGCCTCGACCACGGCCTCGTCCAGAATGCGGATCTTGTGATGCGCCTCCATGGCATTGGCAACGCCGCGTAGCATCTGGATGGCTGCATCCTCCGACGGCTCTTCGATCTTGACGACCTGGAAACGACGCGCCAACGCAGCATCCTTCTCGAAGTACTTCTTGTACTCGGACCATGTCGTGGCGGCGATCGTCCTCAACTCGCCGCGCGCCAAGGCCGGCTTTAGCAGATTCGCCGCGTCGTTCTGCCCTGCCGACCCGCCGGCGCCGATCAACATATGTGCCTCATCGATGAACAGGATGATCGGCTGCAGACTGGCCTTGACCTCGTCAATCACTGAACGCAGCCGGTTCTCGAACTCGCCTTTGACGCTGGCCCCCGCCTGCAGCAGACCGAGATCCAGCGTGCGAAGTGTGATGTTCTTCAACACGTCAGGAATGTCGCCTTCGACAATGCGCAGCGCCAGCCCCTCAACGACGGCTGTTTTGCCAACGCCGGGCTCGCCGGTGAGGATCGGATTGTTCTGCCGGCGGCGCAGCAGGATATCGATCATCTGCCGGATCTCGCCATCGCGGCCAAGCACCGGGTCGATCTTGCCGGCTCGCGCCAGCGCCGTCAGGTCGATCGTATATTTGTCGAGATTCGGCGCGTTCTTGCCGTGCCGGTGGGTGATCGCCGCGTCCTCGGCCTCGTCGTCTTCTTCCGGACCGGCGACACCCGTCGCTTTTCCCGCCCCGTTGGCGCCTTTGCGCTGCCGGCTCTGGCGCAAGATCGCCGGCAATTGGTCCTTGAGATCGTCACCCGGCAATTTCTTGAGTGCGGAGCAGGAACTCGTCAGCAGCCTTTGCAGATTCTCGTCGGTCACCAGCGCCAACAGCAGGTAACCGCTACCCAGGCGTTCAGCGCCGTCATTGACGCTCGCCGCCAGCCATGCCGACTCGAGCCAGCGCAGGATGTTGCACGAGAGAACCGGGTTACGCATATTGCCGGTTCGAAAGTGATCGAGGCTATCGAGCAGATCGCCCTGCAGACGCCCCGCATCAACGTGATAGGCCTTGAGAATCCGCAGCAGGTCACCGTCGGACGCGGCGAGCAGTTCAAGCAAAACGTGCTCGATATCGACTTCGTGGTGCGTGCGTGAGAGTGCGACACTGGCCGCCGACTCCATGGCCTTGCGGGTTGGAACGTCGAGCTTGCCGATCAGGGACTTGAGGTTGATGGTCATGAGTGCGTAGGGTTGATGGTTGTGTATTCGTTAGTCGCGTTGTCGCATGCCTTCAGCCCGACCATCGCTGTATACGGTTCGGCGCGGCATCGTAGCGGCGGCTCCGGCACGCAGGTCGCCGAGCAGCGCACCGGCGTTGAGGCTCTGGCGGGCGTAATCCACGAGGTCTTTCGGGTAGTACAGCATGTCGCGGAATTCACTGTCGTCCAGGTCAAGCAGGACACTGACGAGGCCCGCTTCAAAACTCCAATAGCCGAAGTGGGTGGCAAATTTGCTTTTGTGGCGGTTGTACCAGTAGCAGTCCTTCATGCCTTTGTACCAGCCCTTGAGGTAAGCCTTAAGGTGCTTTTGCGCTTCGTCCTTGCGCTCCGCTCCGGCTTGCAGGGCATTGAGCAGTGGCCGGTAGGTCTTCTCGAAGACCATGTCGTTCTGCGGTACGTTGAATGCGCTGCATCCGAGGCTGGTAAACAGCGCGCAGATCAGCGGGTCGTCGCCGCCTTCGTCCGTGTTGTGCGCGTACCACGTGGCGATCTGCGGCACGTACTCCGGCAGGTTGAAGAGGTACGCCAGCCCGAGCAGCCACATCAGGTATTGGTAGGCGTCGGGTTCCCAGTAGAGCATCTTGTCGTCCGGGAACATCCGGTAGTGTCGGGCGAATTCTTCGAACATCTCTTTGAAGTGGGCGCGGAGCGACTCGACCTCCTCGCCTGCGGAGTAGCGGAGTACCACATGCTCAAGGCAATCGTGACTCCTGTTACAGCATAACCGCTGCCGATGAACCACATCATGATTTGGATCGTTAATCTTGGCTATAACCGATGCCTTGAAGAAATTCGATTCAGGCCAATAATCCATTTGCTCCTGATAAACCGCCTCTGTTAGATACCAATCCCGTTTTTTTGCTTCAAATTCGCTCATTCTTGCAACTCCTCACAATGGCATTTTGCCGATGGCGTTGGCGCTCTTGTCCAGCTTGGTGATGCTGACGACCTTGCCGCTTTCATCCACGATCATCAGCCAGCGGTCGTATTTACCTTTTTCGATTTGTATTGCTTTCCTGGCTCCCAGTTCATCAATCAACCGCGGCTTAATCCAGTCATCGCTCATCTGCTTGGCGGCCGGATGACCTGCTTTACTCCCCTTCGTCGTACTGAGCAGTTCGGTGGTTTCCGTCCCGTCGCCGTCGATATAGCGGGTATTGGCCCCGGCGCCGGTGCGGTACTTGGTCTCGGTGACGATGTATGCAGGAGGCGGGTAAGCATTTTCGTAGATGCCGTCGATACCCCGCCCGCGCGGCTTGTCCTCAAGGCTATCGACGAGGGGGACCAGCCCAAGGATGGCATCCCCCACAATCAGCGCGGGGCTATGAACTCCGGGGTTGTGCGCGCGGCCGTGAGCGCATCTCCTTCCGAGCGTCACGCGCTATCCCTTGAGATACCAGATAACCACCCCGGTTGGACCGTACTCGGGACCGGGCATCGGTTCGCCTTCCCTGAGCGAGACGACTTTGCCGCCCAGATGCAGTGCGTACCAGTCACCGGTCTTCGGACAAGGTTCGCCCGGCAACGCGCGCAAGGTCTGCTTGCGTTGTTCGGAGAGCGGTTCAAAGGGATGCGCACGGGCGTAGTCGACGAGGTCTTTCGGGTAATACAGCATGTCGCGGAATGCGCTGTCATCCAGACCGCACAACACACTGACGAGACCGGACTCGAAACTCCAGTAGCCGAAGTGGGTAGCGAACTTGCCTTTGTGCCGGTTGTACCAGTAGCAGTCCTTCATCCCCTTGTACCAGCCCTTGAGGTAGGCCTCCAGATGCTTCTGCGCTTCGTCCTTGCGCTCAGCTCCGGCTTGCAGCGCCTTGAGCAGCGGCCGGTAGGTCTTCTCGAAGACCATGTCGTTCTGCGGTACGTTGAACACGTTGCATCCGAGACGCGAGAACAAGGCGCAGATCAGCGGATCGTCGTCGCCCGCGTCCGTGTTGTGCGCGTACCACGTAGCGATCTGCGGCACGTACTCCGGCAGGTTGAAGAGGTAGGCCAGACCAAGTAGCCACATCAGGTATTGGTAAGCGTCGGGTTCCCAGTACTTCATGTTCCATTCGGGGAACATCCTCTTGTGCCGGCCGAATTCTTCGAACATCTCCTTGCAGGGAGCGCGTAGAGAGTCAACTTCTTCGCCAGCGGAGTAGCGAAGAATCAAGCACTCGAAATACTTGTAAGTTCTATCCCAGCTTAGGCTTTGCGTGTGCTCTCGGTCTGGGTTTCGGCCCTCAATCGCTTCCATTACCTTCGGCCGAGATATTGAACGCGGGTAGAATTCCATCTGCTCCTGACAAACCGCTTCTGTCAGAAACCAATCCCGTTTTTTCGCCTCAAATTCGCTCATTTCATCATCCTCACAGCGGCACCTTGCCGATGGCGTTAGCACCGGAATCCAGTCGGGTAATGCTGATGACCTTGCCGCTTTCATCCACGATCATGAGCCAGCGGTCGTATTTTCCATCGAGAATGGCTTCTTCCATTTCTCCGCCAACTTCCTCACGCAATCTCGGTTTGATCCACTCATCACTCATCTGCTTCGCAGGCCGATACCCCTTACTCCCCTTGGTCGTACAGAGCAGTTCGGTGGTTTCCGTCCCGTCACCGTCGATATAGCGGGTATTGGCCCCGGCGCCGGTGCGGTACTTGGTCTCGGTGACGATGTAGGCGGGCGGCGGATTGGCGTTTTCGTAGATACCGTCAATACCCCGGCCGCGTGGCTTGTCCTCAAGGCTACGGTAGCGCCGGTCCTCCGGCAAGATGCTCTTGTGGCCTTTTGATGCCATGTGGTTGTCGCTGACGATCTCGCCGTAGATGCCTTTCTTGCCGCGCGTGAGGATTCTGGGATCGACGTCATTGAGGTCGATGTGGTGCAGGTTCTTGACGTTGGTGCTGGCCGCTTCTTCCTCGAGCTTGACAGCCTTCTTCTCGAGCCATTGGGCAATGTCGTCGAGCAGTTTCCTGACCGGACCGAGGGCCGGGTCGAGTTGCTTGAGCGCCATGGCCCGAACGTCGATCAGGACTTGCAGCTTGCCGCGCAAGAGGGCTACTTGACGCTCTGGCAGAACGTAGTTCATCTTGCCGATGATGGATTTTAGGGTCGCGATACCCTGATCAAAGTAGCCGAGCAGCGTCGCGGTATTGACCTTGCCCGTGTTCTTTCGGATCGCGGCTGCAGCATCCTTGAAGACTTGACCGACGTTGGCGACGCCGATGAGCTTCCGGGTCTTTTCGTTTCTCAGGAAACTCAGGATTGGCCCCAACGCCGCATCCAGCGCTTTGCGCGTGTCGTTACCGAACTTGCGCAAGAAGTGGAAGATGATCTTGAAGACGCCCTTGACCACCGAACCAAGCTCCGGAATGAAGCCGATCAACGTGAGGGCGATCGCGATCCAGACCGCTTTGCTTCCCGAGTCTTCCTTGAGCTTGGTGCAGTTGGCGCACAGGTCACGAATATCGAGGATCGTATCGACGACGGGGACGAGCCCCAGGACAGCGTCAGCGGCGATCTGTGCGGGTGTGCGAGCGTCGCTCCAGTCACCCTGCAGAGCCTCCCAGATCCACCGCAAGCCGTTTGTGACGCTACCGGCTGTCCTGTTGATCCACGCCATTCCCGCGTCAAACGATCCGGTGATTTTCCTCTCAAGGGTGTCGTAGAGTTTGCCGCAGATGTCATTGGCCCAGGTCAGCATGTCGGAGTCGCTGTTCGCCATGGCTTATTGATCAGACTCGAATAGTTGAGCCAGCCCGCTCATCGGCAAACGCTGAAGATCTTCCGTTTCGTCCTCGTAGAGGACCTTGGCGGAACCCAAAGGGGTGTTTTCGTGGCGCGCGAACCCATTCTTGTCGAGCACTCCTTTGATGACTTCTCCACTATCGAAGGTAATGGTGTATCGGGACCCCGAAATTGGCTGCTGTTCGGAATCCAGGCGTTTCAACTCGATCCAGGTTTGGTTGTTGATGCATCCTTCTTTGAAGGTCGGCAGTTTCGGGCTCATGCTTGCCGGTCCAAGGAGGTGGCGGGTAGCGGCCTTGACGGTGTAACTGCCGGGACAGCCGATCTCGATCTGCTCGCCGACGAGCTTGACGTAAGAACCGGCGGAATTGATCCAGACAACTTCCTTTTCGGCCATGCAGGTCACCTTCCCCTGGCTGGCGGTCACCGTCACATCCCGCTCCGCATTGATCACCGTATCGTCATGCTGACTCTGGATCAGCATCTTCCCGCGATGAGTGATCGCCTTCACGCCCTCCTCATGCGCGAACAACGAAATCCCTTTCCCCGCATTCAGATTGAACCTCTGCCCGGCCGTCTGCTGCAGATGCTGCTGCGCAATGGTGTCGACGTTCTTCCCCGCGTAGGAAACGAGACTCTCGGGCGTCGAGGTGTGAATCCCTTGGGGTGAGGTGATGCCAATGACCGGCGAACCGCCGTTGCCACCTGTTCCG
>RRZU012795153.1_pt1 | contig 11673 bp, 8 predicted proteins | sample 2165561 | NCBI WGS metagenome assembly RRZU01 (sample SAMN10456909, study PRJNA506462) | wastewater metagenome | isolation source: wastewater sludge | place: USA: Moscow, Idaho | reverse complement strand
TTGAGCGGTATGCCGGAGCTGCTTGATCTGGTGAACATGGACCCGCAACTGGCGCGGCGATTGAAGCCGGTCGAGGTGCACCCTCTGAAGGTCAGTGTTGATGGCGGGATGATTGTCAGCGGCCTCCGGCAATATGCCGCCGCAGCGGAAATTGCCCTCGGTGAAACCCTGTGCAAACCACGCTTTGTCACGCGGCTCGCTCATGCTGCCGATTACTGCTTTGGCATCCTCGCAGAAATCATCTGCGAGGCGATCGGGCAGGCCATTCTGGCTGGAGAGGACGAGCTTACCGAGAGGTCCTTTGCGGCCTGCTTCGCCCGACGATCCGGGTGCCCGGAGGGGCTCAACCCGTTCTTGGTGGAAAACTTTTTGGCGATTGATGTTCGCAAGCTTTTGCAGCCCGCGCCGGGCCCCGGCGATAAACGGAGGTGAGCATGAGACTTGGTCTGACCTTATCCATGCTACCGCAAGAGACGTTGCCCTCCTTCGTCTCGCACATCGCCCAGAAAAACAGCTCCCGCTATGTGCAAGATTTTGTTCAGGACATGGGCCTGTCCTGGCGCCGCATCCTGCAACTTGAGCCCGAGGCCTTGCAGGATCTGGCTGATCTGACCGGGGCGGATCCGGACGGGATTGCCGCACACAGCTTCATGCCGACAGGTAATGGCGGCTTCCGCTTCAAAGGCTGTGATCTCCCCCGAAGCTTGCTCGACCGCTCCACATTGAAGGTATGCCCGCGCTGCGTGCAGGCTGACACTGTGGATCATGACCGAACCGGCGGTCGGGCAGAATGGCAGATTGATCCACTCAATGTCTGTCCGGTCCATGGCGTTCTGTTCTACGCGCTGCCATTGCCAGACTATCCGCGCTGCCCGCATGACTTTGTGGGCAGAATGGCCGAGGGGGCATTGGTGGTGGGCCAGTCGCCGATGCGGTGCCACAGGCTTGGCGCTTTGCGCGTTACCTGTCTGATCGTCTCCTTCGGCCTTCCCATGGTGAATCCTCCGCGTGGCTGGATGCCCTGCCGATCGATGTCGCCGCGCGGCTGTCCGAGAATGTCGGCATTCTGATGCTTTATGGCCCAGCCGTGCAACTGAAGGCCTTAGATCTCCAAGCTCGCGTAAGGGCGAGTGCCACAGGCTTTAGCATCTGTGCCGACGGTCCGGAGGCGCTGAACGAGGCCTATGACAGGATCCGCCGTCAATCCTCCAGCGACAGAGGAGGATTTTACACCGACTTCGGCTTCTTCACCCGCTGGCTGCAACGCCTGTCGCAGCCGGATCGTCACCGTCCGGTGCTCGATCACTTCCGGACCTTCGTACTGGAGTGCTACCCTCTCACGCCTGGGCAGGAGGTGTTGGGGAAGCCCTGCACCCAGCAGCGCTGGTTCTCTTGGGCCGATTTGGGGCGCAGGCACGGGCTGAGCACCGGGCGCATTGCCTGCTTCCAGAATGCCAAGGGCCTGAGAGGGGACGATCTGCGGCGGGTGGCGCCCGGTCAACATGCGGACGAGCTGACCGCCCTGGCTTCAGGTCTTGATCGCAAGCAGGCCGCTCGGCGTCTGAACCTTCATCCTTCGGCCATTGACCGCCTGGTCGAGGTTGGGCTCCTGCGGCATGCGATCGCCCTGCCGCAGATGGACAGGCTGCTCCTTCGGCGCGACCTCGACCGGTTCATGGCTTCAATCTTCGACAGGGCGATGGCTGTGGATGTCGAGCCTGAGGGGGCGTTTTCCCTGCGCAGCATCGCCAACAAGGCCAAGTTGCAGCATGCTGATCTGCTGCGCGCTGTCCAGAACGGGCGATTGAAAGCTGTCTGGCTGCTGGCCTCACTCGACGGCCTGCCTGCCCTCAGGCTGGATCTGGCTGAGGTCAAGTCGGCCTTCGAGGCGCCGCCGCTGACCGGCTTCACACGAACCGATCTGAACAAGCGGCTGCACGTCAACTGCTCGACCGTCAGCCTGCTGCTCTCCCGGCGCATGATCGACAGCACGCGGGCCACCAATCCCCGCACTCGCCAGAGAATGTCCCTGATCGCCCCCGAAGCGGTGGATCGCTTCCTCGCCACCTACCTGCCGCTCGGCCTGATGGCCCATGATCTTGGCGCGCAGGCAACATGTCTCCGCCCGGCTTGACAAGGCCGAGGTCCGGCCCATCCCTTTGCCAGACAGCTGCAGCCTGATCTATCTTCGCGCAGAGTGTAGCGGCGCACTAGCTTCCGGACAAACGCGCACTAGCTTCCGGACGAAAATTTTTCGCTCTGGGAATTTTTCAGGCGTCAGGATCGGCGTCGGTCAGACCTCCCCTTCGTCATTCCTGACATAGGCCCAGGGGGCTGCCTGAGGGCCATGGACAGGGCAACCACCCGGGCCGCGGGTAGTGATCCAGTCCGGCCAGGTCGAGCTGACCAGGCCGCCCTCGCCGTCGCGCATCGAGCAGTTGCAGCCCATGGCCCAGGCCTCCGGCGTGGCTGGTGCGGGAGGTGCGGCACGATCCCCCATCACGCCACCTGAACCGTCAGACCAGCCATGACATCGGCCGCGTTGACGCTGCCGCCATTCGGGCCGCTGACCTGCAGTGCGAAACTGCCCAGACGCACGCGGACCAGATTGCCGTTGATCTGCGTGGCGACCGGGGTGACTGCACGATTGGCTGTCACGGTGATCATCTCGCCGGCCTCCCAGCCGGTGATGTCGATGGTCCCGCCGAGGCTGGTATAGAAGCTGTCGATGCCCGTGCCGCCGGTCACGGTATCGCCCGGACCGGCATGGATCGTGTCGTTGCCAGATCCGCCGTCGATCCAGTCCGCGCCCGCACCGCCCGTGATCAGGTCGTTACCCGCGCCGCCGATCAGGCTGTCACGCCCCGATCCGCCGTCGATGGTGTCATTCCCGGCCCCGCCTGTGATCGTATCATCGCCCGCGCCACCCAGCCCGGTGCCGTCGTTCACGGTCCAGGACAGACTGTCATTGCCGGCACCGCCGTCGCGATGGGCCCCTGACGCGCCGTTCAGAAGATCGTCGCCATCGCCGCCATAAAGCTGATCGCGGTCATCGTTGGCCGTAAGCGTGTCGTTGCCGGCCTCGCCCCAGAGGATGCTGTTGTTCTTGACCTGCGCCGAGTCGTTGCCGGCCCCGAGGCGGATATCGACGTTCTTGGTCGGGGCGTGCACGAAATTATCCTCGCCATTGGCCACGATGTTTGGGCGGTAGAACGAACTGGTGACATAGATATCCAGATCCTCGATCCCCTCGGGCAACGTATAGGCCGTGCCGAGGTCCAGATCGGCATCCCAGCCGGTCAGGATCGCCTTGTCATGACCGCCCGGATCGCTGATCGAAGAGGTATCCCCGGCACCGGCATAGACCATGATCCTGTCATTCCCGGTGCTGCCGAAGAGTTGCGCGCCACGCTCGAGCATATAGGTGCGGGCCGCGGCCACCGATGGCAGATGCTGCGAGACCGGCACCGCGCCGTTGCGCAGGCATTCGATGACCGTGCGGGCGGCCATATCGGCGACCACGGCCGGATTGGCGGCCGCGACATTGCTGACCTGATAAGAGTCGGTGGCGACGTTGTAGAGCTCGATCTCGTCATTGGGGTGATCGACGAACCGCCAGTCGCCGCGCGCAAGGGTCCTGGAGCCCGCAACAAAGGTCAGGCCGCCGCGATCCTCGAACCCCGCCGTGCCCTCAAGAAGCGGCCGCAGGGACTGCCCCACCAGGCGAGCCTGTGCCGGCAGGCCCAGATAGTCGAGGACAGTCGGATAGATATTGTCGATCCCGAGCGGCATGGTCACCGTGCCGACAGTCGAGCCGCCCGGCGGGCGGACCCATAGCGGCACGTCTGCAGCCTGCCCCCAGACGGTCATCTTGTTCCACTGGTCGCCCTCACCCAAATGGAAGCCGTTGTCGCTGACGATCACGACCAGCGTGTCGTCCCAATCGGCCCGGGCCTCGGCCTGGGCGATGATCTGGCCGAGACACCAGTCCACGTGGCTCACGCAGGCCAGCCAGCTGTGAACCATGCGGCAGATATAGTCCTCGCTCCTGTTCGCGACGACACGGGCGCGAAAGAACCGGTCCGCGAACTGGGTGACATAATCCCAGTTGTGCCAGTCGGCCGGCAGCACGATGTCGTTGACGTCATAGAGATCGTAGAACTGCCGCGGGCAGATATACTGGGTGTGGGGATGCTGGAAGCCGACGCACATGGCCCAGCCTTCCGCACCGGGCCGGGCGCTGTCATTGGCCGGCCAGGCCGGATCGCTCAGGAAGCCGTTGGTCCAGTTCGCGACCTTGTTGTCGTAAAACTCGTTGTCGCGGCCCGTGACCGCCCAGCCCGCGCCGAATTGCAGATTGTATTCGGGGTAAAGCTGCGTCGATCCCGCGCCCCCTTCCAGGTTCGTGCCACCCGACAGCGCGTCATGGCGGTGATGCGCCATGATCCGGTATTGCTCGTTGGTCAGACCGACATAGCCGTGGTCGAATTTGCCTGTCGTGCAGACCAGCCACCCGCCGCGCTTGAGAACCGACATGATGTGGCTGCGGATCGGTATTACCTGCTGCCATTCGATGTCCTGGAGCATGTAATAGCCGGTCAGGGGCGACGGATATCCGGTGTTGGTTTCGGCGCGCGAATTGCCGCAGACCGGCACTTTGCAGGTTGCCCGCGCGAAATCCACGAACCCCTTGCCGACCAGCGCATCGAGGTTGGGCGTCAGGATCGAGACGCCGAAGAAATCCCGCAGCCGCGAGATCAGCGGCATGTCATCGATATAGATCCAAAGCAGGTTGGTCATGATCAGGCTCCGAACCGCGTGGTGAAATATTCGTCCCAGAAGCCCCGGACGGTGGCATCCGTCAGAACCGGCCCGGCATAGACCGCCGCGCTGAGGATATGTTCCGACCAGGCCTGGCTGGCACTCGGCGCGGCGCCGGGCGCACCGTCGCTGATCTCGTCCTGACCGAGGACCACGCGCAGGGTGGCCGGCAGCGTGGTCGCAACATCGCCGCTGACGATGGCTGTGGTTCCGGCCCGATCTCGCAGGCGCAGGCGACAGGTGTTGCCGATCCGCTCGCCCATCACCAGCAGCGGCCCCTGCGCCCATGTCGATGTCAAGGCAGCCACATCGGTGGAACCATAGCGCCAGGACCATTGCCCGGCCGGCGAGCGCCAGATGCGGATTGCGGCGCCGTCTCCATAGCACCCCAGCAGCGTGCGGAACTGTGTCTGGGCGGTGGCGCCGAGCCCGGCGATGCAGACCACCCCAAAGCCGTCACGGGGCATGGCGGTCTGGAAATAAAGCCCGTCCAATTCGCCGTTGGTCCAGTCGCCCGCGCCATGGGTCTCATAGGTGGCGGGGAGCGGCCCCAGACTGGCGGACGTCTTGGCCAGGCCGGCGCCGCCCGCGCGAGGAGCACAGGCAACGATCCGGCCGCTGACCTCGGTCCGGGCAGCCGGATAAAGGTCGCACCAGCTGAGCAGATTGGCATGCTGCGCAGCCTGGTCGGTCCAGTTCCGCAGGCCGAGATTGACCGAAACGGCCCCGGACGTGGTGTAGTTGATCGAAGGCATCAGGCCACCTCAATGCTGACAGGATGGGCGTAGCGATAGAGCGTGCCGCCGGTGCGGCTCGGAGCCGACCAGCTGTCGCGCAGATCGCAACGGTTGGCGAATTTCGTGGGGTCAGTTCCGGTTCGACCATAAGCGATGTCAAGCCGGCCGGGCGCGGCGGTCGAGAGCGTGATCTGCAGCCGAGTCATGCGCCCGACATCGTCCGCGATCACACCCATGCCGGTGATCGAGGCGCCGGAATAGCGAACGCCGAAACTCGGGGCGATCAGGTCGAACCCGTCCATGACCTCGAAGTCGACAAAGAGGTTCGTGCCGGTGCGTCGCGCGTCGATGACGACCGGCCCATACCAGCCAAGGCCGGTCCCGGCCCAGCCGAAGCTGTGTTCGGCGGCCAGGGCAGCGAGTTCGGCCAGCATGGTCATCGAGGCCGCGTCTGGTGTGCCGACAGTGCCCGGTGCGATGCCGCACCAGTGCAGCGGGCTGACAGGGATCATCGGCAGGCCGCCCCGGGCGGCCAGCGCATCGACAGCGCCCAGGATCGCCGGATCGGTGCCGTCGTCCCAGGTGCCGGCGGGACCGAAGACGCCGATCATGTCGGCACCGGTGGCCAGCGAGACCGCCTCGACCAGATCGAGCAGCCCGTCGCGATAGGCCGTCGCCGAGGCCGCATCGCCGGCATGCAGGATCGAGACACTGCGCACATGCGACGAGCCGCCATAGAGCGCGGCGAGGCGGGCAAATTCGGCTGCCGCGCGGGTCAGGTTTGCCAGCGGTTGCCCGGTGCCCAGGGTGACCAGCGTGGCCCCCTCGACGGCCTCGGACCGGGCGCCAAAGCGGGGCAGCGCACCGGTTGCGGCTGCAAGTTCGCAATCGGCGATCAGCCCGGCAAAGCCCGCCCCCGCCCGCGCGAAATCCGCAGCCGGCCCGGTGGGTGCGGCACCATCGAGGCCGGCCTGATCGAAGCCATCGGCCAAGGTGGCGATATGCACGACATGCGACGGCACGATCGAGGGCGCGATATTGGCGGTGTGGTCGCCATAGGCCAGATGAACCTGCATCAGTGACGGCGCCTGCGCCCAGGCCTCGCCATTCGGCAGCATCCTGACATATCCGCGATCCCTGTCACCCCAGACCCGGCCGGTGAAATAGACCAGACTGTCCCGCTGCCAGACATTCCAGGCGTCCACATCGCCGGCAAGGTCGGTGCTGGGCAGCGGTGCCGCCTCGATGACCATGTCGTCGAGATCGAGGCGCGCGGCGATATCGGCCAGCGCGCCGGGGGCCAGGCGCAGATCGATATGGCCCTCGGGGGTGACACCCATGATCGCCACACCGTTCAGCCGCATGGCGATGGCCGAGTCGCCAGGGCGCATGGCCTCGTCGAGGATCAGGCCGGCGACATAGTCCGATTGTTGCGCGATCTGGTCGGCCTGTGCCGGAGTGACGCCGGCGAAGGTCGCAGCGACCATCTGCGGCGCCGGCTCGGCCAGCATCTGGCCGGCGGCATTATAGCCGGTGACCGGCACGCCGTTCATGGTGACGAGGACCGCACTGTCTCCCGGCCCGACCAGACCCCCGATCCTGACGCCATCGATCTGGCCGGACAGGCTGTCGATTTCCTCATCGGTCGCGAGGGCCGCCGCCTCAAGAGCCGCGATCTGGGTGACCGGCCCTGCCAGGGCCGCATCGATCCCGTCCGCCGTCAGATAGCGGGCCATCTCGGTCGCAACCCCGCCGGCATCGTGGCGATAGCGGACCATCTCGCCGTCGTCGCGGACCTGAAACTGCGCGCCCTCGGATGTGGCGGCCAGACCGGCTGCGACCGTGTCATAGACAGACGTGCTGGCAAAGGCCTCGTTGCGCAGGGCGTCGATCGAGGCGATGGCCTCCCGCGACGAGGCCAGCACGCGGGCTGCGTCCGGGGTGTAGCGGATCTCGTAGGCCGCAGCGGCGAGCGACGGCCCGGACCAGGGGAAGGCCAGCGTGATCTGGGCCGAGCCGGTCACCGAGGCAACCGCGACATCGACGCCGGCGGCCCAGAAGACGTCGCCGGCGCGAATGCCGGTCCAGTTGACCCCGGCCCCGGTGACGGTCGCGCTGTCATTGGCAACCGAAATTGTGCCGGTCTTGTAGCTGCTGATCAGGGCCATGATGCGATTCCGAATATCTGGTCGAGAAGGGTGTCATCGAGGCCCAGCTTGACGCCAAGCACGATGATGACGGGGTGATTGCGGGCAAAGGATGTCTCGAGCCGCCAGCGCGCCAGGATGGTTGCGCGCAGCTCGTCCGGGATGCCGCCCAGATACGCGTCGAAGCGGGCGGGAAGCGTCCCGACGGACAGCGCCTCAACCTCGGCCGGGGTGATGATGCGGCGCTCCATGGCATTGAGGAGCAGGGCAGACTTATCGATCGAGGTTGCCGCGCGCCGCGCAGCCAGCACCGCCGCCGCGTCGGCCGCGCGCGCCTCATCCCCGCGCAGATCGACCCAGCTGCGCAATGCCGGCAGCCAGCTATGATCCCGGCTCGGCCGGGGCGGCACAACATGAACCTGACCGTCGATCACCCAATGGGTGTCAGGATCGTATTCGCCCTGCACGACCTGCTCGTCCGCGGCGATGTTGAGCGCCACGTCTGCAAGCCCGATATTGAGGCTGCGGCGGATGGCGCCATCGGGGCCGTAGACCGAGATCGCAACATTGGTCATTTGTATTTCCCCAGGATCGCCAGCCTGCGCGCCGTGAAATCGCCGGCTGCACCACTATAGGAATGTGTGAAGGTGTGGGTGCCGGGCGCCACGGAAAGGGTCAGGAAGTTGGTGAAGCTGCCGGTCCACTGGCTGACCGAAAAATCGGTTTCGAACACCACGGCGCCATTGCGGGTGATCTGGACGGTGGAGGTATAGGGATCGGTGACACCGGACACGCGGGTGTTGACGAAGATCGTGAGCTCGGCCGGATAGCTTACCGTGATGGTGAGGCTGTCGCCGTTGACCGCCCGAACGAAGGAGGCCGCCTCGTCCGCAAGCTTCAGCGTCCCGACGGTGAGGTTTTCGATGAAGGCGGTGTCCATAAAGACCCCGCCGCCCGAGACAACGAAGGGCACATGTCGGGTCGCACCCGCAGTGCCGCCGGTGACGATCGCAAACCGGTCAGCCAGAAACGAGATATGCGAGGTGCCATCCGAGCGCGCATCCATGAACATGGCCGCCGCCGTGGTATTGCTGCCGGAACTGGCCTCGGCCCGCAGCCCGATGCGGGTCTGGGCGCCCGCCGGCGCCGCCATCGCCTGAACCCGCAGCAGGCCGTTTGCGCTGGCCCCATTGGCGGTGGCCGTGACCTGGGTGATGGCATTGCTTTGGGCGGTGATCTGACCTTCCGCATTGGAAACCCGCGTCGTCAGGGCGGTGACCGACGAGGCGCTGGCCTTGGTGCCGAGACTGGTCTCGACGGCGGTGATATCCGTGGCCAGAGCCGAGTCTGCGGAAATACGGGCGAGCCGCTCCTGGGTGATTGCGGCGGCATTGTCGGCGGCGCTGGCCGAAACCGTCTGCACATCGAGCGCCAGCGCGCTGTCGGCATTGGCTCTTGCGATCTGCTCCTGGGAGATCGCCGCGGTATTGCTGCCGACGGTCGCTGCGAGTTCGGTTACCCGGGTCGCGACCGCCTCGGTCTCGGACACTGCGACGTTGATCTCCTCGACGAACCAGGCGCGGGCCTCGCCGACCTCGGCCGTGATAGTGCGCCGGATGCGGTCGTGCTCGCTGAAATTGCCCCAGTCGATTTCGGCGATGCCGTCGCGGACTGTAGCGATCTCGTCACGCAGGTCGCGCAGGAAGGGGCCGGTCTCGTCCATCCAGCCGCTGAAGATATCGAGATCGGCCAGAACGTCGGCATCGAGATCGGCCTTGCCGATCCTGACATCCGGGGTGCGGAACCGGGTCCAGAGCGTCCAGGACACCGCGACACCCGAACGGGTCATGAACCTGATCCGGGCCTCATAATCGGTCGCCGGAAGGATCCCGGCCGAGACGATGGCCTCGCCATCCTCCGGATCCGCGATCAGGCCGCGCGCAACATCGGCCTGACCCTCGCGGCGCAGCTGCCACTGCACGGCCGTCACGCCATCGAGCGCCCAGCCCGACCAGCGCAGACGGGCCGCAGGGCGGCGCGCGGCCCCCGTCGCATCGGTGATCGCGATCCCCTCGGCCGTGAAGCTTTGCGGCACGATCACAGGCCGGGGCCGGATGACCGAGGGCACCGTCCAGGGCAGCGGCCGGATCAGTGGGTCGTAATCTGCGGGATCCTTTTCGCGCAGCGAGACCGTGACGCAGCCGGTCTCGGGATCCGGGATCGCCTCGACCACCTCGAAGATCTTGGCGTCATAGTTGTTCTCGATCGAGGTATATGCCACCGAATCGAGCGCCTCGAGGATATCGGCCTCGGGCGGCAGCTGCAGGACGTGGCGGCGGAAACGCCGGTTGTCCTCGACATAGGCATGGCCGAGGCGATCGACCTGTTCTGGATATGGACAGGCGGGCAAAGACAGGTTCGCGACCAAGCGGCGGTTCTGGTCGGCCGCCTCGTAATCCGCGCTGTGATGCGGGGTCGCATCTTTGGCTTCCCACAGCTGTTCGGGCTCGGGATAGCTGATCTGGACGCCGTTCAGGGTCTGTTCAAGGCCCGGGAAAGGCGTGAACTTGGCGCTGAAATCGGCGATGATGTCGTCGTCACTGAAGAAATAGACCGGCGCGCGCGGACCGCCGACGCGCGGCTTCCAGACCCCGCCGAATTCCGAAAGCTGCGCCGAGCAGGTCTTCAGGATCTCCTCGAGGACGTCGAGCGGCTCCTGATCGACCGAGATTTCCAGCGCCGAGCGCCATTGCGGCGCGCCGCCCACGTTGATGTCGCAGGCATTCATGGCCGAGGTCCAGGACGCGACCGGCAGATCGCCGGCCTCGACGCCGAGACCCCAATATGGCCCGCCCTCGATCGGGATGCCGCGCAGCACGTTATAGCACTGCACCATCGGGTTATGGCTGACCTCCCATGTGGTCGGATCGTCCCGGCGATGGCCGCCCGATCCGCCCATGGTGCTGTCCTTGCGCGGATCGTATAGCGGGATCCCACGCATGACGAAGCGGCAGCGCGGCAGGCCCGAAAACAGTTCGCGGAAGAAGCGGAAGGTGATGACGATATAGCTGGTCCCGGTGCCGACCATGTCTTCGGTCCAGGGCCGGCCGCTTTCCTCCTCCCAATCGGTGCCGGGACCATAGATGGCCATCAGGAACGGGTCAGCGGTGGTCTGGGTGCCGTCGTGATAGCGGATCCAGACCTTGTCGGCAAAATCGCCCTGGGCGGGACGGCCGATCGTGACCTGGGTGATGCCGGCCTCGGGATCTGGCGCGGTCATCCCGGCCTGCTCATACCACCAGCTCGGCATGTTGGACGGGATCGCACCACCGATCGGGATGTTGACCGGATCGGGTGCGAATGTGACCTCTTCGTCATCGATGATGACCGAATCGAGCGTCTGCCCGGGGATGTCACCCAAGGCGATCACATAGGTCAGAAAGGCGTTCGGTGTCTTGATACCTCGCCGGCCGTGCGACATCGGCGGGCAGACCATATGGCCAGCCGTCGCATAGCGGCCGATGACGAAGCTCTGCGCCTCGGTGCCGCCGCTGGTCGTATGCTCGGTCTTGATACCCGGCTCGCGCTGATCCTTCATCGCGCGTTTGGCCAGTGCAGTCTGCAGGGCGGAGGTCGCGACCGTGGTCAGAAGGCCGGTCAGAACCGTGCTGCTTGCAAACCATGCGCTGGCCGCGCCGACGGCGCTGCTGACGAAGCCCGAGAAGGCAGCAATGGCGGCGCCGACGACTGCCATCAGCGCACCGCCAGAAAGATCGTGCCGGCCGAGAGCGGCAGCAGGCCCAGCCCGTCGGGACGCAGCACATAGATCATCTCGCCCTGGACGATGCCGAGCGCGCCGAGTCCGTCCCCGGCCGGCACGACCGCCAGATCGCCCAGCATGGCGCCGGAAGGATGGAGTTTCGGAAAGAGCGCGCGCGCGGCTGCGATGTGGTCGTCATGGCCCGATC
>RRZU012385060.1_pt1 | contig 11673 bp, 8 predicted proteins | sample 2165561 | NCBI WGS metagenome assembly RRZU01 (sample SAMN10456909, study PRJNA506462) | wastewater metagenome | isolation source: wastewater sludge | place: USA: Moscow, Idaho | reverse complement strand
CGTCCGAGTTGTCGATCGTGGAGGCCGAGCAGGTCGTGGATGGTGCGGTCGAGCCTTCGTCCGAGGGTGCCGATGCCGCGTCCACCGATGCGGCGGACACGCTCGACACCGTGAGTCAGCAGCACGACGAACCGTCGGCCCAGGTGGACCCGGTCGATGAACCGGGCACCGACGATGCAGGCACGGACGCGGCCGACGAGGCGCAGTTGGGCGTTGCGCTCTCCGGTCTCGACCTCGGCGAGGCGGCACCGGCGGCGCCATGGAGTACCGATTTCGACTCTGCAGCGGCCGACCGTCCGCAGCCGCCGGCATCCACTGCTGCGTTCGGGTCGCCGCTCGACCTGCCCGCCTCGGCGCCGGCCGCTGCTCCGGGCGCGTTCGACCTGCCGGTCAGCCGGCCGGGCCCGTACGGTCAGCCGGCTCAAGACAGCCAACCCAGTCAGGGCACGCAGTCTGTTCATTACGGGCAGCCGGGGCAGTACGGTCAGCCAGCGCAACCGATGCCGTACGGCCAGCCGGACCAGCCGGGTGAGTACGGTCAGCCGGCTCAGCCGGGGCAGTTTGGTCAGCCCGGCGCTTACGGTCAGCCAACGCAACCGACGCCGTACGGCCAAGCGGACCAGCCGGGTCAGTACGGTCAGCCGGCCCAACCGGGTCAATACGGCCAACCGGCCGAGCCGGGCCAGTACGGTCAGCCGGCCGAGCCGGATCAGTACGGCCAACCCGGCGCATACGGTCAGCCAACGCAACCGACGCCGTACGGTCAGCCGGCCCAGCCGGGTCAGTACGGCCAACCGAGTCAGTACGGCCAGCCGACCCAACCCACCCCGTACGGTCAATCCGGCAGCAATGGCCAGCCGGCCCAGCCCACGCCCTATGGCCAGCCCGGCCCCTATGGTCAACCCACGGCCTACGGTCAGGGCTCGGGCGCCGACAGCGCCCCGTCCGCTCCGCAGCCGGGCGCCTACGGCAGCCCGACGTCGTCCTATGGCCAGCAACAGCCCAACGACGGCCAGCCGGCCGCGTCCGGCTACGGACAACCCGGGCAGTACGGCTCGTCGGGTAGCGCGCCGTCAGCTCCCTCGGGTCCGTTCGGCGGTCCCGCGCACTACGGCCAGCAGGGCTCAGCCGGTGCTCAACCCGGGCAGCAGGCGTACGCCGACCCGCAATCGTCCTACGGGCAGAACCCCTACGGCCAGCAGAGTCCCTACGGCCAGCAGACCCCGTACGGCCAGCAGAGCCCCTACGGCCAGCAGAACCCCTACGGACAGCAGGGCTACGGGTTGCAGCCGGTCAGCGGGCTCAATCCGTCCGAAGAGAAGACGTGGGCCTCGGCCGCGCACTGGTCGGGTCCGGTGGCCGCCCTGGTCACCGCCGGCGTGCTGGGCTGGCTCGGCCCGCTGATCGTGATGCTCACCCAGGGCAACAAGAGTCCCCGGGTGCGGGCCGCGGCGGTCGAGGCGCTGAACTTTCAGATCACCGTCGCAATCGGCTTCATCATCAGCTGGATCCTCACCGGCATCGTGATCGGGGCGTTCCTGCTGCCGATCGTCGGCATCCTCAGCCTGGTGTTCTCGATCATGGGTGCGCTGGCCGAGAACCAGAACCGTCCGTACCGCTACCCGCTCGCGATCCGGCTGGTCAAGTAGTCGCCGCACCCGTGCCCGGGCCGTCCCGCTTCACCGGCGGGCAGGTCCGGGCACGACGGGCTGCTCGGGGTAGAGTGAGCGCGTGCTTCGTCCGGACGGTCGCCTTACTCACGATCTCGACCCGCAGGACAAGGGGCCCCAGGACGCGTGCGGCGTGTTCGGCGTGTGGGCCCCGGGCGAAGAGGTCGCCAAACTCAACTATTTCGGGCTGTTCGCGCTGCAGCACCGGGGCCAGGAGTCGGCCGGCATCTCGGTCAGCAACGGCGAGCGCATCATGGTTTTCAAAGACATGGGCCTGGTGTCGCAGGTGTTCGACGAGCCCACGCTCAACTCGCTGGGCGGTCACCTGGCAATCGGGCAGTGCCGCTACTCGACCACCGGGGCCAGCGTGTGGAACAACGCCCAACCGACCTTTCGCGCCACCAGTTCAGGTGGTCTGGCGCTGGCGCACAACGGCAACCTGACCAACACCGACGAGCTCGAAGCGTGGCTCCGGCAGCGCGACGCCAGCCACGAGGTGCCGCACAAGGACCGCATGGATTCCACCAGCGACACCGCGCTGGTCACCGCGATCATGGCCACCTACTCCGACCTGGGCATTCACGGTGCCGCAATGCAGGTGCTGCCGCGGCTGCGTGGCGCCTTCTGCTTCGTGTTCATGGACGAGCACTCGCTGTACGCGGCACGCGACCCGCAGGGCATCCGTCCCCTCGTGCTCGGACGGCTGGCGAACGGCTGGGTGGTCGCCTCCGAGACCGCGGGGCTCGACATCGTCGGCGCCACCTTCATCCGCGAGGTCGAGCCGGGCGAGCTGATCACCATCGACGAAGGGGGCCTCCGGTCGGTGCGGTTCGCCGAGGCCGACCCCAAGGGCTGCCTGTTCGAGTACGTGTACCTGGCCCGTCCCGACACCCTGATCGCGAACCGCCGGGTGCACACCGTGCGGGTCGAGATCGGACGCACCCTGGCGCTGGAATGTCCCGCCGACGCCGATCTGGTCATTCCCACACCCGAGTCGGGCATTCCGGCGGCGATCGGGTACGCGGACGCGTCCGGTATTCCGTACGGGTTGGGGCTGACCCGTAACGCCTACGTGGGCCGCACCTTCATTCAGCCGTCCAACACCATTCGGCAACTCGGCATCCGGCTCAAGCTGAACCCGATCCGCGACGCCATCGAGGGCAAGCGGCTGGTCGTGGTCGATGATTCGATCGTGCGCGGCAACACCCAGCGTGCCCTGGTCAAGATGCTGCGCGAGGCCGGTGCGGCCGAGGTGCACGTGCGGATCAGCTCGCCGCCGGTGCAGTGGCCCTGCTTCTACGGCATCGACTTCGCCACTCGCGCCGAACTGATCGCACCCGGGCTGAGCACCGACGAGATCTGCCGGTCGATCGGCGCCGACTCGCTCGGGTACATCAGCCTGGAGGGCCTGGTCGCCTCCACCGGCCTGCCCAAGCGCAACCTGTGCCGGGCCTGCTTCGACGGGGTTTACCCCGTCGAAGTGCCGGCCGGACGGGCCGAGAAAATGCGGCTGGAACAGGGGACCCGAGCATGAGCACACCAAGCGCCTACGCCGCCGCCGGCGTCGACATCGAGGCCGGCGACCGCGCCGTCGAACTGATGAAGCAGCATGTGGCGTCCACCCGCCGTCCCGAGGTGCTGGGTGGGCTCGGCGGCTTCGCCGGCTTCTTCGACGCCTCGGCGCTGGCGCGCTACGAGCATCCGGTGCTGGCCACGTCCACCGACGGGGTGGGCACCAAGGTCGCGATCGCGCAGGCCATGGACGTGCACCACACCATCGGCTGGGACCTGATCGGCATGCTGGTCGACGCCCTCGTGGTCACGGGTGCCGAGCCGCTGTTCGTCACCGACTACATCGCCTGCGGACGGGTGGTGCCCGAGCGTATCGCCGCGATCGTGTCGGGCATCGCGGCCGCCTGCGTGGCCGCGGGGGCGTCCTTGCTGGGCGGCGAGACCGCCGAGCATCCAGGGTTGCTCGGGGCCGACGAGTACGACATCGCGGGCGCCACCACAGGCGTGGTCGAGCGCTCGAAGATACTGGGGCCCGACCGCGTCCGCGCCGACGACGTGGTGCTGGGCCTGGCGTCGTCCGGCCTGCATTCCAACGGGTATTCGCTGGTGCGCAAGGTGCTGCTGGCTGATGCCGGCTGGGCGCTGGAGCGGCACGTGCCCGACTTCGGACGCACCCTGGGCGACGAACTGCTGACGCCCACCCGGGTGTACGCCAAAGACATCCTGGCCCTGATCGAGGCCGTCGAGGTGCACGCGATCAGCCACATCACCGGTGGGGGGCTGGCCAACAACCTGGTCCGCGTGCTGCCAGCGGGCATCGCCGTTACCCTCGATCGGTCCAGTTGGTCGCCGGCGCCGGTCTTTCGTACCGTGCAGCGGGTCGGCGGCATCGCGCAGGCCGACATCGAGGCCACGCTCAACATGGGCGTCGGCATGGCCCTGGTCCTGCCCGCGTCGTCAGTGGACGGGGCGACGGCGCTGCTGCAGGGCCGCGGCATCGACACCTGGGTGCTCGGCGGGGCCAGCGTGGCCCCGGGTGAGGCGGCCTCGGTGACGTTGCGCGGCACGCATCCCGCTGCGTGACGCCTGCTTTGCTGCGTTGTGCTCTTTGGGTACCCTGTGCTCACGACACATTTCTGACGAAAAGAAGCGGCAACGCCGCTGTGACCTGCGAGGGGGCTGACCCATATGGGGCGCGGCCGTGCCAAGGCGAAGCAAACACGAGTTGCTCGCGATCTGAAATACCGTTCCTTCAACACCGACTTCGGCTCCCTCGAACGAGAGCTCCGCGGCGAGAGCTACGAAGAGCCCGTCGAGTCCGCCGACGAAGTGAGCGATGACGTCGACGAAGAAGAAGACGACGACGATCCCTACGCAGAGTTGGCGAACCGCTACGCCGACGTCGAAGAGACCTCCCGCCGTTTCGGCTGAGCCCTACGCTCTGAGCGTGTGACGCGTCGTCCGGTGGGCGGCGGTGCCGCGACCCCCGGGACCCGTTGGTCCGGACGCCTCGGCGCCGCGACTCCGGGCGGGTCGCGCCGTTCCCATTGCCGCTCGGCCCTCTGGCACACGCCTCCCGGCCGCGACGCGTTCGGGGTGCCCGGCGCGCGCGTCGCTGAACCGGTCTTGTTGGTCAGGACGCAGTGTTGGTTGTGTGACCGTGTCGATACCTCGATCCGCGAGGGTCTCGACGTTCGGCCGGCGGTTGGGCCTGCGTCTGGCAGAGGCGGCGCTGATCAGCGAGTAGCTCGTCCGGCGGTTGGATCTGCGTCCAGGGATGCGCTGGCCAGGAGCAGTTCGTCGGTGAGCGCGTCGACGCCTCAATCCGCGAGGGTCTCGACACCCTTGGCCGCCGAGATGACGGTGCCGGGCGCCAGACTGGTCCAGTCGCCCTCATGGTAGGTCGTGTCACCCAGGGTGAAGGACGCTCCCCGTCCGAGCTGAGGCTGATGTCCCCAGGCCCGAGACGCAACAGATGCCGGCGGTTGGATCCGCGTCCAGGCAAGGCGGGGCGGCCGTCCGCTCGCCGCTCAGGCGAAGCGCTCGGCGACGTCGAGGGCCTGACGCGCGTACCCCCCGCCGAACAACTCGGCGTGCACCAACAGGGGATGCAGTTGATGCAGGCCGATCAGGTCGCGCCAGCCGTCCGGCAGGTGCACGCACTCCTGCTCGTAGGCGGCGTGAATGCGGTTCAGGTGCGGGGTGCCGAACAGGGCCAGCATGGCCAGATCGGTGAGGCGGTGGCCGCCGTGCGCCGCGGGGTCGATCAGCACCACGCCGGCGGGCGACCAGAGCACATTGCCCGACCACAGGTCACCGTGCACCCGGGCCGGAGGAGCGTCGTCGTCGAAGTCGCCGGCGCTCAACCGGGCGACCAGCCGGCGTAGCGCCGGGTCGTCGATGCCGGCCCGGCGCGCGTGGAACAGCACGCGATCCTCGGCGTACCACGCGCCCCAGCCGGTCGGGGGCTCGGTGCGCAGCGGCAGCGGAGCATCGCCGATCCAACCGCGGCCGGGGCCGCCTGCCGGACCGACACCGAAGAACGCCGCGCCGGCATCGTGCGTGCGCGCCAAGGCGCGTCCAAAGGCTTCGGCGGCCGCTGCTGAGGCCGATGCGGTGGCGACGCGGTCGATGACCAGGGTCGTCCGCGAGACCGCGTGCACACCGGCGACGGCCGCGCCGTCCTTCACCGCGAGCCAGCGCAGTCCCGCAGCCTCAGCCGCGAAGAAGCCGTCGGGGGCGTCCGCGCGGGTCTTGGTGTAGGTCGGATCGGCCATGCCGCGAGCGTAGTGACATCTGTGCGGCCCGCGCAGGCTGGGTGTGGTTGGACGGGCGTCACGATGCTCGGCGCCGAGTTGGGCACCGGAGCTGACCCGCGGCACAAGGACGGATCCGGGTCGCATCGTACGGCCACGTTCCGTGAGAGCACTCTCACGTCGTTCTCCGCGAAGGTTCACCGCCGGTTGATGAAGTGGTTCTCACGCAACCAACCGAAAGGAACCCATCATGAGGATGCTCCAGAAGTCCACCGCCACCTGGATGGTGACGGGGGCGCTCGGCCTCAGCGCCTTCGGCGGTGCCGCTTACGCGTTCGCCGATCAAGGCCAGGCACCCACCTCGGTGCCCGCAGGACTTGTCGCCTCCGCCGTCGCCGGGCAACAGGCCGAGCCGGGCAGCAATAGCGCTCCCATGGCCACCACCGCCCCGAGCGCCACTACCGCGAACACGCCGGCGTCGCCCGCCACGGCGAACACGGCGAACACGCCGGCGTCGCCCGCCACGGCGAACACGGCGAACACGCCGGCGTCACCCGTGACGGCGAACACGCCCAACACGCCGGCGTCACCCGTGACGGCGAACACGCCCAACACGCCGGCATCGTCTGCGAGCGCGAACACCCCCAACTCACCGGCATCGCCGGCGAGCGCCCCGTCGGCGCCGAGCAACGACTGATCGAACCGAGCGACGCACCGGGTGCCCGCGCAAGCGGGCATCCGGCATGCTAGGGGCGTGTCGCACACCTCACGCCATTCATCGATGAGTAGGCCTGCCCCTGGTGGTCGGGTCCACGGTCGTCCGACCCGTGGCAGGGGGCATCGGTGAGCATTGAGAAGGCGTTGGCACTGATCACCTCGCCTGAGGTCGGCGAGGTGCTGCAGCTGGCACTGACGGGCGACCCGAACGTGCGGTTGGCCGCCTTCGGCTTCGAACTCGATCGGGTGCACCACCGTCCGGGAGCCGATGTCAGTGCGGTCTTCCGGATCTGGTACGACCTCCCGGAATCCGATCACCCCACCGAGGAATGGCTCGGTCTGACCACCGCGCCGGCGCAGCAGGGGGTGGCGACCCTGATTCACAACGACCTGGTGTTGCGGGCCTGGCGGCATCCGGCCGACCCGATGCTGACCGCACTGCCCGCGGCCTGCGACGCCGAGGTGGTGGCGGGATGGCTGGGCGCACCGGTGCAGCTGGAGATGCTCGCCTACCGTCCGCTGCGACGGGCGGTGCTGGCCGCACGGGGGGCGCGTCCGGCGTTTCTGAAGGTGTTGCGTCCCCATCAGGCGGACGCTCTCGCGCAGCGACAGGGCATGCTTCACGCCGCCGGTCTCACCCCTGCCGTGCTCGGCCGGCCCGAGCCGGGGGTGGTGATCAGCGCGGTGGCGCAGGGCAGTTCGCTCGCCCACGCCCTGGTGGCGTGGCCGCAGGATCCGGGCCGGCTGCCCTCGCCCGGTTCGCTGGTCGCCTTGCTGGACCGCCTGCCTGCCGAGGTGCTGGGGTTGCCCAGGCGTGACTCGTGGAGCGACCGGATCGACTTTCACGCGGCCGGCGCCGCGGTGGTGCTGCCCGATCAGGCGGACGAGATCCGAGGGCTGGCGGCCGATTTGGCGCAGTTGCTGGCCGGCGTTCCCACCGGGCCCGTGGTGCCGACCCACGGGGACTTCTACGAGGCCAACATCTTCACCGCCGACGGGGCGGCGACAACGGTGATCGACGTCGATTCGGTCGGGCCCGGACGCCGCGACGACGACCTCGCGTGCCTGCTGGGTCACGTGTCGGTGCTGCCCAACTTGTCGCCCGAGCACTATCCACGGGTGGCCGAGGTGCTTGAGACCTGGCGCGCGGAGTTCGAGCGGCACGTACATCCCGCCTCTTTGCGGGCCAGGACTGCGGCGGTCATCCTGAGTCTGGTCTCTGGCACCGACACCCCGACCGCGTTGGCCAGGCTCGACCTCGCCCGGGCCTGGCTGGTGCGGGCACGTCAGGCCGCATGAGAGGTTTCTCATCCAGCGCTCGCAGCTCGCTCATCACGCGGTGATCCACTGGCGTCCATGCGCACAACGATCACCGGTCGGTGGCTGGTCAGTGGCGTGCTCGGCCTCGCCGCACTCGGCGTTGGCGGATGTGCCCAGGGCGAGGGTGAGCCACCCGAGCAGGTCGGCCCGGCGGTGGTGATCAGCGCGTCCCCGCGTGCCGAAGCCGCGCCTGCATCGGTCTCGCCGACCAGCGCGACCGCGTCGAGCAGTGCGAGCGGGTCGAGCAGTGCGAGCGGGTCGACTAGCGCGACCGCGTCGAGCAGTGCGAGCGGGTCGACTAGCGCGACCGCGTCGAGCAGTGCGAGCGGGTCGACCAGCGCGACCGCGCCGACCAAGGCCTCTGCGCAACGCCTGGGTGATCGGCCCGCTCCCCAGGTGTCGCCGGCCTCGCCCCAATCGGCCGTCAGCCCACCCTCGGCGGCGACGCCATGAGTTGTCGGTTCGGGCACCGGCTGAGCGGCCATCCCGCATCCGGTCCATCGCGGGCGTTCGGCAGTTGCGCGGTTTGTTGTTGAGCGTGTCGAACACGCTGGTCGGCACACTCGACCAGCAACAAATCGGCGTGCTGCCAACCAACTGCGATCAACGCGCCACCCATCGGTTGAGCTTCGAGAACCCCTGGTCGCAGGAGCCTCGGCACGCTCGACCAGCGATGGATCAGCACGTCCCTGGTGGCGGGGGGACACACCCGAGACGGGAGGGGCGGCAGTGAGCTACGCCGAGGCACGTCCCTGGTGGCGGGGGACACACCTGAGACGGGAGGGCGGCAGTGAGCTACGCCGAGGCACGTCCCTGGTGGCGGGGGACACACCACTAGACCAGCCGGTACCCCATGCCCCGGACGGTCTCGAACCGTTCCGCGCCCAGCTTGCGCCGCAGGTAGCGCACGTACACGTCGACCACGTTCGATGCGGGATCGAAGTCGTAGCCCCACACGCCCGACAGCAGTTGCTCACGGCTGAGCACCTGGCCCGGGTTCATCAAGAACGTCTCGGCCAGGGTGAACTCGCGGGCCGACAGGTCCACCTCGCGTCCGCCCACATTCGCTCGGCGGGTGCGCAGGTCGAGCGTGAGGTCGCGATGCGTCAGAGTCGTGGCGGTGGCGGTGGCGGCAGCGTCCGGACGCAGCCGCAGCCGCACCCGTGCGAGCAGTTCTTCGAAGCTGAACGGCTTGGCCATGTAGTCGTCGGCGCCACCCTCCAGTCCGGCGACGGTGTCCGTCACGGACGAGCGTGCGGTGAGCATGATCACCGGTACGCCCACGCCTTGCCCACGCAGCCGGTTCAGCACCTCGAAGCCGTCGATGTCGGGCAGCCCGACGTCGAGAATCACCAGGTCCACGTCACCCGAACCGGCGAGCTGCGCGCCGATCACACCGCTGCTCTCGACGTGCGTGGTGTAGCCGGCGGCTGCGAGTCCTTTCGCCACGAACGCGGCAATGCGGGGTTCGTCCTCGATGATCAGGATGCGGCTCACGTGGCCTCCATTGGTGGCTGAGAAGGGGTGATCGCCCGCTGCGGCAGCACCAGAGTGATCGTGCTGCCCTCCGCGGCGGACGAGTCGATCTGCACCGTGCCGCCATGCGCCCGGACGATGCGGTCGACGATCGCCAGGCCGAGGCCCGCGCCGTCCGCGCGAAGGGGGGCGGCCTCGCCGCGGACGAACCGCTGCAGCACACGCTCGCGTTCGGCGGGGGGCGATACCGATGCCCCGATCGCGCACCCACAGCTGCAACCGGCCATCGCGCAGCGCGCTGCCCATTGCGATCGGGCTGTCGGCGGGGGAGTACTTGACCGCGTTGGACGCCAGCTGCAGCCACGCCTGGGTGATTCGTTGTGGGTCGAGCACCGCTTCGACGTCGGCCATTGCATCCAGTTGCCAGCGCCGGGGTGCCAGCGCACGAGCCTTCTCGAGCGTCTCGTCCGTGAGCCGCCCGATGTCGGTTGCGCAGGGCTGCACGAAGTCGGCGCTCTCGGATTTGGCCAGGGTCAACAGGTCGTCGACCAGGCGGGCCATCCGGTCGAGTTCGTCCAGGGCCAGGGTGCGGGTGCCTTGCACGTCAGCGGGGTCGTCGGTGCGCATCAGCTCGAGGTGGCCGCGCACGATGGTGACGGGGGTGCGCAGTTCGTGGCCGACGTCGTCGAGCAGCTGACGCTGACTGTCGAGAACACCCTGCAGCCGGTCGAGCATGGCGTTCACGGTACCGGTCAGGGCCGACAGGTCGTCGTTGCCGTGCACCGGTATGCGCCTGCTCAGGTCGTGCTCGGTGATGTCTTCGGCGGTGGTGCGCAGCAACCGGATCGGGCGCAGCAGCCGTCCGACGAGCAGCCAGATCAGAACGCCGACGACGACCAGTGACCCCAGAGCGACCAGGGCATAGGTGCCGTAGGTTCCCTGGAGCGAGCGGTCTTCGGCACGCATGTCGAACACATGCACCAACGCGCCGTTCTCGCTCGGAAAGTGCACCGGAATGACGGCGAAGAAGTAGTCGTGGCGACTGGTGCTGAGCCGGCTGCGGGTGGTGTGGTCCAGGGTGCTCAGCGGAAGGACGGCGGCGAGGAACTCGGCGTCCTGCTCGGGTCGCAGCGGTACACCTTCGGCCGCCGTCCAGGCCAGCGTGCCGCCCCGGATGCCGAGATGGCTTTCGTTGGCCGCCAGCACGTGGCGCTGCATGGCGGTGCGCAGCAGCTCGTCGACGCTCGACTCGCTGAACGGACGCCCGGTGGAGTCGAGCCCCTGCTGAGCCAGTACCCGGAACTCCTCGACCGAGCGGTCGAGGTAGCCCTGCACCCGGTGTTCGGCCAAGGCGCGTTCGAGCGAATAGGCGGTCAAACCGGCGATGGTGAGGGCGAGTGCGGTGAGCCCGATCACGGCGGCGATCACCCGGCTGCGGACGGTGCTCAAGCCGGCCCACGACCGGCGCGGCGGCGACGACGACGGAGTCTGCGTCGCACTGGCCATGGGCACAGTGTGCCAAGGCGGGTCGAGGGGCCGGTGAGGCCAAGGTGAGAACCTTCTCACCACCGGCGGGCCCCACACGCTCTGGGTTGACGCAGCCAGCTGCCCACCGACAAGCGAAAACGCCCCGAGAATCCGGGGCGTCTGCGGTGGCCCGGACCGGGGCCGACCCGGCGACCTCCCCCGCTGCACTCGGCCCCGGGCAGCAACCGGAACCGTCTCCCGATCCCGCTCCCCTCACCTCGACCGGCCCGGCACAGCCGTCCTCCGTCTCCGTCAACGCAGCCACGCATCCGGCGGACGCGGGCGTCGTCAGATGAGTCAACGACCCCCGCCCCGCCGGTGGTCAGCGTGAGTCAACCGCAGTCGCCACGCGGGCACCGCGCATCGGTCAACGACGCGCAGCAGGCACCTGGCATCGGGTCGGGCCGGTCGATTACCTAGCCACCGCGGCGGGCTGTTATAGTTTCGTGGCCGGTGGGAAACCACCGGTGAGGCCTGTCAAGGCCCCGTAGCGCAGTTGGTTAGCGCGCCGCCCTGTCACGGCGGAGGTCGCGGGTTCGAGTCCCGTCGGGGTCGCTGAGCGACCGCATCGCTCATCGGCCAGGTAGCTCAGCTGGTAGTAGCGTTCGCCTGAAAAGTGAAAGGTCACCGGTTCGACCCCGGTCCTGGCCACCGCAGACGCCCCGGATTCTCGGGGCGTTTTCGCTTGTCGGTGG